>Ga0310695_10012072_pt1 | contig 12185 bp, 9 predicted proteins | sample RumenRJG_04DNA_FD_203882 | JGI IMG/M metagenome (GOLD analysis project Ga0310695, IMG submission 203882) | Bovine rumen microbial communities from Lethbridge, Alberta, Canada - RJG_04 (v2) (version 2) | ecosystem: Host-associated > Mammals > Digestive system > Stomach > Rumen | place: Canada... | reverse complement strand
CAAATCCGGCATTTTATCTCTTTTAACCTTTATACTCTCTTAACCATAGTGATTTTTTTATTTCCGTTTTCACTGATACCGAAATCTACTTCATTGACCAGTGTTTTAATCACGTACACACCTAAATCACCTTCCTGAGGACATTGCTTGCAAGGTTTTTTATCTTTATAAATCGAATGGGAATCACCATCCATTATCGTGATTTCTATTCTGCCCTGTTCGACAAAACAATCTAATTCATACTGTTCCGAAAAACCGTCGTATCCGTGGCATGATATATTTTTACACGCCTCACTGACTGCTGTCTTAATATCATCGATGGCATCAAGGTCAAAACCGGCTGTCGTTGCTATCGAACTGATTGCAAGTCTGATCATTGTCAGATATGCAGGTTTGCCCGGTATAATAAACTTTAATTCATCCATTGATATCCTCCCATTATTAGAATATATTTCTAAGTATTTTACAAAAAATATATACCCAAATTTATCAGAAAATATCTTTTGTCATTTAAATTAATAAAAATCAAACTTCCGGGTCTGAAAACTGCAAATCTATACTGGACCATCTCCGATAAAATACCCGACATCACAATTCAAGCTGTTCACCCTGCACGTCGTTCTTTTTATTATAATCTGCGGTAACGTCATCTTCACGGATAACCCTGGCCATCGCCACGATCTTTGCTTCGTCTTCGACCTTCATAATTTTGACACCTTGTGTCGCTCTTCCGAGAATCGATACATCATCTGCTTTGATTCGAATAATGATTCCTTCCGAGTTAATCAGGAGAACCTCATCATCTTCCGCAACAACCATTGCGCCGACAAGCACACCGGTCTTGTCGAATTTTGCTTTGTCGTAAGTCAGAAGCCCTTTTCCACCTCGAGTCTGCGTCTTGTAACTTTCGATCGGAGTACGTTTCCCGTATCCGTTTTCAGTTACGACGAGCAGCTTTTCACCGCGCATCACGAGCGACATAGAAACAACTTCATCATCCTCCTCCAGCCTGATTGCTCTCACACCACCGGCGACTCTTCCCATCGGACGTACATCTTCTTCAGAAAAGCGAATTGATTTACCATTCCTGGTAACAATTATAATGTCACTGTGCCCGGTACTCTCTTTGACATCGATTAGCTGATCTCCGTCTTTAAGCTTGACGGCAATAATTCCATTCTGCCGGCGTGTATCAAATTCAGATACCGCCGTTTTTTTAATTGTGCCGTTCTTAGTAACAGCGATCAGATAACGATCTTCTTTGAAGTCGCTGACTGGAATAATCGCGGTAATCCGTTCCCTCTGCATCAAACTTAAAAAGTTAATCGCCGGGGTTCCCCTGGCAGTACGTGATGCTTCCGGAACCTGAAAAGCCTTCATTTTGTGCACTTTTCCGGTATTTGTAAAGAACATCAGATAATCGTGAGTAGAAGTCATGAGCAGATCCTTAACAAAATCATTGTTTCTTGTTGTCAGACCTGTAATTCCTTTTCCTCCGCGTTTCTGTGCCTTAAACGTATTTGCAGGAACGCGCTTGATATATCCAAGGTGAGTGAGTGTGATCGCCACAAGCTGCTCTTCAACCAGATCCTCGTCATCAAGTTCATCTTCATCAGGCGCGAGCCTGGTGCGTCTCTCGTCACCATATTTCTCCTTGATTTCAAGAAGTTCATCTTTGACAACACCCATCAGCAGATGTTCGTCTGCGAGAAGTGATTTATAATAAGCGATCTTTTTCATCAGATCAATATATTCATTTTCAATCTTTTCCCGTTCAAGACCCTGAAGTCTGGCAAGTCGCATATCAAGAATCGCCTGTGCCTGAATTTCCGAAAGCCCAAAACGTTCCATCAGCCTTTCCCTGGCATCATCATAAGAACTTCTGATAATGCGGATGATTTCATCAATGTTGTCAAGTGCAATTCGCAGACCTTCCAGAATATGAGCTCTTGCTTCAGCCTTATTAAGATCGAACTGCGTACGTCTGGTAAGAACTTCTTTCTGAAACTTCAGATACTCATCCAGAATATCATAAAGATTCAATGTCCTCGGCTGTCCGTCGACGAGCGCGATCATAATACAGCTGAAATTCTGCTGCAGCGCCGTATGTTTATAAAGCTTGTTGAGAGTGATCTGAGGATTAGCATCTCTTTTAAGTTCGATAACAATCCTCATTCCTTCGCGATTAGATTCATCGCGGATCTCCGTGATACCTTCAATGCTCTTATCTTTTACAAGATCAGCAATTCTTTCGATCAGACGCGCCTTATTGACCTGATACGGAATTTCCGTAACTACTATTCGCATCTTCCCGCGGTTTGATTCTTCTATTTCACAACAGGAACGTACTTTAACCTTTCCGACGCCCGTTGTATAAGCTTCACGGATTCCGGCTTTTCCAAGAATTTTAGCCCCTGTAGGGAAATCCGGTCCTTTGACAATCTCCATCAGGTCTTCCACCGTGCAGTTCTCATCATCGATCATCTTTACAGTCGCATCGATAATTTCACCAAGATTATGCGGAGGAATGGATGTGGCCATGCCTACTGCAATTCCGTTAGCACCATTGACAAGAAGATTCGGATAACGACTTGGCAATACAACCGGCTCTTTTTCTTCTCCGTCGAAATTCGGAACAAAATCTACCGTATCTTTTTCAATATCCCGAAGCATCTGCTGTGTATACGGCGTCATCCTGGCTTCTGTATATCGCTGGGCTGCCGCACCGTCGCCGTCGATGGAGCCGAAATTTCCGTGGCCATCTACAAGCATATACCGCATCGAGAAGTCCTGGGCCATTCTGACCATGGCATCGTAAATTGAACTGTCTCCGTGCGGGTGATATTTACCCATAACCTCACCGACAATTCTGGCTGATTTTTTATATGGTTTCTCCGGCGTAATACCAAGCTGGGACATTCCGTATAAAATCCTTCTGTGCACAGGTTTCATCCCGTCACGCACATCCGGAAGAGCACGTCCTACAATGACACTCATCGCGTAGTCAATGTAAGAATCCCTCATCTCGTCATGTATTTCATGCCTTATTAATTTACTGTCTTCAGTCAGTGTTGTATCCAAATTTATTTACCCCCGCTAGATATCAAGTGTAGCGCGTTTCGCATTTTTTCGGATAAATTCACGTCTCGGGGGTACTTTATCCCCCATCAGCGTCGTGAAAATCTCATCCGCTGCAGTCGCGTCTTCAACAGTAATCTGAATAAGTGTTCTATTGTAATAATCCATCGTTGTCTCCCAGAGCTGATTAAAATCCATCTCTCCAAGACCTTTATAACGCTGAATCTCAAGTTTACCCGGTTTGTTTTCCATTTCCTTCAGAAGCTGATTCTGTTCCTTTTCAGAATAAGTGTAATGCAATTCTTTTCCCTTTTTTACACGGAAAAGAGGCGGTTGAGCCGCGTACACATAACCCTGCTCAATAAGCGGTGTCATATATCTGAAGAAAAATGTCAATAGAAGCGTTCGAATATGCGCTCCGTCAACATCTGCATCGGTCATGATGATAATTTTATGATATCTGAGTTTTTCGATATTAAACTCATCACCGATACCACAGCCGAATGCCGTAATCATATTTTTGATTTCGTCAGAATTCAGCATCCTGTCCTGACGCGCCTTCTCAACATTAAGTATTTTACCTCTTAGAGGGAGAACAGCTTGCCTCTTTCGGTCTCTGCCCTGCTTAGCACTGCCGCCGGCAGAGTCACCCTCAACAAGAAAAATCTCCGAAAGCGCCGGATCCTTCTCCGAACAGTCTGCAAGTTTTCCCGGAAGGGACAAATTATCCAGTGCACCTTTTCTTCTTGTCAATTCTCTTGCTTTTCGCGCAGCCTCTCTCGCTCTGGACGCCCGCAAACACTTATCCAGAATCATCCTGGCCTGCTGCGGATTCTCATCAAGGAACGCAGATAAAAATGCACTCGTCGTTGTATCGACAAAACCTCTCATCTCGCTGTTTCCGAGTTTAGTCTTTGTCTGACCCTCAAACTGCGGTTCTTCCAGTTTAACAGATACAATCGCTGTCAGACCTTCACGCACATCCTCTCCGGAAAGGCTGTCACCATCCTTAAACAATTTGTTCCTTCTGGCATAGTCATTTAAAACTCTTGTAAGCGCGGACTTAAAGCCCGCAATATGACTGCCGCCTTCCGTCGTACGAATATTATTTGCAAAAGAATAAATCATTTCATTATATCGGTCAGTATACTGCATAGCAACTTCCACTTCATGGTCGCCTTCACTCTTCTCAAAATAAATGATGTCCGCATGAACAGAATCTTTATTTATATTCAAATGTCTGACAAATTCCTTTAGACCGCCTTCATAATGATAGATTTCCTCTTTTTGATTGTCCGGTCGTTGATCCTCCAGTTTGATACGTATCCCTTTTGTCAAAAAAGCCGTCTCTCTGAGACGGTGCTGCAGTGTCTCAAAATCAAAATCTGTCTCGTCAAAGATCTCCGGATCCGGCCAGAACTGAGTCCTGGAACCCGTATGTTCAGACGTCCCGACGACCCTCAGAGGCGATGTTGTAACACCTCGGGCGAACTCGATATTATAGATTTTTCCATTTCGGCTGACATCGATAATCATCCTGGTCGACAAAGCGTTCACAACCGATGCGCCGACGCCATGTAATCCTCCGGACACCTTGTATCCTCCGCCTCCGAATTTTCCACCTGCGTGCAAAACAGTGTGAATAACTTCCACTGCAGGTATTCCCAGCTTCGGATGATCATCGACAGGCATTCCTCTTCCGTCATCTTCCACAAGAATCGAGTTATCCTCTCTGATCACTACATTAATATTCCTGCAATAACCTGCAAGCGCCTCATCGATACTGTTGTCCACAATCTCATAAACAAGATGATGAAGTCCGCGCGGTCCAGTCGTGCCGATATACATACCCGGCCTCATTCTGACCGCTTCCAGACCCTCCAGTACCTGTATCGCTTCCGCATCATAATTACTATTTCTGATATCTTTTTCTGCCATATACTGTCATCCTTTTATACTGGTTTTAATCAATTATTTATTATTTAGTATACAATAAAACAAGCGATTTTACAAGAAAATCGCCTATAATAGTAAAATAATATTATTCACTTAATAAAAACCGTTCTATTCGCTCATTTTCCATTAAAAAATAAACAATAAAATCAAGGTATGAATATATACTTAAGTCACAATTTTTCGATGGTTATTCACTGACCGCTCGTCCGTGATCAATTTTAATAATTTTTACATCTTTATACGCATTTAAAAGCCTTTGATCCACTTCCGTAGCCGTAATAAAAAGCTGGATTCCCGACAAAGCTCGAACGAGATACTCCCGCCGCACAGCGTCGAGCTCACTCATCACATCATCGAGCAGAAGAATTCCATTTTCACCTGTCTCCTCTCGTATAAAATCAAGTTCCGCAAGCTTCAAAGAAAGAGCGCAGGTACGCTGCTGTCCCTGTGAACCATATTTTCGGACATTGACCCCGTTCACAAAAAACTTCAAGTCGTCCTTATGCGGTCCACGTCCGGTTGTCCTCATACGAATATCCATTTCACAGGAATCCCGCAATGCTTCCTCCAGGATTTTTTCCTGCTCGGATAAGTTATCCTGATAAGGCTGATTCGGATCGTACTCGATTTTCAGTTCCTCTGAGCCGTTCGTGATCCCACTGTGAATTCGTCCGCTGCAGACATTGATCTCATCGATAAAACGCTTCCGGTGACGCATCACTTCCGCACCGTATTTCACGATCTGCGCGTCCCACAGCGATAATACATTCTCATCAACATATTCTTCCTTTAAGTACTGATTCCGCTGCATCAGCGCCTTTTTATAGCTCCCCAGACTATTATAGTAGGCAGGACGAATCTGCGCCAGCTCCCGATCAATAAACCGACGCCTCTTTTCCGGCTCGTCTTTGACAATTCTCAGATCCTCCGGAGAAAAGATAACCAGAATGATGTTTTTCATCAACTGTGATGTCTTACGGACAAAGGTGCCATCTTTTTTGATTGCTTTCCTTGAGTTCCTGTTGATCAAAACCTCGACCCGGGTATCGATCAGTTCCTTTGACGCCTCCACTCTGATAAAAGCTGTGTCGCATCCGAATCGAATCAAATCACTGTCCCGGGTCGTACGAAAAGATCTTCCCATTGACGTCAGATAAACGGCTTCAATCAGATTGGTCTTACCCTGTGCGTTTTTCCCGATAATCAGATTTACACCCTGATCGAATTCAATTGAAAAATCTTCGTAGTTTCTGAAATTCTTTAATTCAATATTTTTAATATACATAAATCAAATCCTTACCGGAAGGACAAGGTATTCATATTCATTTCCGTCAAACGGTTTGACCAGGCACGGATCAATTGACGAATTAAATAAAATCCGAATCTCATCTTCGTCAATTGCCTTCAAAACATCCTTAAGATAAATTGCATTGAAACCGATCATCAGGTCATCTCCGCTCTTATTCACTGTAATGTCTTCCCGGACGGTTCCTTCTTCAGAATCCGATGTGACAGTAATAGTATTTTCACTGATCTCGAACTTTACGAGATTATTCTTGCCCGACCTTGCCAGAAGAGAAGCACGATCAATGCTTTCCATAAGCTGTTTTCTGTTCACATCTATAATGATCTTACTGTTTGCCGGCAGAATATCCTTATAAGGAATAAACTGTCCGTCCATCAGTTTAAGTTCTGCACTAACGTCAGAAAAACTGAATACAGCGCGTTTTTCGGCAAGGTAAAGAATACAGCTGTTTTCCTCATCGTCTATTTCAGAAATGATCCTGCTAAGTTCACCGAGAATTCTGGCATGTATAATAATGCTGTAGGTTTTGGCCTCCGGCATTGGTCTTCTGGTGATAGATATACGGTATCCGTCAATTGCGACCATATTCAGGTCGCCGTCCTGAAGCTCGAGTAAAACTCCGGTGATAATTCCTCTGGATTCATCATTGCTTGCGGCGAAAGCTGTTTTATCGATCATTTCTTTTAGAAGGAATCGATCAAAAACAACAGATTCTGTATTTTCGGTAATCTCTTCCATAATCGGAAATTCATCAGATGACGTACCGATGATATTAAATTCGGAATTTGTACTGCGAATTGTGACATTATTCTTTTCATCGGTCTCAATCTCGAGTTCTTCTGCCGGAAGTTTTCTTATTATATCCCCGAAAAGCTTAGCCATAACTAATACAGATCCGCTGTTTGAGACTTTAGCGTCGATTGTGTTTTGAATTGATATATCTGAATCAGATGCATATAAAGTCAGTTTTCCATCTTTTGTCGCATTGATCATGATTCCTTTTAATACAGGCAGGGTTGTTTTACTGGATACGGCTCTGGAAACAATATTCAACGCTTTGGTCAGGCTTCGCTGTTCACATGTAAATCTCATTGTTGACCTCCGAAAAGTTATATTATTATTTTAAATAAGGTAGTATTATTAGTAGTAGGGGGTGCGGATTGTGTGGATAACTTATGCAGCCATTGAAATTACTTAAAAGTAAATGACACACCTCTTGTTGAAATCAGTGTGGATAACTCGGAAGTTATCCTTATTATCCACATATACTCGGACTGGTCGAATTTTGGACTCTTTTTGTCCGCTATTCATTGATCTCATTTTTAAGGATTTCGATCATTTTTTTCAGCTCGCTGTCGTTGTTCAGATCGTTCTGGATCTTCTCACAGGCATGCATTACTGTTGAGTAATGACGTCCACCGAACATGTTGCCGATTTTGTTGAATGAATAGCCGGTCATACTGCGACAGAGGTACATGGCAATCTGGCGGGGATAGGCGATGTTCATAGCTCTTGTGGAAGATTCGAGATCCTCTATTTTCAGTTTGTAGCGTCGGCTCACAACGGATTTGATTTTTTCCGGCGTGACATTGTTTCCACCGTTTTCGATGATGTCTTTCAGGACGCTGGACGCGAACCTGAGGTCGGCTTTTTCCTTCATCAGCCTCGAGAAGGTAATGATCCTCGTGTAGGCGCCCTCCAGTTCACGGATGTTATACTGAATTTTTTCCGCAATCAGGCAAATAACATCGTACATGTCATCGTCGACTACGATATTCATGTTTTCTGCTTTTTTCATCAGGATCGCGACGCGGGTTTCGTAATCCGGTGGTGTGAGGTCAGCTACCATGTTCCAGGCAAAACGCGAGGTCAGTCTTTCATCCAGTCTTTTTAATTCATTCGGAGGCCGGTCACTTGAAAGTACAATCTGTTTATTGAGCTCATGTAATGCATTGAATGTATAGAAGAATTCTTCCTGCGTCGTCTCTTTTCCTTCAAGGAATTGGATATCGTCGATCAGGAGGACGTCGACTCTTCTATATTTTGCTTTGAATTCGCGTGTTTTGTGATCTCCGAGCGCTTTGATCAGTTCGTTTGTAAACATTTCTGATGAAATGTACAGGACGTTCAGGTCAGGGAAATGATCAAGCAGGTAGATGCCGATCGCGTGCATCAGATGGGTTTTTCCGAGTCCGGATCCTCCATAGATAAACAGCGGGTTGTATGCTTCTGACGGGGATTCGGCGACCGCGACAGATGCAGCGTAAGCGTATTTATTGCTGTTTCCGACAACAAAATTGTCGAAGTTGTATCTCGGATTAAAGATTCTTTGTTTGGCAAAAGCAGGGTAATAATCCGCAGGCTTCGGTTTGTTTCGATGCAGCTGCGGATCGAGGTTTATTTCAATCTGACTGTCCTTTTGTCCCGGGATTGTGGTCAGAATTGTTTCTTCTTTAATTTCTGTATCCTGTTTTTTATATTCATCAGACGTTTTGATTACCACACGGTACGGCATTTTCATGACCGTCTCAAAACTGTCTTCCAGGATGTTGAGATAGCGATTTTTCAGTATATTCGCGTAAAATTCCTCGTTTGCTTCCAGATAGACTATTTTCAATTCTTCGTCAATATTATGGATTCTGGTCGGCAGGAACCATGTTTTATAACTCGTTGATGTCGTTGTTTTTTTTATCAGTTCAAGCACCTGACTCCAGATTGTTTCGTTATTACTCATATTTTCCTTCCTTAAAATCAATAAATATATTGTACATAATAAGTTATCCATATACAAGACTTAATAATTTTTCCTTAAATCTTAACAATTCTTAACAAAATTAAGAAAGTTATCAATATAATGTGGATAACTTTGTGCATAGTATGAGAATTTCAGAGATCGTTGAATTCAGAGAGCTCCTGAATCTTTTTGTATGAGAGTTTTCATTATGGATATGTGTAAATTTTATTTGTAATAATATAATTGACATGGGGAATAATAATAAAGTATAATATATATTCGTATGCATATATTGTAATTTAGATTATGCAGTTATTTTTACAGTTCAGGAGGTAAATAAAAAATGAAAAGAACTTATCAGCCTAAAACAAGACAAAGAAAAAAGGAACATGGATTCCGCAAGAGAATGGCTACTAAAAATGGTAGAAATGTACTGAAAAGAAGAAGACTCAGAGGCAGAAAGAGATTGTCAGCATAAGAAATGCTTAAGAAAAATGTGCTCAGGAACAAGAAGGACTTCGATGTTATATATAGGAAAGGAAAATCTGTCCCAGACCGGTATGTGGTTGTAATTTTTAAGAAGAACAGTCTTCCATACAGTCGAACGTGCTTTCTTGCGAGCAAAAAAGTCGGAAACAGTGTGCAGAGGAATAGGGCAAGGCGTTTGATGAAGGAAGGTATGCGAGCGAGTGGAATTAAACTCCCGGACGGATATGATTTTATTATCATTGCAAGAAAAACCATCTGCAGAGTAAAATGCCACGATGTTCAGAAATCACTGAAATCTGCATTCAGGAGAACCGGGGTGATCGGGAAATGAAGATAATAAATTATTTGTTGAAGAATGTATTGATACTTTTTGTCAGATTCTATCAAAAATTTATTTCTCCCTTTTTTCCGGGAACCTGCAGATACATTCCGACTTGTTCTGTCTATTTCATCCAGGCATTGGGAAAATATGGTCCGTTTAAGGGAACATATCTTGGCGTGCGGCGGATTATGCGCTGTCATCCGGGACGTCCGGGCGGATTTGATCCGGTGCCGTAATTTTGGAGGAATTGAATGAATTTTTTTGGTATATTGGCGAGGCCGCTTGGTTTAATCATGACCAGCTTGTACAGTCTGGTCGGAAGTTACGGAATTACACTTGTGATTTTGACTGTAGTGATCAAGCTGCTGCTGTATCCATTATATAAGAAGCAGATCATGTCAACTGCCGGCATGAGTGATCTTCAGCCTAAGATGCAGCACATTCAGAATCAGTATGCTGGAAATACTGAAGTGATGAATCAGAAAATTCAGGAGCTGTATAAAGAGGAAGGTGTGAGTCCTGCTGCAGGATGCCTGCCGATGGTTATACAGATGTTTGTCATCATGGGATTGTTTGAATTGCTCAGATATCCTTTAAAGTATGTATCAAGCCAGGCGATGGTCTTTGCCGTACACGAGTCGTTTTTATGGATCAAAGACCTTTCCCAGCCGGATCCGTGGATTCTTCCGGTTTTGTCGGGCGTGGCCACTTTTATATCATTTTATATGTCTCAGCAAAATGGTGCGATGGGCGCACAGCAGGGCGGAGCTATGATGACGGTCATGAAGTACGGTTTTCCGATTATGATTATCTGGTTAGCCAAATCTTATGCGGCCGGACTGGCAATGTACTGGTTTGTCAGTCAGTTTATTCAGATATTTTACAACATCCGCTTTAATACACTGAGAAAGAGAATGGCTGAAGAGAAGAAAAATAAGAAAAAGACTAAGAGAAAACCTGTGCGAGCAGGTCAGGGAGTTCGATAATGGATGTAACAGAAAAATGGGGAGATGACATTGAATCAGCCGTGGAGCTGGCGCTGATTGATCTGGAAGCAACCAGAGATCAGGTAAATGTTGACGTCCTTGAGCGTCCTTCAAGAGGATTCTTTGGAATCGGGTCCAGACTTGCCCTTGTAAGAGTTTCCAAGAAACCGGAATTCATAGCGCAACCAGAACCGGAGACGATTCCTGAAAAAGCTGAACCTAAGAAGGAAAAGAAGGATAATCGATCCAATAATAAAAGTAAGAAAGATAAGAAAAGAAAAGCAGACGCGAAGAAAGAAAAGCCTGCTGCTGAAAAGAAAAATCCAGAAGAAGAAAAGGATGTCAAAGATCATAAAAAGATAGCTGAAGAAAAGAAAAACGAAGAACCGAAGAAAAGGGCAAATGGCAGGCAGGACAGAAAGCGCGGAAAGAAATATGATAAACGCAATAATGCGGGCAGGAAGGAAAAATATGAAAGTAAGCTTCCGGAGCTTGATTTTCATAAGGTAATGGATAAACTTCCGATATCGGAAGATCATCCGGCACTTCTTTTCCTGAAGGATGTGACTGATAAAATGGGGCTGAATCTTAACATGGTTTGCCGGGCAGATGAAAGCAGCGTTCTGATCGAAATTTCGGGACCGGATACAAGTACGATCATCGGCAAGCACGGACAAACACTTGACGCGATTCAGTATCTGACAAGCCTTGTTGTAAACAAAGACCGCAAGGATTACATTAAAGTTGTAATCGATGCGGAGAATTATAGGTCAAGAAGAGAGAAAACGCTGGAACAGCTTGCGGAAAGACTGGCCGGAAAAGTTGTAAGGACCGGTCGCCAGATCAAGCTTGAGCCGATGATCCCATATGAACGTAAGATCATTCATTCTACTCTTCAGCAGAATCCTGATGTCGTTACAAGAAGCGAGGGTCAGGATCCTTACAGAAAGGTCGTAATAGAATTAAAGAAAGACAAATAAAAGCACTTGAAAACAAGAGATGCAGATTTTGTCAAAAGAATTTGAAGGGGACGCTGCAGAAATATGCATCGGCCCCTTTTGATTATTTCAAAGGAACGGTAAAAATGAACGACACAATTGCTGCGATCTCGACGCCGTTCGGAGAAGGTGGTATCGGGATCATTCGAATAAGCGGAGAAGATGCGTTTTCGATTATTGAAAAGGTATTCAGGCAGCCTGGAAAACGTCGGAAAATGGAAAACCGGAAACTGACGTACGGAAACATCATTGATCCGGATACTGAAAAAAAAATTGATGAGGTGCTTTGTGTTGAGATGAAAGCACCGGGAACATA
>Ga0310695_10012069_pt1 | contig 12187 bp, 9 predicted proteins | sample RumenRJG_04DNA_FD_203882 | JGI IMG/M metagenome (GOLD analysis project Ga0310695, IMG submission 203882) | Bovine rumen microbial communities from Lethbridge, Alberta, Canada - RJG_04 (v2) (version 2) | ecosystem: Host-associated > Mammals > Digestive system > Stomach > Rumen | place: Canada... | reverse complement strand
ACCCGTCGGCGGACTGTTCGCGGTCCGGCACGTCGGGGATCTCCACCGCGCTCCGGTCGAACCGGTCGGGATGGGAGAGGACGAGATACTGTTCGACGAGATTGCGGAAGAAGACGAAGGCTCCGGTCCCGTCGGTCAGGGCATGGAACATCTCGAGGTTGATCCGCTTCCCGTAGCAGGTGACGGAAAACAACAGCCCTCCGGCGTCCCCGTACAGAGGCGAAAGGACGGGCTCGGACTCCTTTTTCACCTCGGGGCGCACGCCGGACGGCTCCAGATAGTACCAGAACACGCCCCGCCGCACGGTGTCCGTGAACTGGGGGAAATCCTCCAGCGCGCGGGTCAGGGCGGAGGAGAGCAGACCCTCGTCGATCTCTTCGTTCAGCTCGCAGGAGAGGCGGAAGATCTCGGGATCCTCCGGCGAGGCGAGGGACGGGAAAATCTTCGCCGCGTTATCCAGTTTTTTCCACCGGCTCGAACCTGTCTTCCACATATCGGATCCGCCTCCTTTCCCACGGTGTCAAAAAAGTTCCGTCAGTAAACTTTTCTTTCGGATTGATTATACCACAGTCCGCCGGGTTTTACAAGCGCGGGCGGATGTGCCGAAGAGATTTAACAATTCAGCCAAACCGCCGCCAAAAACGGTCTCCTTTTCCGGGATCCGCGGCGGCGGGACTTCCGGTGCTCAGAATCTGTATTTCTCGCGGTTTTCGGCGAGGATGCGGTCCCGCTCGAAGCCCCAGATCCTCGCGAAAGCCTGGGCGGTCTTGGCGCGGACCAGATAGGGGTTCTTCGCGCCGTAGTCGTTCGAGATCGAACCGAAGTAGCCCCACGCGATGATGGTGCGGGATCCGGCGTCGTAGGCGGCTTCGGTCGCTTCGACGATCTCCTCCTCCATGCCGCGGGGGGTGGCGTAGGTCTGGATCCAGACGTTGTGGTCCTTCCCGAAGGCCGCGGCGGTCTCGAGGGTCTTCTTCGCGCCCTTGTAGACGAATTCGTAGGGATTGACGCCGCTGTATCCCCAGTACGGGTCGGATCCGATGTTCCCGAGGCTCTCGATCCCGCAGATCCCGCCGAGGTTCGAGAGATTGATCCCGATCCCGTCCGAGAGCATGACGCAGACGGCGTTGTTCAGTCCCTTCGAAGCGGCGTAGTCGCAGATGTCGCGGAAATAGTCGGCGATGGAAGCAAGGCGGAATTCCTCTGCCTCCGGCGTCAGAGTTTCGGGCATGGGACGGCCGTACTTCTCCTCAAAGGCCTTGCGGCACAGGGGGCAGGCGCAGGAATACCGTCCGTCCTTCGCGGGCAGGTGGGGTTCGTCCCAGAAGATCGTCTTCGCCCCGGTCCACGCGACGGTGTCGATCCACTCGTGCACGAACCGGCGAAACGACGGCTGTCTCATGCAGGCCCGCACCGGATCGGGAGTACCGTCCGAATAGATCTGGTGGGCTTCCGGATGGTAGGCGAGGAAATGGGATTTGTCCCCGGGAGGTCCGCCGAGGCCCCAGTTGTCGAGCCAGACTTCGAGTCCGGCCTCCTCCGAGAGCTCGACGATCTCCTTCATGACGCGGCAGTGCCGGTCCCAGTCCGTGTGGGAGAGCATGTGCACCACGAGGTTCATGTGGTTGTCCGCCATGTCGCGCATGTCCTCGGCGACGTGGTTGAGCATCCGGCAGCCGTGGTAGGCCGCTCCCGTTCTCAGCTTCTGCATGGGTCGTCCTCCTTTCCCGGGCGGGTGAAATTATGTCAGGATGATAAAGTCCGCTTTTTCCCGGATCCCGAACGCGGCTTCGTACTTCTTCTCATAGGGGATCCATCTCTCCTCGAAGAGTCTCAGCCGTTCGGGGCCGTTGCGCGAGAGGATCCGCCGCCTCTGCTCGTCGGGGGCCGTCTCCATGAAGCAGAGGATATCGGCGTAGGCCCCGAAACAGGGATGAGCGGCGTAGGCCCCTTCGATCACCGTCAGCGGCGCGAGGGGCAGGGTCACGGGATCCCCGACGGTGAAATCCGCGTGACGGATGCGGCCGTATGTGAGGGCGGGCAGGCGGAGGCAGTCGATCACCTCTGTTTTGAGCCGTTCGTACTGGATCGTCCCGCCGGGCTCGGCGTACCGCTCGGGGGTCCGCATCGGGGCCGGAAGGTAGAAGTCGTCGGTGTGGATCACCCTTGCGCCGTACCGCTTTTCGAATTCCGCGGCGAGGGTCGATTTCCCGGAGGCGCAGAACCCGTCGAGGGCGAGAACGAGGGGACGGTTCGCCGACGCTCTATCCAACAGATCCGTGAGAGGGCCGAGGGATCCCCACCCGTCATAGCGAAGCATGGTCCCCATCACCGGGTGGTCTGCTCTTCCACCAGACGGCCGCCGCAGTAGATCTCGCGGAGCTTCGGCTTTTCGATCTTGCCGGTGGGATTGCGCGGGACGTGGGCGAAGATGATCTTCCGCGGTCTCTTGTAGCGGGGCAGTTCGGTGCAGAATGCGTTGACCTCGTCCTCCGTCAGTTCCATGCCCTCCTTGACCTCGATGATGGCCGCGGCGATCTCGCCCAGTCTCTCGTCCGGGAGGCCGATGACCGCCACGTCCTTGATCTTGTCGTGACGGCGGAGGAAGTCCTCAATCTGCACGGGATAGAGGTTCTCGCCGCCGGTGATGATGACGTCCTTCTTGCGGTCGACAAGGTAGATGAACCCGTCCGCGTCCCGCTTGGCCATGTCGCCGGTGTAGAGCCAGCCGTCCTTCAGCACTTCGGCCGTGGCGGCGGGATTCTTATAGTAGCAGGTCATGACGCCGGGGCCCTTGACGATCAGCTCGCCGACCTCGTCCCCTTCCACGGGGGAGCCGTCGGGTCTGACGATCTCCGCCTGCCAGAGATAGCCCGCCACGCCGATGGCGCCGACCTTTTCGATGTTCTCGACGCCGAGGTGGACGCAGCCGGGGCCGATGGATTCGGACAGACCGTAGTTGGTGTCGTACTGGTGGTGGGGGAAGACCTTCTTCCAGCGGCGGATGAGGGACGGGGGCACGGGCTGGGCGCCGATGTGCATGAGCCGCCACTGGTCGAGCCGGTAGTCTTCGAGTTTGATGTCCCCGCGGTCGATGGCGTCGAGGATGTCCTGGGCCCACGGCACGAGGAGCCAGACGATGGTGGCCTTCTCCTGGGAGACCGCCCGGATGATGCCCTCGGGGGACACGCCGCGCAGGATCACCGCCCGGGAGCCGGAATAGAGGGAGCCGAACCAGTGCATCTTTGCGCCGGTGTGGTAGAGGGGCGGGATGCAGAGGAAGACGTCGTCCCGGGTCTGGCCGTGGTGGTGCTGTTCCACGCGGCAGGCGGTCATGAGGGATTCGTGGTTGTGCAGGATCGCCTTCGGGAAGCCGGTGGTGCCGGAGGAGAAGTAGATCGCCGCGTCGTCCTCTTCCGTATATTCCACGGCGGGGGCGGTGGAGGAGCAGTAGGTCACGAGGCGGTCGTAGCTGTCGGCGAACTCGGGGACGTCCTTTCCGACGAAGAACCGGTTTTTCAGCATGGGCAGATCCATGAAGACGGCCTGCACCCGCTCGGTGAACTCGGGCCCGAAGATCAGAACGGAAACGTCGGCAAGCTCCGCGCAGTACTTGATCTCGTCGGCGGAATAGCGGTAGTTCATCGGGACGGCAAGGGCGCCGGTCTTGAGAATGCCGAAGTAGACGGGGAGCCATTCGAGGCAGTTCATGAGCAGGACCGCGACTTTGTCCCCCTTCTTCACGCCCCGGGTGAGCAGAAGATTGGCGAAACGGTTGGCCTTGACGTCAAATTCCTTCCACGTCATTTCCCTGCGGTAGCGTTCGCCGGGATTTGCTTCGATCAGGGAGAACTCCCGCCACGTCAGGTTCGGGTCGGGCTGGTTCTGGGGATTGAGCTCCACGAGCGCGACCTCGTCCGGGTAGAGCTTCGCGTTCCGTTCCAAAAGATCGGTAATGACCATTGTGTCGTTCCTTTCATAAATCCGGGGGAAAACAAAAAACCCCCGCCGAAATTCAGCAGAGGACGGATCAAAGGGTCCGCGGTACCACCTCAGTTTGCCCCGCTCTCTCGGGCGAAGCCTCCGGGACTATGGGAAAACGCTTCCCGCAAGTCCTGCCCGATAACGGCGGCCCCCGTCGCAGCCTACGCGGAACGGACCGGAGCCCGCTCTTTCGGTGCGCCGCTCGGGAACTGTATTCGGAGGGGATCTCCCAACGGCTCGCACCGACCGCCGTTTCTCTGGAAGGATCGAATCCCGGCCTACTTCTGTTCCGTCATGGCGTTTGAATGATTGAGAGAATTATACCACGGTTCCGGCGGCTTGTCAAGGGGAAAATCCCGCCGCGCTCTTTTCAATCCGGGAAAAATGTGATACAATGGAAGAAAAAAGCCGAGGTGACCCCCCATGAACGAACGCACTCTTCTCCCCCGTCCCCGGATTTTGCAGACGTACCGGCTGATCCTGCGCCCGATCCGGGAAAGCGACGCGCCGGACACCGTCCGCATTCTCACGAGCTCCCGCTGCGCCGAGACCTACATGCTCCCGGACTACCCCTCCCCCGACGACGCCCTCCCCCTCGCCCGCCGTCTCGCCGATCTTTCGGAAAAGACGGAGGCGGAGGACAAGCTCGTTTACGGCGTCGCGCTGCGGGAAGACGACCGGCTGATCGGATTTCTGAACGAAGTCGCCCGGGAAGGGGATTCGATGGAGATCGGTTACGTCCTGCACCCGGACTACTGGAACCGCGGATATATGACGGAGGCATTCCGGGAGGTGATCGGGATGCTCTTCCGGTGCGGGTACTCCGCCGTCCGGGCCGGGTATTTCGAGGAGAACGCCGCCAGCCGCCGGGTGATGGAGAAATGCGGGCTCGGACTCACGGGGGAGAGCGAGGAGATCGACTACCGGGGGAGGAAGCATCGCTGCGTCTACCGGGAGATCCGCAAATTCGGGCGGATGCGCAAAGCCGTCGCCGTCGTCCCCTATTCGCCCCGCTGGAAGGAGGATTTTTCCCTGCTCCGGGATCGGATCGCCGGGGCCGCCGGGACGTTTCTCTCTGCGGTGGAGCACGTGGGGAGCACCTCCGTCGAAGGGCTGGCGGCGAAACCGATCGTCGACATCGACGCCGTTCTCATGGCTCCGGACCTGTTCCCCGCCGTAAAGGAAGCCCTCGCCGGGATCGGTTACGAATATGAAGGAGACCGCGGGATCCCGGGGCGGGAGGCGTTCCGGTACGTCGGCAAGGAGATCCTGCCGAAGCACAATCTCTACGTCTGCCCGCCGGATTCGCCCGAGCTCGCCCGCCATCTGGCGCTCCGGGACTGGCTGAGAGCAAATCCCGCGGGAGCGGAGGCATACGGGAAGATCAAGAGAAGAGCCGCGGAGGACTGGCCCTACGAGATCGAGCGGTACATCGAAGCGAAAACGCCCTTCATCGAATCGGTCTACCGGGAAAAAGGACTGCTCCCCTCCCCCGTCCGTCCCGCCCGGAAAGAGGACGCTGAACGCCTCGCCGAGATCCGGGTCTTCTGTTACCGGACGAACTTTTATCCGGTCTTCCGGGACGACGGGTACTATTTCGGGGAGCTCTCCGTCTCCGCCCTCGCCCGGCACATCCGCGAAAGCGAGGTCTTCCCGGACGCCTACGCGGTCTTCGACGACGGAGCGGTGAAGGGGTACTGCCGGATCGAGGGGAGCGAGCTGAAAGAACTCTTCGTCGAACCCTGCCTCCAGAACCGGGGGATCGGGGCCGCCCTTCTCGGGTACGCGATCCGGGAACGCGCCGTCGACTCTCTCTGGGCCCTCGAGGACAACACCCGCGCCCTCCGCTTCTACGCCCGCTTCGGATTCGCCCCCGACAGTGCGCGCAGGCCCGAGAGCGGCACGGAGCACGATCTGATCCGGCTGACGCGGAACGGGGACTGAGGTCCGGCCGCCCCGCTCCGGACTCAGTACGTCCCCTCTTCCTTCACCGCCTCGACGATGGCCTTCATGTTTTCGAGGGACACGCTGTTCGGGATCGAATGGTCGGAGGAGAAGATGTAGCCGCCGTTTTCCTTCAGCTTCGGGATCAGCCGCCGGATCTCCGAGACGATGGCCTCCCGGTCGTCCCATAAGACCGCGTTGATTCCGCCGTGCAGGACCAGTTTGTCCCCATACTTCTCTTTCAGAAGCAGCGGATCCATCCCGGCCTTGACTTCCAGGGGGTTGAGGGCGTCGATGCCGATCTCCACGAGGTCGTCCACCCGGGTCATCACGTCCCCGCAGGAATGCAGGTGCGCGTAGATCCCCCGCTCGTGGGCCCAGTCCACCGCCCGTTTGTGGGTGGGTCGGAGCAGTTCGCGGTACATCTCGTTCGAGAAGAAGGTCGTCCCCTTGTAGCCCATGTCGTCCGGCCACTTGATCGCATCGAAGCGGTACCCCGCGTCCCAGATCCGGCCGAAGAGGGCGATGCAGCTGTCGAGGTAGGTGTCGAACATGTCCCGCACCCAGTCCGGGTCCTCGACCATGGCGACAAGCACCGTCTCCGTCCCCGCCATCCACGAGTGGGTCACGTCGAAGCCGAACCAGAACTCGGCCTCGATCCACTGTCCCTCCGCGCGGATCCGGTCGTAGTTCTTTTTCAGCGCGTCCCAGGGGATCCGGTCGTCTTCGAGGGTCATTCTGGCCTTCGCGTCCGCCCACGCCTCGGGGGTCTGCACCTTGTAGTCGAGGAATTCCGGGGTGGAATCCAGTTCCTTGAAATTTTTCAGCGTCACGCCCCAGGGCGTCGTCGCGATGGTGTACCGGTCGGTGTCCTCGAGGACCTTCACCTCGTACCGGGGGGTGATGTCCACGCCGATCGACCAGACCTTGTCGACGCCGAAATAGTCCCGCCAGTCGGCCCCCTCGGGCATTCCCTCCCGGTGCCACCGTCTGAGGGTCCCCGCCCACGGGCTGTCGATGATCGGGACGCGGTCCGCCTCGCGGTGCTCGAACATCCGCCGGAATCGTTCGTATGTCGTCATATCCGTACCTCCGTATGAAAGGCTGTGAAACAGATTATTCCGTGTCAGTCTCCGGTCTTCGGGCTCTTGTCCGGGATGATCTCGCTGATGAATGCCGCGGCGAGGATCAGGGCGGCTCCGGCCCATCCCGCGGGGGAGAGAGGTTCGCGCAGGAACGCCGCCGAGCAGAGCACCGACACCACGGGTTCGAGATAGCCGAGGATCGCCACGGTCTGGACCGGAAGGCTCCCCATCCCGCTGAAATACAGGCAGTAGGCGAAGCCCGTGTGGACCGTGCCCAGCAGGAGCACGATGAGTCCCGACCGCAGATCCGGCATCGGGACCGTTCCGCCGTTTTTCGCGAGCACGTAGGGGAGGATCGTGACGGCCGACACCGCCAGCTGGACCGCCGCCTTGACGAGGGGAGGGATCCCCTTGATCCTGCGGTTGCAGAGTACGATCCCCGCGAAGCACAGGGCCGCGATCAGCCCGGAGGTTACGCCCGCGGGATTCGGAGCGGCGGCGGATCCCCCGATCACCCCGGAGACCAGCGCGATCCCGAACAGCGCCGCGAGGACGCAGGGGAGCTTGCGCGGATCCGGCCTTTCCCGCAGGAAAATAGGAGCGGTCAGCACCACGATCACCGGGGCCATGTAGTTGCACAGGCTCGCCACCGCCACCGTCGTGATGGTGTAGGCCGCGAAGAGAAAGATCCAGTTCAGCCCGAGGAAGGCCCCGGAGAGAAGGAGCCATTTCGCGTTCGCGCGCAGGACGGGCCGCAGATCCTCCCCGCCGTCCCTCCGCGGTTTCAGGGCGAGGAAGAGGAAGAGAAAGAGGGATCCGATCACGCCCCGGCCCAGAGCGACGACCTCGCTCGGCAGATCGACGAAGCGCAGAAAGGTCCCGATGGTGCCGTAGAGGATCACCGCCGCGACGTATTTCAGCCGTTCGAGATTCGTTCTGCTCATGCGCCGCTCTTTTCCTTCCGCCTTTTTTCGTTTTCATCCCCATTATATCAGCGCGGGGGTCCGCTGTCAACGGGAGGGCGGGTATTTCCGCGGGATTTCGCCGGGGGGCGTCCCCGAATTTCTGAAATTTCCCCGATTCCCTGTACAAATTGGCTCCGATGTGGTATAATCGGGGCGGAGTATTCTGAAAATCCGCCGTTTTCGGCAAAGGAGGACCGCACTATGGCATTTATGGAAGTCAATTTCTTCTCCGACGTCCTCGGGATGTGCATGTCGATGAACGTGGTGATCCCGCAGAGGACCCGGGGGAACATCGGCGTCGACCCGAAGGACGCGGGGGAGAGCTATCCCACCCTCTGGCTCCTCCACGGCATGAGCGACGACCACACGATCTGGGCCCGCCGCACGTCCGTGGAACGGTACGCCGAGGAACGCGGGATCGCCGTCGTCATGCCCACCACCTATCTCGGCTGGTACACCGACATGGCCTTCGGCTACCGCTACCGCACCTTCATCGGAGAAGAGCTCCCCGCGATCTGCCGCTCCTTCTTCCCCGGCATGAGCGCGAAGCGGGAGGACAACTACATCTCCGGCAATTCGATGGGCGGCTACGGTTCCCTGGCCCTCGCCCTGACCTATCCGGAGACCTACGGAGTATGCGCTCCCCTGTCCGCCGCCTTCGACCCCACCCACCTTTACAACCCCGAGCACCCGGAGAACACCTTCTTCACGGATATCTTCGGCCCCATCGACGCCTTCGCGGGTTCCCCGAACGATCTCTTCCACATGGCCGAAGTCAGAAGGAACGACGGCTCCCCCCTCCCGAAGCTCTTTATCGACTGCGGCGAAAGCGATTTTCTGCTCGCCGACAACCGCCGGATGCGGGACCATTTGACCGCCCTCGGATACGACCTGACCTACCGGGAGCCGGACGGCGCGCACACCTGGGGCTTCTGGGACCGGGAGATCCAGAACGTTCTGAACTTCATCGACGCGTACAGAAAGGAGAGCTGACATGGCGCTGGTACATACCCATTTCTTCTCGAACACCCTCGGGCGGGGCGTCGGCTGCGAAGTGATCCTGCCCCAGAAATCCACCCGTCTGATCGGCATGGACACGAAGGAAACCGGAAAGATCCCGGTCCTCTGGCTCCTGCACGGCGCGTCCGACGACGAAACGATCTGGCAGCGGCGCACCTCTATCGAGCGGTATGTCGCGCCCCTCGGGATGGCGGTGGTGATGCCGTCCGTCGAGGTCTCCGGCTACGCGGATCTGGCCCACGGCGGGAATTATTACAGCTATGTGGCGAAAGAGCTCCCCGCGGTGATGGAGGGCTTCTTCGGCTTCTCCCGGGCGAGGGAGGACAATTTCGTCTGCGGTCTTTCGATGGGCGGAGCAGGGGCCTTGAAGATCGGCCTCGCCAACCCGGAGAACTACGCCGCCATCGGATGCCTCTCCGCCGGGATCTTCAACCGCCGCCTGCCCTCCGACACGAAGCACATCGACCCCGAAAAGGACCGGGGCATGTACATCCGCTACGACGGCCGGGATCTGGAGGGCTCCGAAGAGGACCTCATCGGCAACGCGAAGAAGATCCTCGCCGAGGGCAAGCCGATCCCGCGGATCTACCACTCCACCGGCTCCGAGGACTTCCTGCTCGACTCCGCCCACTTCACCCGCGACTTCTTCACGGGCTTCGAGGGCAATCCCTTCGATTACGTCTACGAGGAAGATCCCGGCGCGCATACGTGGGAGTACTGGGACGAGCATATTCAGAGGTTTTTGAAATACATCTCCGAATGAGGAGTGAGGAGTTGGGAGCGGCTAGTGGTTAGTGGCTAGTAGAACGGCAATTACCTGACTTCATCCGCTGTTCCCTCTGCTGAAACTGATAAATCCCGGGCTCGGCTTTTCGCTTGGCTCGGGAACTTTTTTATTCCCCTCCGTTCAGGAGGTACATTTCGCTGAATGTGTAGGACAGCAGTTCGACTTCGCAGAGGCGGGTGCGGGGCTCTCCGTATTCTGCGATCAGACCGTACTGTCCCTCGTGGACGGTCTGCCACGGATAGCCGGGGTCGGGGATCGAAGTGAGCCTGACCGTGGCCGTGACGACGGGTTTTCCGCCGAGGGTCAGGGCTGTGATCCGGATCGTGTACTCCCTGTCCGTGGGCGTGTCGGTCATGATGAGGGGATGTCCGGCTTCGACGACTTTTCCGACGGGGCAGATATTGACCGTGCAGGGGGCGTTCAGGCGGATGCTCTCCCCGATCAGTTCCGGGGTGCCGTTGATCTTCGGGGAGTGCCAGAGGCGGATGCTGTCGTCCGTCGGGCTGATCTTCTCCACCTCCACCGGGCCCTCGTAGTCGATCTGCAGATTGAAATTCGCGTAGCCGATCGCCTTTCCCTTATCCCGCGCCATGTGGAGCGACATGGGGGCGGCGGTCCGGGGGATCCCCTCCTCCAGCGGCTCGAAGACGAAGAGATCCTCGTTCGGGACTTCGGGCTCTCCCTCCTCCGGGATCCAGTACAGAAATCCGTCTTCCTTCCGCGGGTAGGTCCGCTCCGACTCCGGGATGAAGCCGATCGTCCCTTTTCCTTCGAGGTCCCGGTCCAGCGTCCACATGCTGAGCTTCATGACCTCTGTCATATCGATCGCCTCGCCCCCGCCTCCGTTAAGAGAACAGGACCCGGCAAACCAGGCGCAGAGAAGACAGACAAGCCCTTTCAGAAGAAGGGCAGTCATCCGGTTCCGTTTCATATTCATCCTCCTGTCGCGCCGGAAAAAGTCCGAACGGTCGGCCCCGGCTGTAATGATTCTATCACCCTCCGCTTGATTTGTCAAGACAAAAGGACAAAATTCAAGAAAAATCATAACGACCCTCCCATTTCCGTCCCCCCGGAATACGGCCCACGCACCTGTCTTTGCCGTCCTGCATAGCCTACAAAATGTACCTCACGGACGGAGGCGAATAAAAAGGATCCCCGAGCCAGCAAAACGCCGAGCCCGGGATTTTTCAGTTTCAGCGGAGGAAACAGCGGATGAAGTCAGGCAATTGTGCATTTCGTTCTACTAGCCACTAGCCACTAACGACTAGCCACTCCTATAGCCACTCCCAACTCCTGACTTCTCCCTCATTCTCCCGCGCCGATCTGCTTTTTCAGTCTTTTGACTTCCGAGTCGACGCTCTTTTTCATGGTCTGGAGAACGGAACCGAAATTGCCGGCAAGTCCCACGAAGGAGCCTTTCAGGAGTTTCGCCGCGACCTGTTCCTGCCAGGCGTTGATGCCGAAGTCGAAGTAGATCCCTTCGAAGGCGAGGGAGAGCATTTCGGCGGATTCGGCGTCCCGGGCGTATTTGGTCTTGACGAGGGTCTCGATGTACTCGGGGACGATGTTCTGCTGGGTGTAGAAGGCCATCGCCTCGAGGAGCATCCCGATGTATTCCGACTGGGAGGCGTCGTAGGACATGGGGAGGACGGAAAGCTCGGCTCCGAAGGACGGGGCGTAGTAGACCTCCTGCTGTTCGTCGTACTTCGGGACGGGGATGAATCCGAAATCAAAGTCGTAGTCCCGCATGGACGACAGGCTGTTCGGGTTGCTGGTGACGAAGAGGCAGCGGCCGTTTTTGAAGGTCCCGGCGGTCATGGGATCGGTGGAGTCGATGTTCTGGTTGGTGCTGGGGTACCATCCGCCGTGGGAGGAGACGTCGATGATGTGCTGTATCTTCGTGATGGCGAGCTCGTCCTCGGGAAGGCCGAAGACCGGGAATCCGTCCGCGTCCTGGGTGATGAGCGGGATGCCGGAGCCGAAGATCATGCGCAGGAAGTGTTCCTTGACGGAGCTTTCGACGCCGAACTGGTCCTCGCCGGTGGTCTGGCTGTCGCCGTTGATGTCGAGGTTCACGGCGTCCGCCATGGCCATCATATTGTCGACGGTCCACTCGTTGTTCTTCACGTACTCGTAGGGAGAGGTGAGGGAATAGCGGCTGACCATTTCGGTGTTGAAGGCATAGCCGCCGGCCCGGGAGAGGACGCTCAGGCTGAAATTGCCGGAGGCCGCGTACTGGACCCCGCCCATCAGGAAGATGGAGGAGGCGTAGGGATTCCACCACTGTTCGCCGAGGGAGATATAGGGCAGCTGCTTCATGTCCGCGAGGGACTTGATGGCCCCGGTGATGCGCAGATCGTACATCATGCAGAGGTCGTAGCTGCTGTCGCCGGAGGTGGCGA
>Ga0310695_10012068_pt1 | contig 12189 bp, 12 predicted proteins | sample RumenRJG_04DNA_FD_203882 | JGI IMG/M metagenome (GOLD analysis project Ga0310695, IMG submission 203882) | Bovine rumen microbial communities from Lethbridge, Alberta, Canada - RJG_04 (v2) (version 2) | ecosystem: Host-associated > Mammals > Digestive system > Stomach > Rumen | place: Canada... | reverse complement strand
CTTAACCTTCAACTTTTTAGGGTTTATTTTTAATCTTTGATAAAAATCTTCTGCAATTATATAGTAGGTCAATCTAGAATTATCTCCAACTCTCATCGCAACACCTGGTAAATATCCTCTTTTAATGCATTCTCTAACAGATTGCTCATTAATATGTAATATCTTTGCTGCATCTTTGACGGATAATAAACGATCTGGTTCTTTCTTTTTACCCCACATATTTCATATCCTCCTCAAATGCATCATTAACAATTTTATATAAATCACCAATACCAATATGAGTATAGGTATCTTCATCCACATTACCAGCACTATGTCCTGTTAATTTCTTTGTGAATGTTGAATCCACTCCTCTTAGTCTTAATCTAGAAATATATGTATGTCTAGTTTCATGAATGGAATGATTCATATTAGACTTCTTTTTAAAATTATCAAATAAAACTCTTATTTGGCCATAATTATATTTATATGCACCATCATATAGAAAATATTCTTTCTTCTCATTATATTGGTGTTTTACCATTTGATAAATACAACTAGGAATTGGAACTTTTCTAATACCATTATTTGTTTTCGAATTAGTTATTGTTATATATCTTTCTTGTAAATTTAGATCTTTAGTCTTTAATTGTAATAATTCATTTATACGTAAACCGGTGTACAAAAGCATTAAAAGAATTCTATAAATTAATTCACCACTATTCTTCCAAATATATTCTATTTCTGATTCTTTATATACATTTTTAATTTTCTTTTTATATGCTTTTTTATATTTATCAAATTTTACAAATTTTGAATAATTTTTATCAACAATGTCATTACCTATTGCATAATTATATAATTGATTTAATAGTATTTGCATTTTCTTTATCATTGGATAATTCTTATTAGATTTAGTAATTGCTAGTTCTATATCAGCTGTCTTAATAGAATCAAAATATAAATCATGAAGATGTGACAATGCATTAAATGCTGCATTATATGATGTTTTTGAACTATTAGATAATTGTTCATTTGAATTTATCCATTGAGTATATACATCACTAAATGATAATCTTAAAACATCTTTTTCATAACTAACACCAATATAATCATTTAAAGCTTCTTCAGCTTCTTTTTTATTACAATAATAACCAATAACCTTATATGATTGCTTAAATTTAGGTATACCATTTTCTTTTTTAGATTCTTCAAAACCTCTAGTAACTTTAGCTACCCAAGGTCTTCTTCTTTTAACATCACTAAGCTTATATACAGTACCAGTACCATTTATTCTTTTAGACATTATTGATCCATCTCCCTTTCTCTTTTTTTCTTCATTAAATTGTAATAATCATTATCTGATAAATTATATCCTTCATATTCTAATGTATCATCTAACTCCTCATGCCAATGATTACGTTTGGCATTACCCATATTTGACTCATTATAAGCAATTTCTTGTAATATGCCCATAAATCCTTTAGCAAGTGTACTAAATAACTCACAACAAGCATCATTAGTTTTATGAACTTCTTTACGTCTTTCTTCCCATTCATTTCTTTTAACATCACCTTTAGTAATAGTTTTCTTTTTGAGAATATCTCTACCTTTAAAATAATTTTTAAGTTCATTCTTAGACATATCCTCTTTTATTGTTTTCATAAATTTTAAAATCTTATTACCACATCTTTTGTTTAAATCTGCCATATGATAATTATAATGAGCTGTCAGCATTTTCTTTTGTTGTTCCGGTGTTAAATTATTATATTCTATTTCTTTTTTTGCCCTAGCTAATGCATAATTAGTAAATTGAATATATGGACTATTATTAGAATATTTCCAATTAAAGAAATGTTTAGTTAACTCATTTATTAATTGTTTATCTTTAGGTTCTAGTTCCATGTAATTCCAGCTGTGCTCTTTAGATAACTGTTTTTCAGTAACCATGAAGTCATCTAACAATTCCATCTCTTTAGATAATCTAGAAATACCAGCAACACATCTTCCTCTTAATTCTATTAATTCTTTAACAAATGGTTTCTTTTCCATAGAATCAATTATAAAATTGTGAGCTTTTACTAATTGAGATTTTGAAAATAACGCACTCGAAAAACAATGTTCACCTTTACCATTAACCTTAAGTTTTTCTTCTTCCCAAAAGATAAAATGAATATGAGGATGTAATGTGTTTTTATGCAAACTTATAAACGCATTAACGTTATCAGGTAATAAACCGAGTTTCTTAAACATGTCAGGAAAGTTTTCAATCATTAATTTATGTGCATCTTCTGGAGTTTCAAGTCTACCTTGAGCATATTCAGGTAAAAAGCTTAAAACTCCAGACCAAATAGGCCCTTTATGATTATTTAAAGTTTCCATTAATTCAGGCAATTTATCATCCGTTATTTCACCATCATAATTGTATAATCCAGTACTTCCTGGTCTATATTTTGTATATCCAATGATTGTATTATCAACAGACTTTTCTACAGCTTCTTCGCGTGATAAGTATGTTACACAATTAAATCCATCTTGTTTTTTGCAACTATAAAAATCATCATTGTAATGTGATTTTATGTTTATTATGATTGCTTTAGATAAATTAACCATTACGTACTATTCCAGCTTTTATTAATGTTCTATAACCATTTTCTATTATTTTATCAATCTGATCCATTTTAGAATTAATACTTTTATAATTATTATTAATGAAGATTAATAATTTACGTAATTCTTCTTTCGTCATAAGGTCATCACTGCTCATAATCCCCGCAACTTTAAGACCAGCTTTTAATAACTCACAAATATACTGAGATTTATTAATTGCATTACTATTTTCATATCCTTTTGCCAAATTACTAAATAGTGATTGGTCACGAATAACAATCGTCACCTTATTCTTATCAAACTTATCGCTCATATCACCATCTCCTTAATCATTTTTGTATACTTTTTAGTTATATTAGTCTCGACTACGGCCTAATATTATCATATTCAAAATCCTTTGTCAAAACCCGACCTGAACACTTTTTTTGCTTTTTTGTTGCATTTAATATATAATATTGTTGATTTAACATATAATATGAGTTAAGGAAGTGAAATCACAAATGAACAAATTTGCCTTAATTAGTGCTAAAAACCATGTAAAAACCAACATTATGGTAACTAACATAATTAAATATATGCAAAATAATAAAATTACATTTAAAAAGATGAGTCTCGATAAAAAAATTCCTGAATCAACATTAAAAAGTGCTGTAGCTAAAAATTACAGTGCTATTTCAACATTAGAAAACATATGTAAGTCCTATAAAATAGCACTTCCAGATTTCGATAATTTCAATTATGGCGCTTATTGCGGTAAGGAGCAGGCAATAATAGATTTAACTAATTATTTAAACACTACTTTATATCATTTATCCCAAAATCATATATCTCAAGAAGAATTTGAAAAATATTTTATATTAATAGCTTATGAATTCTTATTTAATAATAGAGTTTATATTCCTTCTTCTATTAGACGTAAAAGCAAATTTAATGATATAGACAAAAAGCTAATTAAAGCTAACAACAACATAAGAAATATCATAGAAAATGTTTTAAATCAAAAAGGATTAAAGTTAAATGGTGATACTTACCAATCAAGGGTTAATGCACCAATAAAGAAATATGATGTATCTTATAATGTTCCTCTATGTCCTTATGAACCTCAAGAATCAGATATCAATAACACTCCCGATATGATTGGTAATTCATTACATAGCATTAAAAAAGAAAGTGGGCTAACACTAGATCAGTTTGGTAATATATTTTCTCTTGACGGTTCAACAATCAAAAACATTGAAGCTGGTCGAGAAAAATTAAAATATGATTATGTTAAATGGATATATGCATTATTTGATAATGTAAACATAGATACATTAATAACAAATGAACAGGCATCGTTAAATAAAAATTATGACGTTGCTTATAATAGCATTACTAAAAATCTTTCAAAGCTTTCCTCATTTAAAACTAGAGATGCTAGCGGAAAACTAAGAACATTAATCCAGTTCTTATCTCCAGAACCATCATTCATTCAAGATTATGAACGCCTTGAAGCTTTCTTAGCTATAATATCTACCGGATTTAAAATTAATAAAGATTTCCTATTAGAATCATTTAATTACCCTGATGTAAAACTAAATACAAAAGATATCGAATGGTTAAATACTGAAATAAAAAAGGCAGTAAAAACCGAATACAAGGATGCTTTAACTAGAAAATATACCAAAATATGCTTTAAAGAGTTCTATCATTATGATGAGGATAAAAGTCAAATAATATTAACTGATGAAAAATTAATGAATATAATAGAAAAGCTTCAAGAGCCAAAAAGACCGTAGTTTTTAATTACTACGGTCACTTTCTTTATAATTTAAAATCAATTATATTTGTTATTTTATCATCAACCTTTTTCTTCTTACATATATTTAAAGAATTAAAGAATAGTTTTATTTCATCTTTTAAAGGTATTAGCATTTCTTCACCATTTGAATAAACTTTTTTTCTAAGAGTAAATTCTAAATAACTGCCTCTTGTATCATCTAAATAGTTTAAATATATATTGAAGCAAGTCTTATTATTAATTTCTTCCATCATAGGATTAATAACACGTTTAGTTAAATCTACCAATTTAGTATAACTAGCTAAATTATCTTTATATTTGATAAATTCTGATAGTTTATGACTATGTATCACTATACTTTTTGATGGATCTGAATTTAATAACATATATAAAATCATACCAGCATACTTTTGTGTCATATTTAAAAATGATATAAGCATGTCATAATCATACTTTATAATATGAGAAAATATCTTATTATATGCTTCACTTGTTATAACAAACTCTAAAGTACTAATATCAGGATTATATTTATAATCTTTTAGAATTAATACATCAAGAAAAGTTTTAGTCTTAAATTCATCAAGTCCATCATAAAACATTTTCTTTCTAGAAGTATCAAAGCCATTATTATTTGCTATAATCTTACGCACTCTAGTATATGAACATATAATCTTTATATCATCACCTTCGTTATACACTCCTTTCGATTTTTTTAATGCCATTGCAAGCAAAATTACAGTAAGTTGCTGAAACCTTGTCATATAGAAGAATAATGCTGGATTACCACATTCTAATCCTTCAATCACTTCTTCATTTTTTGTAATAAAATCATTGTTCTTTTCCATACAAAATCACTCACCTTTCTAACTAAAAATAGTATGTATAAGAACTATTTCTTACACCTATATTTTAACATTTTAAAGGTATTCATACTGGCTTTGCCAACTCCTCCATTTCGTTAATTTGTATGTCTTAAAACGTTAGTGAAATAAAGAAAAAACGCATGATAAATCGGTGCAATTTATCATGCGTTTTTTGAAAAATTTAAAATTGACTTTAATGCCATTAATGCATTAATCAATAAAAAAATTTATTAAAATTTAATAAAAAATTATTAAAAACTATTTACTTTTAGGAAAAAAACTATATAATATAAGTAATCGAAGTTCCGGTGAGGTAGCCGGAACATTTTTTTTATAAACTATTAATTTTTAAATATAGATTTCGTGCATACGTATCAGTCATTCCACTAATAAAATCTATTAATAAACGCATTTTTAAATAAGTTTTATATTCCTTCGGTTTAATATCAAGAGGTTTATCGCCTAATTCATTAAACAAAACATTTACAAAGTTTTTGGATATTAGAGAAAGAATTTTATTTTTATAATCCGCTTTTTCCACACCTTTTTCATTAACTATAGTTTTTTTCTTTTTATCAATTGTTGCTGTTAAAAGAGCTTCATAAAATTCCCTCATTAAAAATGATATTACTTTATCACCATTAATCTCATTAATAGTTACTATCTCACTATTTAAAACATATTTTGTCTTAATATCATCAATTAATTCTATCACAGTACTATATTTAGTTTTTTGTAAAACCTCATACTTATAATGCGTGCCATTATATATTATTTGGTCAAAACAATTTTCTCCATTTTCATCTATGGCATCAGGTATACTTTTAATTATATTATTCCTTAATTGATATATAACTGGTCTAATTGTATTTTCAAATATTTCTTGTCTAGATAACTGTTTTGATTTTTTCTGATTTGCTTTAAACTTCTTCTCTAATTCTTTATAAAATTCTTTTGAAACACTATCTTTAGCTCTTTTAAAGTTATCAAATGACTCAAAAGTAACTATTCCTTTATGAACAGCATCCTCCAAATCTGACACAAGGTACGCTAAGTCATCAGCAATCTCTAATATTGAAGCAAAAGGATTTCTTATATCACTTTTATATACTCTTAACATTTCTAAATCTTTGATTATTTCTCGTTCAGTTATAAAATATCCCATTTTGCCTTTAGTGGTGGCTTTAGTTGAATCAAATGGATACTTTATAATTGAACCAAGCGAACCAGCCGAAAGCGAAGCTCCATTTTTATCATAGAATTGCATTAATTTTGTTGCAATTCTCAGAGATTGAGCATTACCATCAAAATTTTTTATATCATCATAATAAACATTAGGAAGATTTAGTTCTTCTTTTTTATCTTTAAAAAAATCTTTGATGACAGTTTCACCATAATGTCCGAATGGTGGATTTCCTATATCATGCAAAACACCAGATGTCATTGCCAGCCAAACAGGGTCATCATTTTTCCTTTGAAATTTTATTGACAAATTGGAGGCTATTATTCCTGCTAAATTAGAAACCTCTAAAGAATGGGTTAATCTTCTTCTAGAAAAATCCAATTCTTCCCTAACAAATAACTGAGTTTTGTCTTGCAATCTTCTAAATGAACTTGACTGAACTATTCTATTATAGTCAGAATTAAAATACGAAATATACTTTTGCAATTTATCGCTTTGATACATTAAACAAAATTCATCTAAACATTCTTGCCCAATTTTACAAGCATCATTATAGTTCCCTTTTTCAATATAATCAACAAACTGTTTAATAAATATTCCATTACTTTTCTGTTCAGCAAATTTTAAGCATTCAATAATTTTTTTATATTTGTTTAAAAAATACTCAATTGCATCTTCCCAATTATTATCCGCCATTCTAAAGATTGATTTAATAGCACCTTTTGCCTCCGGATTCAAATCATCATCCACAATACTACAATGACTAAAATCATCCAAATAAACTTTAGAAAAGGCATAAAAAATAGGTTTTCTTTTATTGCTCTCATTATCAGTCAAACTGCTCATAAATATCCTCCAACAAATCGACAAAATACAAAACGATTATATCATATATTTACATTAGATAAAACACCATATTCGGGTGTTTTATTACTTTGTTATTTTAATTCTTAATTTGTTAGTTACGATATAGAATTAAGTAGTCATTAAACACTACCTAAGTACTAATCAAGTACATCTACAGCTTCTACCAAAAACGATGGGTCAAAATGAGTATATACCCTTTCGGTTAGTGACTGTGCATTAGCATGTCCTACTATCTTCTTTAATACAGTTTCATTCATGCTCTTTTCTGTGCACATACTAATAAATGTGTGTCTTGTATCATGAATTAAATGATTAGTGCCTAATAATTCATTTATTTCCTCATAATAATTATCTCTAAAGAATCTATACAATAATGGATCATGATTCTTATTTTCAAATAATAATTCATTATCATTTCTATTCATCCAGCTTTCAAAATAAGGATAAATCTTTTTACAAATAGGTACTACTCTAATACCTGCTGCTGTTTTACTTTCAACAACATTAAAATATCTTTCTTTAAGATTTACATCCTTCTTCTTTAAATCAAGAAGTTCAGATACTCTTGTACCTGTATATAAAAGCATTAATGTAATGGTCTTGCTGTCAGATTCAGGCATAGCCCAAATCTTTTTAACGTCTTCTTTAGAAAATTTCTCTCTATCACGCTTATTTGGGTTCTTATTTGAATATTTAGTTATATCTACTAATTCTGCATAATTCTTATCCACATATTCATTTTTTAAAGCAAATTTATACAGCATATTAAGCAAGAATTTCATTTTACGGATAGTTGAATAATTCTTATTGCTTTTGGCTATAATTGCCTCATAATCTCTTGTTTTAAGTGTAGCGAATACTTTATTATGAATTCCTACAAAGCCTTTAAAAGCGGCATTATAACCATTCATAGTGGATTTTGATGTTGTAGGAAAAAAGTCTTTACTCCATTTTTCAAATATATCTTTAAATTTATATTTGCATTCAGGTGTAACAACAATTTTAGTCTCATTAGGATTCTTAACTAAATCACTATTATAAGACATTAACATGTTAAATCCATCTTGGTAAGTTTTAGCATATCCGATGGTTTTTATAATTTGTTTTTTCTTTCCATTAACTTCTTCAAATCCTATAGTCTTTCTAACTATGTACGGATTTCTTCTTGTTCCTTTTAGTTTGTAGACTTGTCCTACTCCTTGTGGTAATTTCATTTTTCTCATAATTTTATCTCCTTGTTACCTAATTTTTGATAGTAATAACAAGTAGCATAATTTGTTAGTTATTTGTTAGTTACGATATAAAAAATGCATAGGAATTACATTCTTTTATCAAAAACAAATTAAAGTAACAAATTTACCAACAAACCTTGAAAAATGGCTTAACAAAGCCAAAAAAAAGCCACACGTTCGAGAATACGCGTAGCCTTTTTATCTTTTTCTTTGCAATTATAATAATCAAACAATTAACGCTTAGAGAACTGACTAGACTTACGAGCCTTCTTTAGACCGTACTTCTTACGTTCCTTAGCACGAGGGTCACGAGTTACTAATCCAGCTGGCTTTAATACTGCACGGTATTCTGGATTAACTTCCATTAATGCACGAGTAATACCTAAACGGATTGCTCCTGCCTGGCCAGTAATACCACCGCCAAATACGTTAACTAAAATATCGAACTTGCCCATATTCTCTGTTAACTCAAGTGGCTGCTCAACGTCTAAACGAATAGCTGCAGATGGGATATAATCCTCAAAAGCACGACCATTGATAACGATCTTGCCTTCGCCCTTTGCAGGACGTAAGTAAACTCTAGCTACAGATGCCTTACGACGACCTGTACCTAAATACTGAACTAATGTTTTCTTTGCCATTCCAATATCCTCCTATTAAGCCTTTACCTTAAATTCTACTGGCTTCTGAGCTGCATGTGGATGTTCTGCAGATGCATAAACATATAACTGCTTTCTCATCTGATCGCCTAACTTTGTGTGAGGTAACATACCGAATACTGCTTCCTCAACCATTCTTGTAGGATACTTAGTCATAACTTCCTTAGCAGTTAAAGTTCTAAGACCTCCAGAATATTCAGAGTGATAACGGTATAGCTTATCATCCCACTTGTTACCAGTTAATTTAATTTTGTCAGCATTAATAACGATGACATTGTCTCCACAGTTTACATGTGGAGTGTAAGTAACCTTGTGCTTGCCTCTAAGTAAAGAAGCTACTGCTGTTGCTAAACGACCTAATGTTAAGCCATTTGCATCAACAACATACCAATTGTGTTGTACTGTTTGATTATTTGCCATGAATGTCTTGTTCATGTAAATTTCCTCCTAGATTATTTTTAATATAATTTAGGGCACTTGGAGATTTAATTGCTTAAAAATGTACCATTAGATATTTTACCTTAAAGGTTGACTATAGTCAAGAAAAATTTTTTTCTTGTATAATCCATTGCTTTTAATGATATAATCTAATAAAAGCACTTGCACATAATTTTACATTATTTTTCCAAAGTGTTACTAAAATTGATACGTATAATAAATATGCAAAAGCGAGGTGATGAGATGAATACTTTTAAACGATATGAAAAAAAATATATATTAACTAAGGAACAAAAGGAAGCCTTAGAGGAAAGAATTCATTCTCACATGGAGCTTGATTCATTTTGTAAAAAGAATAAAAATTATTTAATACGTAATATTTATTATGATACAGATGACAATGAATTAATTCATATGTCTACCAATAAACCTATTTTTAAGGAAAAGCTTAGAGTAAGAAAATATGGCACATATAATGACGGAAGAGATGAATACTTTCTAGAAATCAAAAGAAAATCAGAAAAGATTGTATATAAAAGAAGGGTTACTCTAACAAAGGAAGAATTAGATAATTTTATAAATAATGGAATTATACCAAAAAGAGATTCCTATTTAGATAACCAGGTTGGTAAGGAATTAAAATATTTATTAAATACCTATAGCCTAAAGCCAAAGGTCTTTATCACCTATGTAAGAGTCGCATATTTTGACATAAATGATTCGAATTTTAGATTAACCTTCGATGATCAAATCTATGCAAGAAGGCATGATTTAGATTTTGATATAGCAAGCTGTGATATATCCTTGCTTCCAGAGGGGTATTTCCTAATGGAGGTTAAGGCAAGCCAAAATTATCCACTTTGGTTTGCAAGAGCCCTATCCGATTTAAAAATATATCCAACGAGCTTCTCAAAATATGGAACAGAATATAAATTATTAAAATTGGAGGAAAACAAGCTATGATTTTATCCGCATTAGATTCCATTGTAACAGATACCACTATAGTCCCATGGGTGATGGCCCTCTGTATAGGATTATCTGTTGTTTTTGGATTTGGATTAGCATTTTTATATAAATTCTTTAAAAGAAAAAAGGGATTCTCTACAGATTTACCTTTATCCTTAGTATTAATGCCTATTGGTGTTTGTGCAATCGTAATGGTATCTAGAGTTATTGGTTTAGAATCTACTACTGCAAGAACCACTCTAGGCTTTAGCTTTGCAGGTATCCTATGCATAACCAGGTTCCGTTCTACACAAAAGGATGCGACAGATTTAATCTTCATTATGTTTGCGATTATCCTTGGCTTCTTATCTGGCTTTGGATATGTCTTATATGCAGGAATCGTTGCTATACTTGCTGCAATACTAATTCTAATTATAAGCTTTACAAAATTCAGCCTACCATCCTCTAAGGAAATGACACTTAAGGTTGTTGTACCTGAATCCTTAAATTTTGATAATTTATTTGACGAATCCTTGAAAAAGCATTGCCTATCCTATGATTTAAAGCAGGTTAAATCTACTGATTTTGGAACAATGTTTGAATTAACCTATATTATTACAATTAAAAACAAAGAGCTTCAAAAAGAACTATTAGATGAAATAAGAGAAAAGAATGGTAATCTAATGGTTTCCTTAAGCGTTAGAAGATTCGAGTAAGAAAAAAGGGAGTATCCGCTTGGATACTCCTTTTTCTATAATACTTCTATTCTTTCAGAATCCTTATCCTCTATTTTCTTTATATGCTTGCCTCTACCAAATAGGATGTAATATACAGGAATTGTTAGAAAAATAATCCAAAGTGGATGCCATATTCCAAAATAGAATCCTAAGGTTAAATATACTGCTAAAACAACAATAGGATAAATTTTTAAATAGAAATGCTTGCTTAATAAATCTGGCACAATAAATATAGAGAAGAACACAACCCAGGTTGGGTGCCAAATACCCGTTGTAAAGCCAATAGTTAAAAATGCAATTAACGCAATTAAAGGTGTTGCTGCAACAATTTTATTTTTAACGCTCATTCTTAAATGCCTCCTTTACCTCATTTGTAAAATTCTTATATTTATTTCCTTGAATACGAATATCTCCAGAAATTGAGCTTGTACTAATATGAATGCCATCATTTGCCTCATTTATATTAATATCTCCAGATATTGTTTCAGCCTTAAGAGATTTTGAATTCACCTTTTCTACTTCTATATCTCCACTCACACTAGAAAATTCAATACTATTTGAATTTATAGAATCAATATCTAAATCTCCAGATACCACATGCCCCTTGAAGGAGTTCATATGTAATTTATTGAATTTAGAATCTCCAGATACCATCTCTAAATTCATATTTTTACCACTTAAATCGATTTCCGATTTAAAATCACCGCTTACACTAGATAATGTAATATCTCCAAGTGCTATGCCAAAAGGAAGTGCTATCGTAATTTCTCCAGGTCTTCTTCTATTTAATCCAAAGAATTTCTTATTGATATATTCAATATTTATTTCATTCTCATTTTTAATAATCTTATAGGAATCCTCATTTATATTTTCTAAATATACATGGAAGGTAT
>Ga0310695_10012067_pt1 | contig 12190 bp, 7 predicted proteins | sample RumenRJG_04DNA_FD_203882 | JGI IMG/M metagenome (GOLD analysis project Ga0310695, IMG submission 203882) | Bovine rumen microbial communities from Lethbridge, Alberta, Canada - RJG_04 (v2) (version 2) | ecosystem: Host-associated > Mammals > Digestive system > Stomach > Rumen | place: Canada... | reverse complement strand
CGTGACCACACCCACCAGCGCGGAGTTCGCCACCATCTATGCCGACATGGGCTACGACCAAGCCCTGGAGCGCGACAACAACTCGCTGAGCTATCTGGCCGAGCCCATCGCAGGCCTGTGGCTCATCGCCGTGGACGACAACATGACGGTGCAACGCGACACCGACCGCTCGATTGCCGCCAATGGCATCACCCTGTCGACACGCAACTGGATTCTAGCAAAAGCCGACCAGGGACGCAGACTGGGCAAGCAGGTGATGGTGATGATGCACCACCAGTTGGTCGAGCACTTTGATGACCAGGACCGCCTGGTGGGTGACGCCACCGTGACCGATGCTGCCAACCTGCGACAGGCCCTCATCGCACACGGCATCCGCCTTGTGTTGACCGGCCACATGCACATTGGCAACATCACCACGCAGTTCAATGACGCACGCACCGACTCGCTGGTCGAGGCCACCACAGGCTCGCCGCTGACTTATCCTTGCCAGTTCCGCCTGATCGATGTATCGGCCGACCGCGGCACATTCAGTTTCAGCACCGGCACCATCGACCACATCGAGGACATCCCCGATTTCCAGTCCTATGCGCTGCAGCGGTTCAAGAACAGCACACGCACAACGGTTGCAAGCGTGGTCTACCATTCATGGGACGATCTCATGGCAGTCCTTGACCAATATAGCAGCTACATCGGCGACGTCAATTTCACCCAGGAACAGGCCACCGAGGCCATCTACACGGCGTTCCACGACGAGATTGAGCGTCTGATGGTTGCTCTGGCACAGGGAAATGAACCCACACGCAATGTCCAGGACTTGCGCAATGCCATGATGGGCAAGGTGGGGACGTTGGTCGACCAGTTGTTACCAAACCTCAACTTCCTGGCGCGGCTCATCGTGGTGCCCATGATACAGAACCAACTCGAGAGCATGCTGGGCAAGGCGCTTGACAGCATTGTGAACGACTGCAACCAGTATGGCACGGCGCAGGCTCATGTCACCGACGATCTCGCGCCCACGCTGCACTTCACACCCATCGCACCAGGCTTAAAAGGCGATGTGAATGGCGACGGCACGGTGGATGTGACTGACATCAACATCATCATCAACATCATGCTGGGCATGGATGATGCACTGAACTACGCCGGTCGCGCCGACGTCACCGGTGACGGCAGCATCGATGTGAGCGATGTCAACGACATCATCAACAACATGCTGGGCAAACAATAAACGGGCCTGCTAGGGAGCCCCCCCTCGGTCCTCCCTGAAGAGGGGGAGGCTCAGAGTGGCTGAGTTTTGCACACAGATTTACACAGATCTAGAAAGATTATTTTATCTGCTCAATCTGCTCAATCTGCGTGAGATTATGCTGCCAGGCAGTAGGGAGCCCCCTCGGTCCCCCCTGAAGAGGGGGAGGCTCAGAGTGGCTGTAGGGCCTGCGGCCCGCCTTTTGGATAATCTCGGCTGCACTCGGCATAGCTCAAACAAGTTCGGCTCTGCGCTCGTTGGCACGAGATTTGGCCTGCGGCCCGCAAGCCCCGCTAGGGGCAACTAACAACTAGATTATCTCACACAGAATACACAGAACACACTGAAAAAAATAAAAAAATCAGTGTGTTCAGTGTATTCTGTGTTTATTCCAGCCTGGCTGCTAGACCGACTAGTAGACTACACAATCAACAATCGAACTGATGGTGACGGTTTTCAGGTATTGAGCATTCTTCCAGATGTGGTAGTTGATGGATCCATAGTCGTGTACAAAGGCATAATAGTCATCGCCATAGCTGAGCACTCCCACCACATCTGAGTCACGCCCTTGCGAGAGGTCGACATATTGCCCGTCAATCCACAGACAAGCCTTCTCGTCAATATTATTATCCCCATCGATATAGCGTAGGCATCCATACAGGATAGGGGTGTTGCCATGCATGTGCGCAATGGCCAGAGCGTGGTCACTGTCACGCTTGTCCAGCACTTGCAGCTTGCCATCGTGCCAGTAGACAGTAATACCCCACCCTTCATCGGTGGTGCCTCTTGTACCCACAGCTACATAGTGTCCATTGTTGCCATCTAAACTGCCAATGGTCACATTCGGTTCTGTACTTAATTGCACAACCTTGCCATCAATCCAGACATAAGCGCTGCCATAAGTTGTCCATGGATTCTCGTACCTTAAAGTATATGCAGCACAGGCATACACATGTTCGTCATGAACCCTAAACGAAATGGGGAAGAATCGGACTATCTCGGGCGATGCTCCCGGCAATGGTTCCAACTCAATGGTCTTGCCGTTAGGAAATCCCTTGACAAAATATGTTCCATTGTCAAACTCGCCTTTACGATACATATAGTAGGCATTGCCTTTGTCGACTTCGGGGGAGTCCGAGCTCAACCATGTGCCTTCGGCAGGCGTGATGTCGATGTCACGCACCTGGCCATCGTGCCACATGACCAGATTGCCCTGCGTGCCCTTGCCCAACACATACAGTTGATTGTCGCAGACCGATAGTCTTAAGATTTGGGTAATCCCATCTATAGGCTCGAGATGATCAGCATCGTCAGTCATCAGGCCATAGCCGTCGGTCATCACGAAGGTAGGCTTTTGAGTCGGCTTTGTGCTTGGCTCATCGTTGCTGCAAGCCTGGAGCAGCAGCACCATCATCAGTGCGCAAACAATCTTAATTTTCATAGCTCTTTCAGGTGGGTTCTGCAAATTAGTTTTGTGGCCGTCTTGGGTTAGAACCCGATTTGACCCTTAGGCGAATTTCGCTTTCAACACCACAAAGTTACTATTTTTGATTCAAATTACAATTACCCCCCAATTTTAATATTTATTAACCTAAGCAATGCAGTTACCCTAGCCTGATGGCATTCGCGAGACGAATCCACCTGGCGATATAGATCTTGTTTTGGCGATATTTCGCAACTTGTTTATTATTTGGATTGACAAGGCTGTCACAATGGACCATCGGCTTAGCGCTATGGCAGCTGAGTGGCATACTTGACGGCGAGATGGCGCGAGAAGGCGAGCACGTCGGTGGCGGGAGGCAGCGCGATGGGCTGGGTCCGCTCGGACCATGCTTGTTCGTACTGCCGCAGTCGCTGATCAAAGGCGTCCTGGTCGAACTCACGGCCTTGCTCGACACTATGTGTCACCTCGTCGATGTACATCTGCCATCGGTGGTGGTAGTACTCTCCTATCAGGCCTGCCCACGAGCGGTTGGCATAGTCATCGAGGTCGCCACCCCAAGTGGTGACCAGACGACGAGCGTTCATCTCGTAGTAGTCTTTCAGCTGAGGGGTGTTACCATAGTCACGCGCAAGCTCAATCCACTTGTTGACAGTGCAGTAAGGATGCTGAGCTGCGAGTGTGTCGGCATCGAGGATGATGTCGAGCATCAATCGGCCTTGCCGACGCAGCGACGGCAGGTCGCGACGGTGATAGGCTGCATCAAAGTCGGCCTTGGCCCGTGCGAAGGCCAGTCCCAGCACTTCACGTCCAGCGGCAATCATGTCGATGGCCATCGCATCGCGCGTTACACGCGGTTGCTGCAACAAGGTGAGCCAAGCCTCGACCATGCGGTCGGGCCTGTAATAAATCTCGTCGCGCGACCACTTGCTGCGCTTGTCCATGACAGGCACGAAGTTGAACTGCGGCCCACGGGTATAGGGCCAGTGGACAAACACATCTCGCGCCAGTGCCCACCAAGCCACGCGAGCCGGCAGCGACTCGCCTCCCACATGTCGCCGAGCCAGTTGCGCCACATACACGCTGTCGCTCAGGCCCAGGTCCCATGCCTTGTCAAGGATGTACTCGTAGGGGAACTGCTGCACATCCAGACCCTCGAGCGTCGAGCCGATGCCTTGCAGCGAGCCATGGGCCTCGACCAGCGCCTTCTCCAGACGGGCACCAGCCTCGAGCACGTTGCCCTGCATGGCTGTCGAGCCACCGAAGTTGCCCAAGTAGCACCAAATGAAGGGCTGGCCATAGAACTTGTCACGCAACCGCCAGACCTCCATTCGCTCGCAATAGTAGTCCAGGATGGGCATCTTGCCCGCCGGCACAGCATCGAGCATGGCCTGGGCGCGCTCGGCAGTCCAGTCCTTGCGCTGGTAGTAGAGGAACCACCCCATCTGCAGCCATTGAGCCGCAGGATCGGCCGCGCGCAGCGACTCATAGATGTGACGCGACACACGCGCCAGATAGTCGGGCTCGAAACTGGGTGGCGACATCTCGTTGAACGGGTCAATGCCATAGATGTGGTCGGTGCCGAAGAGACGTGTCTGCTCTTGCAGATAGAGCTTCTGGATGCGGGCATAGAGCGGGTCCTCGCTGTCGAGGAAGTAGGTATTGTAGGGTTTCTCAAACTCGTCCCACACCTCCAGGGGGCGGATGTCGGCCTTGGGATAGAGTGTCTTGAGCCGCACGGGCACATGTCCGGCAAAGGCCGGCAGAACGGGCCGCATATTCAGCTCGCGCTCACGCGCCACAATCTGTTTCTGCAGTGTCACTTGTGTGTCCAGCCAGTGCTGCGGCAGTGGGCCGCACCAGGCGTCGATGTTGGCCATGCGGTGCCAGGGCAGATAGGCCGGACCGGTGAAGTAGGCACGAATCTCGTCATCCTTCATGCCCAACTTCTTCCACACGCGCATCCACACCGCCTCCTGCCCAGTGATGGCCAGTGGCAGATTGATGCCGTTGAGCGCCATCCAGTCGATGAAGCGCTCCCAGTGTCGCCACTGCCAGAAAACCATCGTGTAGCCAAAGGTGCAGTAGTTGAGGAAGAACCGCTGTGGCACGCGAGCACGCACGGTAATGGCGCTGTCGGCAGGCGGCAGCACGGCAGGCAACTCGACAGGCACATCGGCATACCACGACACAGTGGTCTGACAACAGTTCTTCAGGTAGTGGTTCAGCCCCACCGCCATCGCATTGGCATTGTTGCCCCCGATGACCACACGGTCGCCCTCGTTAGTCAATGTGAAGTAGTCACAGGTATCGGCCGGCAGTTGGCGATAGGTCACCTTCTGCGCCAGCCGCGGCGACAACCTCTGCGTCAGCGCCATCGCCACCTCGGTCTGCGTAGTGGCCATCGCCACCACCATGCCCATCACCAGGGCAAAGAATAATGTCAGTATTCGTCTCATATCAGCAGATTGAGCGTGATTGTTTTCTTTCTTTACTCGCAACTCTTCTTTTTTTGAAGGGTGGAAACTAAAGGGCGAGGCGCAAGCCAAGGTCTCTGAGCGCGTACGACGGCGTGAAGTCGCTGCGGTTGGACACGCGGCAGTACCTGGCGTTGTAGTACCAGCTGCCACCACGGTTCACGCGGTAGGAACCCGAGGTGGGGCCGGTGGGATTGGTCTGTGCGTCGCTGCTGTAGCTGCCGTACCAGTCCTGGCACCACTCCCACACGTTGCCGCTCATGTCGTACAAGCCCAGCTCGTTGGGTGCCTTGGTGGCAACTGGATGGGTGGTCGAGCTACTGTTGCCAGTGTACCATGCCACGTCATCAACGGTGTTGCTGCCGGCGTACTTGTAGCCCTGACTGCGGTTGCCACCACGGGCAGCATACTCCCACTCGGCCTCAGTGGGCAAGCGGAACGTCTGGCCGGTGAGCTGGTTCAACTTGGTGATGAACGTCTGGCTGTCATCCCAACTCACCTTCTCCACCGGACGCTGCAGGTCGCCGGTGAAGTAGCTGGGGTTGCTGCCCATCACCGCCTGCCACAGCTCCTGCGTGACCTCGGTCTGGCCGATGCTGTAGCTGCTCAATGACACCTGATGGGCGGGCTTCTCGTTGTCGTAGGCATCGCTGCCCTGCTCGGCTGTGGCACCCATGGTGAACGTGCCGCCCTCGACCGCTACCATCTTGAACGACACACCATTGACCGTAAATGTCTGGGTCTGCGGGGTGTCGCCACTCTTGTTGACGGTGACGCTGATGGTGGCCACTTTATCGAACTGCGTGTCTCTCACCACAACGGTTGCTGTGCCTTGCTTGACGCCCGTGATGACCACCACTTGCTGCGCGCCCTCGCCCTGCAGGGTGGCTGTGGCGACGGTGGGGGTGCTGGACTGGACCTCAAATTGCCCGCTGCCGGCATAGAAGGCTACCGTTGCAGTCTGCCCCTCACTGACTTCGACACTGTTGGCCGAGAGCACCAGGTCGCCCGGCGGCCCGTCGACCACAGCGACCGCGACATTCTGCGTCTCGCCAGTCTCCTTGTCGCTCACCACCAAGGTGACTGTGCCCGCCTTGAGCGCGGTGACCTTCAGGACACTGCCCACAACCGTAGCGGTGACAACATCAGCCTTTGGGTTCGTCACAGCGTAATTGCCGCTGCAGCCCTTTATTTGCGCCTCTTTGGTCTCTCCCACACTCAAGCTCAATTGCTGGGGAGTCACCGACAGGCTGGTCGCGCGGAATTCTTTGGCAGGCCCAGCAGTCATGGTGGGAAAGTCCATAATGCGAACCAATGGCCTGCAAGTATAATATTCATCGGGGGTTAACGGGGAAGTGGCCGTCATGCTGAACTGACGTGGCCGCGAATCCGACTTGCCCCAATAGAAATGGTCGGCCCCGGTGTCGATATCCTCGGCAATCTTATTGCCTTGACGGTCGAACAGCCCCATTCCCACCCAGACGGGCACAATCAGGTTGTCGTCGGGCTTGGTGCTGGCCATGACACGGTTGTTTCCGTAGTGGTCGATGGCTGGCGTGGTGAACGAGGGCAGCAGTTTCCATTCCTTCCAGGGGATGTCCCACTCGAAGGACAGGTCCCACTTGCCCTCGACGGGCTTGTTGCGTGTCACTCCGGGCCAGCCTTGGCCGGGGGTCATCTTGAACTTCTTGTTCAATATCTTATAATCCACGTCCAGGCCGATGTTGATGTCGCCCTTGACCTTGCTGTCCTTGAGCGCGTTGTACCATGTGGGGTCTTCCAGGGCGCCCATTGTCGACAGGTCGAGAGAGGCCGTGAACTTGGGGCCGATGTTGAGCGTGCCGGAGATGCTGGCCAGTTTGCGGTGCACAAAATTGACACCAATCAGTGCCGCAATGCCGGCGGAGGCCGAACCGCTGACTGACAACTTGAGGTCGGGCCGCCCCAGGCTCATGTCGAAGTCATGCACCAACGAGAGGTTGTCCCAGTCATAGCCATAGCCGTGGTAGTCGAATCCCAGCGCATGCTTGACGGTGACGGGTGCGCTGCCCTTCAACGATATTTTGCCGGCCATCTTGGCATACACGCCCAGGTCCCACATGAGTTTGAAGCCATGTCCGATGGACACTTCTTTGGGTTTAGCCTCGGTCCAATCGCTTCCCTTGTGGAAGAGCCAGGCGGTCTTCTTGACCTCGCCCAGTGTCTGCTCGAGGTTGAACTGCGGCGTGAAGGTATGCTCGGCGCCGACCACCAGACGGATGTGCTTGGGCTGGTTGCGCTGCACGTAGAGCACATAGTCGATGGTGACCACGGGATGGTACTTGAGCGACACCGGGAACTCGTCATAGCCCAGCGTGACCTCGGGGAACACCTCATCGAGCGTGATGATCGCGCCGTTGGGGTTGTCCAGCCCGAACAGCCGGCGCGGGCCGACACGCTGCCCGGGGACGGTGGGGTCGTTGGTCGCCTTGGCCACCAGCACCAGTTGCTCGAAGATGTCATCGAAGGTGACATCCTCGCACACATACTCCCACTCACCGCCGGCGACAGTGCCCACCGAGGTCACCCGCCCGGCAAAGCCGTCGGCAACAGGCTCCTCAAAGAGTTCGCTCACAATCACCTGACCCTGCACCGGCAACAACGCCGCGGGCGTGGAGGCCATGAAGCGGATGGTGTTGTCGTCACTGTAGGTGACATAGCCCACATTGCTCTCGTTCACGACATAGATGTTGTCGCGCATGATGGGACGCGGAGCCTCGAAAGTGATGGAGTCGACGGCAGCGATAGGGGTGCGGTAGACGGTGTCGGCCGTCCACACCTCCTGCACCAGCGCGTTGTCATACCAGATGCTGTCGGTGCCTACGGCACTGAAACGGATACTCTCGACATCGATGTTCAGGTGGGCATTGAAGTCGTTGTCGTTGCGGTAGATGTAGACGGCATACTGGTTGGGGTTGTCGGCTATCGGCGCACGCTGCGCCCGAGCGATGCGCTGCGCCTGTGTGTAAGGCATGTAGTAGACCCGGTAGAGTTGATTCCGGCTGTAGTAACTGGAAGAGCCTGCCGCCTCAACCAATAAGTCCGAGCCGGTGAAACTCAACTGCGGGTTGTCGGCGAGCGGGAACACGTCTCGTGAGCCGCCGCGTGTCTCCACCACCAGCGACATGGGGTCGACGTGGGCGTAACCCTTGCCGAGCATGAGGTTGATCACTCCGTTGACATCGGCGATGTCAATTTGGCCGTCATGATTGAAGTCGGCGTTGCGCAACTGCGTGTTGGTCGGGTCAGACTTTCCTAGCATGAGGTTTATTACTCCATTGACATCGGCAATGTCAATGACTTTATCACAGGTCACGTCACCGGGGAAGAACGGTTCTGTTGGCACATACTGGGGCTGTGCCGCAATCACGAGGCACACCATCGCCGCTAGCATGAATAGTGCTTGTCTCAATAGTTTTCTCATAAGGTTATTAGTTTATATAAAATCTTATTTAACTTTCTAAAGTAGATATTTTTCTGGATTTAAAGAAGTTATGTAGTTAAGAAGTTAAGACTAATGTCAGATTGCTTCTTGTATCTCGCATCTCGTTTCTCTCTCCTAGAAAGCAGACAAAAGGTAATGTCTTAACTCCCTTTAACTACTTAAATTCTTAACTACATTAGAAACTTGAAAAAGTTTATTCTAGTTGCACAAGATGTGCTGGATTCGTTAATTCCAATTCTCCATTGGGACAATTTTCCACTCTTTGAGAGTGCGGGTGGCACGGTCTAGGACCACGCCGACCTTTACCTTCGGGCGCGGGTCGTCCCAGAAAGAGATGAGATAGTTCTTCTCGTCAATCTGCGCCAAGGCATCGTCGACAGTGGCATTGCCATCAAGTTTCAACTCAAGTACAAAGAGTTTGTGTGGGGTTTTCATTACCACATCACAACGACCAATGGCGCTTTGTACCTCGGTATCGACCTCAATTCCAATAGCATCGAACAGCACGCGCAAAATCGTCTCAAAGTCTTGTTCAGTCTTGTTGCTCAGGTGGTGAGGCAACGATGCCATGTAACTCTGAACGGCTTGTAATGCTTGGTCAATGTCATCCTTATGAGTTATTTAAGTTTCTAACGTAGCAGTGTAGTAAGGCCGTTTCTCTCGTCATGTGACAATGCGGAACGCCACATCCCTGCATTGTGCATTGACAATGTGTTAGTCGATTTGGACGATGAGGTAGTTGCTCAGTTCCCAGAAGCGTGACGGGTCGGTGATGCGCAGCGTCTTGACGTTGCCGTCGTCGACCAGCTGGTAGGTGTCCTTAGGATGCTTCGACAACACTTTGGCCTTCTTGCTGTGCAATGGCAGGGTGCTCAGTGTGCGCTTGTCGGCCTTGGTGAAGTAGGACTTTTCGAAGTCGCCCTCCATGATCTTGGTTTTCTTGAGGAAGCCGGTCTCGATGATTCGGTTGTTCTTGAGCTCCTTCTTGTTGCCGATGGCATAGTAGCAGGTGTTCATCTCGTTGGTCACACGCACGGCCTCTTCCTGCGCCTTGGCCTTCTCTTGGCGCACCTCGGTGTTGACTGTATTGAGCGAGTCGACGCGGGTGTTGAGGGTGTTGATGACAATGTGTGCCTCGGCCAATTGTTGGGTCAGGTCATCGATGGTGCTCTGCTGGTTGGCCAGTTGCTTCTTGAGTGTCTCGATGGTCTTGCGCATCTCGTCGTTGTAGTTCTGACTCTGTGCGAGACGTTTCTCCAGGTCCTCGAGGCGTTTCTTGCGCTGAGCCACAGCCTTCTGCAGCAGTTCCATGTCGCTGCGCAACTGTGCCTTGCGGTCGGGTGTTTCGCCGCTGAGTCCCGGCATCGACACCACGTCTTGCAGTTCCTTGAGCTGATTCATGCCCTCGTTGATGTCGTTCATCAGTGCCATGAGGCTGTCTTTCTCGGCCAGCGCGGTAGCCAGCGAGTCGTTAAGCTCGGTGTTGATTGAGTCGTGGCGCGTGGCCTCTTCTTGCTCGGTTTTGTTGCTGCACGATGGCATCAGAGCCATCGCCACCAGGGTTATCACTAAATACTTAATCTTTTTCATAGTCGTCTATTGTTGTTCTCAGAGGGTTCGAAACGCTCTGAGCAGATGAGTTGTCTATTGCGCTTTTAGCCATTTAAAAGCCTTTGGCTTTTGCCTTTAGCCCTTTAAAAAGCTTTCAGCTTTTTGCCTTTAGCCAAATGCCAATAGCGGCCGAAGGCCAAACAGCGGGCCGAAGGCCCAAAAGGCCAATAGCAGCCGAAGGCTAAATAGCGGGCCGCAAGGCCCAAAAGGCGGCCGAAGGCCAAAAAGCAGTTCGCATGGCTCTCACTTAATCGCATTTTTGCCCTTGAACTGGGCATACTTGTCCACCTTCATCTTCTCCTGGGCAGGACAACCTGCCACCACGATGACAATTTCGCCCCGCGGGGCAGTGGCAGTGAACTGGGCCAGTAGCTCTCCGAGTGTGCCGTGGTGAGTGGTGTTGTGCACCTTGCTGATCTCGCGCACGACCGATGCCTCACGGTCGGGCCCGAAGGCCTCGACAAACTGCTGAAGCGTCTTGACCAGCCGCAAGGGTGACTCGTAGAAGACCATGGTCAACGGCTGCTGCTGCAACTCGACCAGGCGGGTGGCACGTCCTTTCTTCTGCGGCAAGAAACCCTCAAAAACAAAGCGGTCGCACGGCAAGCCCGAGTTGACCAGCGCAGGCACAAAAGCGGTGGCTCCAGGCAGCGTCTCGACCTCGATGCCACGCCGGCGGCACTCGCGCGAGAGCAGGAAGCCCGGGTCGCTGATGCCCGGCGTGCCGGCATCGCTCACCAGGGCGATGGTCTGGCCAGCCTCAAGCAAGGGCATGAGCTGGTCGATGGCCTCGTGTTCGTTAAACTTGTGATGGCTGCGCATGGGCGTGTCGATGCCAAAGTGGTGCATGAGCACACTGCTGGTGCGTGTGTCCTCGGCCAGAATGAGACTGGCCTGACGGAGCACGCTCACAGCCCGAGGGGTCATGTCGTCGAGATTGCCCACGGGAGTCGGCACGATATATAGCTTGCCCTCCATTGCTTATCACAAGAAGTGTCGACGCACCAGGCCCATAAAGTCGGCAACGTCCTCATTATCCTGGTCCCAGCCCAGATCGTGGATGAAGTATTCCTCTGCCTCGTCATAGGTCAGCATGGCGTTGACCAGATCGAGCGCATTGTTCAAGTCATTCTTGCTGCCCGCGAACAGCTCGCGCTGGAAGCGGAACCGGTCGTTGAGCGACAAAGCCTTGTGCATGTCCTTGCTGAGCGAGCGCTGCAGTTTCTCATCGACACGCAGATCCTCGCCTGACTGAGCTTCTTCGGGCTCGGCCAAAGGCAGGGGGTCGGGTTGTGGCTCGACCAGCACCACCCGGGGCTGAGGCTTGATCACTGGCTCTGGCTCGACATAGTCGGCCTTGAACACCTCGGTGAATTCCTCACCATTGTCGTGCTGCCACGTCTCGTCGGCGTCATAGTCTTGTTCGGGCAGGTCCCGTGTGGGAATGGGAGGCCCATAGACCTTCGCTTCGCTACGGGGTTCGGGCTGGTTGAGACCCTCCATTTTGGGCTCTGCAGCCTCAACGGGTTCAGAATCAGCAATGTGCTCAGCAACAGGCTCGGCTACCGGTTCTGGCTCGACCGCCGGAGCAGGCATGACATTCACCATCGGCTCGGCCTGAGGCTGGCTTGCGAGTTGCCCAGCACGTTGGGCGATTTCTTGACCCAACTCGCCAATGCGCTTGTAGACCACTTGTGGCGTTTCATCGCCATGCTTGTCAACAACGAGCAGCAAGCCCTCAAGCTCATAGACCTGGGTCATCAGTCTTGAAAATAATGCTTCCATAACCACGCATTTTTAATATAATGCTCACGCTCGGCCATCAGTGAACAAGTTCCCACGGCTCTCGCTTAATCGCATTTTTGCTATTAACCGCCAAAGGTAAACATTTTTTTTGAATTAACCACTGTTTTTGGCAAAAAAACGATTAC
>Ga0310695_10012066_pt1 | contig 12190 bp, 9 predicted proteins | sample RumenRJG_04DNA_FD_203882 | JGI IMG/M metagenome (GOLD analysis project Ga0310695, IMG submission 203882) | Bovine rumen microbial communities from Lethbridge, Alberta, Canada - RJG_04 (v2) (version 2) | ecosystem: Host-associated > Mammals > Digestive system > Stomach > Rumen | place: Canada... | reverse complement strand
GCGCTCGGCACGACGGCGCTCGGCGCGGTTCTTCTTGACGCGGGTTTTCTCCCACGACTGGGCGGCGTAGTCCTTGCCCTCCTGTGCCAGTTCGGTATAGATGCGCTTGCCATAGAAGTCGGCGTTCCTCAGCGCACTGACCACACGGTGAGCGTCGCCCTGACGCACATCGAAGAGCGAGTAGTTGCTCAGCAGGTCGATGCGTCCCAGCCCGATCTGCTGTCCACGGGTGTTCTGGTTGATGAGGCGGATCAGGTCAGGGGCAAAGAAGCCGTCGGCCTTGCCACAGTTGATGTAGACGCGCTCGTAGCCCTTCTCGGCGACGCGCGAGTCCTTCTCCTCCTTTGTGCGCTTCTTGTCGTCGCGTTTCTTGCGCTCGCGTTTGTCGGGCACGTCCTCAATGACCGGTGCGTTGCGATAATAGTCGAGCAGACGGTTGAACTCCAGCGACAGCAAGCGCTTGAGCAGATCCTCGCCACTGAGCCATGACAACTTGCTCAACACGGGTGGCAGATAAGCAGCAATCTCGTCCTCCTTGACCTCAACGCGCTCAATCTTGTCGGCCAGATTGAACAGTTGCTTCTCGATGATCTCCTCGGCTTTGGGCACCTGGCGGCGCTCCATCTGTTTGCCAATGTGCTTCTCGATATCCTTGAGTTTGCCTCGCTCGCGGCTGTGGATGATGCAGATGCTGGTGCCCGTCTTGCCGGCACGGCCCGTGCGCCCGCTGCGGTGGTTGTACACGTCGTTGTCGTCGGGCAGGGCGTAACTGATGATGTGAGTCAGGTCGTCCACATCCAGTCCACGGGCAGCTACATCGGTGGCGACCAGCAGTTGCAGGTTGCGCTCGCGGAATTTCTTCATCACCGCGTCGCGTTGGGCTTGCGACAGGTCGCCATGCAGGGCATCGGCGTTGTAGCCGTCCTGGATGAGGTTGTCGGCAATCTCCTGTGCCTGGGCGCGGGTGCGGGTGAAGATGATGCCGTAGATGCGAGGTCGCGAGTCGACGATTCGTTTCAGGGCCAGGTACTTGTCGCTCGCCTTCACCATATAGTAGATGTGTCGCACGTTGCTGCTGCTCTCATTGCGGTTGCCGATGACAAACTCCACCGGGTCGTGCATGTAGTTCTGCGCAATCTTGGAGATCTCGGGCGGCATCGTGGCCGAGAATAGGAGCATCTTGCGCTGCTCGGGCACGTGATCAAGCACAGCGTTGATGTCATCGACAAAGCCCATGTTCAGCATCTCGTCGGCCTCGTCGAGCACCACGGTGTGCACGGCGCTGAGGTCGGCCTTGCCACGGCGTATCAGGTCGAGCAGACGGCCCGGCGTGGCCACAATGATGTGGACACCCCGCTCCAGGGCGCGTATCTGGCTCTCGATGCTCGACCCGCCGTAGACAGGCAGAATCTTCAGCCCATCAATGTACTTGGCGTAGTCGGCCAAGTCACTGGCTGTCTGCAAGCAGAGTTCGCGCGTGGGGTCCAGAATGAGTGCCTGGGGCACGATGGACTTGGTGGCAGTGCGTTGCAGCAGTGGCAGACCGAAGGCAGCAGTCTTGCCGGTGCCGGTCTGTGCCAGCGCCACCACGTCGCTCTCCTCGTTTAACAAATGAGGAATCACCTTCTCCTGCACCGGCATCGGTGCCACATAGCCCAAGTCATTGATGGCGCGCAACAGGTCCTCGCGCACGCCCAGTTCGTCGAATGTCATCATGTACGCTCTATTTTAAGACAAAAGAACAAAGGGATAGAAAGGTTCAACAACAAACAGTCTGATTTTGACTGCAAAGTTACGCACATTTGGCCACATGGCAAAATTTTGGGTGTTATTCAAAGAAAATATTTAAAAAGTGTTAAAGAATTTGGTGGATTCGTGAGAAGTGTTATACCTTTGCAGTGTCCTAGTAATGTAGTACACTATAACGCTAGCCGTTTTGATGGACAACTGGACTCAGGATCAAGTGATGTAAACAGAACTCAAAATTCTAAATTATTAATTCTTAATACAATAAACGATTATGTTACAGATTACCAACTTATCCTTTGCTTACCGCAAGTCGCAGCGAGAGTTGTTCCGCGACTTCTCGCTCGACTTGCAGCCTGGCAACGTCTACGGCTTGCTAGGCAAGAACGGAGCTGGCAAGTCGACGCTCATCTACCTGATGACTGGCCTGCTCACTCCCGCATCGGGCCAAGTGACGCTGGACGGCATCGACGTCCGTCGCCGTCTGCCCCAGACGCTGAACAGCATGTTCCTGGTGCCTGAGGAGTTTGACCTGCCTCACACCACCCTCTCGCAGTTTGTCAAGATCAATGCGCCGTTCTACCCCAACTTCAGCGTCGAGGACATGAACCGCTATCTTGACATCTTCGAGATGGAGCACGATTGCAAGTTGCAGTCGTTGTCCATGGGGCAGAAAAAGAAGGTGTTTATGAGTTTCGCCCTCGCCACCAACACCCGGGTGCTCATCATGGACGAACCGACCAATGGACTGGACATCCCCAGCAAGAGCCAGTGGCGCAAAATCATCGCCTCGGGTATGACCGATGACAAGATGATGCTCGTCTCAACCCACCAGGTGCGTGACATCGAGCAAGTCTTGGATCATGTGCTCATCATTGACCAAAGCCAGGTACTGCTCAATGCCAGCCTGGGCGAGGTGGCCAGCCGACTGGCGTTCCGTCCCATGCGTGAGGGCGACCAGCCCCTGTTGGCCCAGACCGGTGTCATGGGCACACTCGTTGTCACCCCTGTCCTTGATGGCGAGGAGACTCAGGTCGACCTGGAGATGCTCTTCAACGCCACCTTGCAACAGCCTCAGGCCATCCAACAGTTGTTTGGCCAGTGATTCTCAATTTTCTATTCACCTTTTAAATTAGCATTAAGATGAAAAATCAGATATTCGATTGGAACCGCTTCGTTGCCGCCCTGCGCAAAGAGGTTGTCGAGAACTGGCGCACACTACTGTTCTCAGCCATAGGCATTTATGCCCTGCTGGCCCTGCTCATGATTCTGGGCAATCTGACGATTGGCGACAGCACTGCGCGCCCCGAGTTGATGCTGCGCTACGTCATGGTATATGTCGTGTTCTCGTTCGGTGGCATCGGCATTGCCTCGCTTGCTTTCCGTGGCCTGAAGACCAAGGCCGGACGCATCGAGTTGCTCACCTCGCCGTCGTCAACCTTCGAGAAGTTCCTGGTCAACACCGTCGTCTATGTGTTGGGCTTCATTGTGGTCTTCCCCATCTGTGCCCAGTTGGCCGACTTGACCCGCATTGCCATTCTGTGGCCGTGGAGTGGCGGCCAGGGTGTGCCGGGACCCGTCAATTTCCTGGCGACCATCCATGAGTTTGCCTTCCAGCAAGACTGGTGGCCGCAGCCGGCCAAGGCTTGGTTCGAAATAGCGTTATGGCTCAGTAACCTTGCCGGCCCTGGGTTGTATTTGCTGGGCAGCATCATGTGGCCACGTCTGTCATTTCTCAAGACCTATGCTGCCATCTTTGCCATCCAGTCCGTCTTGGTCATCATGTTGATGATAGGCATCAAGTTGTTCAGCGACATGGAGACTTTCGGTATGTGGCTGATGGGGGTGGAACAGACCACCGGCATGATGTGGTTGGCCGTCTGGAGTGCCTCACAACTGGTGCTCTGCTGGGCATTGGCCTGGTGGCTGTGGAAACGTAAAGATGTTATTTCACTCAAATGGTGGTCGTGATGAACTTTAAGGATAACAAAGCGATATATCTGCAGATTGCCGACCGCATCGGCGACGACGTGCTCAGCGGGCACTTGCAGATTGAAGGGAAAATCCCCAGTGTGCGCGAAATGGCCGCGCAGATTGAGGTCAACGTCAACACCGTGGCGCGAACCTATGAGTACCTGCAACAGAGTGGCATCATCTACACCAAGCGTGGATTGGGCTACTTCGTTGCTCCCGAAGCCCGCGACACGATCGTGCGCATGCGCCGCGAGCAGTTGATGCAGGGCGAGATGGACTACTTCCTGGGCCAACTCAAGGCAGTGGGCATCACCCCCGCTGACTTGGCCAAGATCTATCAAGAGTTTCTAGATAAATAGTGTTATGAGTGCCTCGGCTGTGCCGAGGCCTTCCAAACAAATTCAAGAAAGATGAAACAACTATGCATAGTCCCCTTTGTGCTGCTTGCTACACTCATCGCAGCGTGCATCGGCACAGTGGCCAATGGCCAAGACCTGAACGGCGCTTGGCGAGGCACACTCAGCGTCGGGCCGATGAGCCTGAACGTGGTACTCAATCTTGAACAGACCGAACAAGGCCTCACCGCCACGTTAGACTCACCCGACCAGAATGCCAAGGGAATTCCTGCGACTGCCACTATCGATGGTGACAAACTTACTGTCAATGTCACCATGCTGGGTGCAAAATATGTCGCAACAGTTAATGATAGCATCCTGGACGGAACATTCAGCCAGACGGGGCAGTCGTTCCCGCTGAGACTTACACGCAAGTCGGCTGGCGAAGTGGATCGTCCACAAGAGGCTGCTATCGCAGCCGACTCTAATAAGCCTTATCGCGAAGAGGAAGTGACCTTTGTCAACGGACCGGTGACACTGGCCGGTACGCTCACGTTGCCCAATCAAGGCAACAATTTCCCTGCCGTGGTGCTGGTGTCGGGATCAGGGCCAAATGATCGTGACGAGACCATCATGCGTCACAAGCCCTTTGTGCTCTTGGCCGATGCATTGGCTCGCAAGGGCATTGCCGTGCTGCGTTATGACAAACGTGGTGTAGGCAAATCGACGGCTGGCGGCCCCGATGACACCGCCGAGCAGTTGACCAGCGACGCGTTGGCAGCGTTGCATTATTTACAAGCACGAACTGAGGTGAATGCCAGACAGCTGGGCATGCTGGGGCACAGCGAGGGCGGTCTGATTGCCTTCATGAATGCTGCACAGCACGGCGATGATGTCGCCTTCGTCGTGTCGATGGCTGGTCCTGCCGTCAAGGGGCGTGACTTGATGATAGAGCAGAACCAACTGATAGCCAAAGCCATGGGGACTACATTGCCCGATGACCAGTTGAAGCAGATTGAGGCTATGTTCGACTTGATAGACAAGAGTGACGATGTAGCCTCGTTACGGGCAAGCTTGCAACAGATGACGGCCGGCAATGCGGCGTGGGCAGCACAGGTTGATGCGCTGTGTTCTCCTGCTTATCGCAGGCTCATCAAGTGCGACCCCACGCAATGGTTGCAACAAGTCAAGTGCCCGATGCTAGCCTTGAACGGTACCCTCGATAGCCAGGTGGCTTGTGAGACAAATCTCAAGGCCATTGAGCGCCTGGTGCCCCATGCCATCGTCAAACGCTATGACAGATTGAATCATTTGTTCCAGACTTGCGACGGCTGGACGACAAGCCTGCATTATGCCACTATCCAAGAGACTCTCGCTCCGCAAGTGCTCACCGACATTACTGAATGGATTCAGCACATTTTAAGATAAGAAGATGATTACTACTCTCGCTTGTCCTCGCCCTGTGGGGTGAGGACTTTTTTTGCAACCGGGTTGCAGATAGATGCTGATGGGCGTGTCTGCAACCAGGTTGCAAGTTTTTTGCCCTAACTTTGCGGGCAGAAAACGAAATGAACTATGTCACACGAACATCATCACCATCACCACGAGTGCTGCAGCGGACATGACCACGCTGGCGCATGCCACTGCCATGAACATCACCACGAGCATGGCACCAAGCGGCAACTCGCACTCATCATCGCCACCGGCCTGCTCCTCATCGGGGCAGTTCTGGTCGAGAAGTATTGCCAGTTGCCCACTTGGCAACTATTATTGATTTATCTGGTTCCTTATCTGCTCATTGGCCACGATACGCTCAAGGAGGCAGCCGAGGGCATCATGGAGGGCGACCCCTTCAACGAGCATCTGCTCATGTCCATTGCCACGCTGGGTGCTCTGGGCATCGGCTTCTTGCCCGGTGCCGAGACACAGTTCCCTGAAGCCGTGTTTGTCATGCTCTTCTTCCAGGTGGGTGAGTTGTGCGAGGGCTATGCCGAGGGCAAGAGCCGCGACAGCATCGCACACTTGATGGACATTCGCCCCGATGTGGCGCGTGTGATGCGCAATGGCAACGAGGCAATTGTCAGCCCCGAAGAAGTTGCTACCGGCGAGATTATTGTTATTCGTCCTGGCGAAAAGATTCCACTGGATGGTGTGGTGCTCGAGGGTACCACGACGCTCAACACGATGGCCCTGACTGGCGAGAGCATGCCACGCGATGTCGCTGTGGGCGACGAGGTCATCTCGGGCTGCATCAATCAGTCGGGTGTCATCCGTGTGCGCACCACGCGCGATTTTGGGCAAAGCACTGTGTCTAAGATACTCGACCTGGTGGAGCATGCCGGTCAACACAAGTCGCGCAGTGAGGCTTTCATCACCCGCTTTGCCCGTGTCTATACACCGATTGTCGTGTTTGCGGCCATTGCATTGGCCATTATCCCGCCACTGTTTGCACCTCATTTTATGGACGCGTTCCCCACTTGGCTCTATCGAGCATTGATGTTCCTGGTGGTGTCGTGCCCATGCGCACTGGTCATCAGTGTGCCGCTGACCTTCTTTGGCGGCATCGGCGGTTCGTCGCGTCGGGGCATACTGGTCAAGGGTGCCAATTATATGGACATACTCGCCAAGGTTGACACAGTGGTCTTTGACAAAACGGGCACCCTCACGCATGGGCAGTTTGCAGTCACTGCGGTGCATCCCGATGCTTGCGACGAGCACCGTTTGCTACACCTTGCTGCCCATGTCGAGCATTACTCAACCCATCCCATCGGTGCGGCGCTGCGCGACGCTTTCCCTGACGAGGCTACCGACGGTTGCCAGGTGACCGATGTTGAGGAAGTGGCTGGGCAGGGCATCCGTGCCCGCGTGGGCGATGACATCGTGTGCGTGGGCAACCAGCGCATGATGCAGGCAGTGGGGGCGCAATGTCGTGATTGCCGTCAGTGCCATGAGGGGCATGCGGGCACCGTCATCCATGTCGCCATCAATGGTGACTATGCCGGTCACATCGTGATTAACGATCGCATCAAGGATGATGCTGTGCAAGCCATCGCCGACCTGGGCAAGATGGGGGTGCGGCGCACCGTCATGCTCACTGGCGACCGCAATGAAGTGGCCAGTGACGTTGCCAACCAACTGGGAATTACTGAATATCATGCCAGTCTGTTGCCTGCCGACAAGGTGGAATGCGTCGAGCAACTGATGACTGATCGGCGCGGGGCTTTGGCCTTTGTGGGCGACGGCATCAACGATGCTCCCGTGCTTGCCCGTGCCGATGTGGGCATCGCTATGGGCGGTCTGGGCAGTGATGCCGCCATCGAGGCGGCCGATGTCGTCATCATGGACGACCAGCCCGGCAAGATAGCCGCTGCCATCGGCATTGCCCGTCGCACGCTGGGCATCGCCCGACAGAACGTGTGGCTGGCCATTGGCATCAAGGTCGCTGTCTTGTTGCTGGCTGCGTTCGGCCTGGCGACGATGTGGATGGCAGTCTTTGCCGACGTGGGCGTCACAGTTCTCGCCACGCTCAATGCCATGCGTGCGCTGCGTGCATAAGTCTCTTCGGATATAGAAAAAATCACACGCTGCATCTACCACAAGATGCAGCGTGTGTTGCTTGGATACTAAACGATAGAGACTTTACTCTGGAACAGCATAGTCCATGTGGATGTAGACATAGTTGCCCTGGTAGTTGACTTTGTAGAAGTCTCCCTCGACACCCATGAGTTTGATGCGCTCGCCCTTCTTGGGGTGGACATTCACGCCATTGCGTTGCAGGCACTTGGCCTTGAGTGATGGTGCCATGCGCAGGCGGACACTCTCGCCCGTGACAACGACATGCTGCTGAGTGGTGGCTGACTTCTTGACTGCAGCCGGTTTGGCACTCTTGGCAGGTGTTGCAAACTGAGTGCTGATGTACACCACTTTTCCTTGATAACGGACCTTATAGAAGTTTCCGCTCTGACCCAGACACTCGAGTTTCTCACCCTTCTTGGGATGGATATTCACCCCTTTGTTTGTGGTGAGGGTCTCGCTTTGTAGCGAGGGTTGCAGACGCAGGCGAACACTGGTTCCTGTTACAGTCACATAGTCGGCAGCAAGTGCGCTCAGTGCCACAGCCACCATCATCACGATTGATAAAATAGTTTTCTTCATAATTGTTAGTTTTTGTTAGTGTATGGAATGATGTAGCAAGAATAATGCCAACGCATTTCTTCTTAATTCTAAATTCTAAATTAATGATTATTTGCCATATTGCTTCTTCACCTCAGGTACCCACTTGGTCAAATCGTTGATGCGGGTTTCGTGGCTGGGGTGCGAACTCATAAATTCGGGAATCCTTGTCTGACTATTGGCGTTCATCTTCTGCCAGAAGGTGATGGCATTCTGCGGATTGTAGCCGGCAATGGTCATCAGCACCAGACCCATCTTGTCGGCTTCGCTCTCATGCTTGCGTGAGAACGGCTGCATCACGCCATACTGTGCGCCGAGGCCGTAGACCTGCTGTGCCATGGCTTGAGTCTGATAACTTTGCCCCGAGAGGACACCTGCCAGAACCTGGGCACCTGCCTGTGCGGCCACCTGCTGACTCATGCGCTCGTTGGCATGCTTGGCCACAGCATGTGCCACCTCATGGCCCAGCACCACGGCCAGGTCGTCGTCGCTGCTCACAATCTTCATGATACCCTCATAGACCACGATTTTGCCACCAGGCATACACCAGGCGTTCATCTCGTTGCTCTTGACCAGGTTGAACTCCCATGCGAAGTTCTTGATCTCGCTCTCCATGCCTGTGGCACGCAGATAGGCCTCGGTAGCAGCAGCGATTTTCTGTCCCACGCGCACCACTTGGGCACTCTTGGTCTTGTCGGTCGAGATTTGGTTGGATTGCTTGGCCGATGTCATGAAACTGTTATAGCTGGCGAGACTTGATTGCAGCACAGTCTCGTCGCTCACAAGGTTGAGTTGTTTGCGGCCAGTGATGGGTACGCTGCTGCAACTGCTGAGCAGCAGCGTCACGGCCAGGATGAGTAGAGTGGTTGTTTTTTTCATAATGTTCTGTTATTAATTGATTATCTGATTATTCTGAGTCTATATCACGAGTGAGTGATGACACGCTCGGTGGGCGGCATTGACTGGTTGCGGCGGTCGATGGCTTCAATCACGCGGGTTGCCAGACGCTGGAACGACACTCCCGAGATGTTGTTCTGCATCGTCACGGGCACGCCGTCGTCACCACCCTTGCAGATGCCTGCAACCAGAGGGATCTGCCCCAACAGTTCAACACCCAGTTTCTCGGCCAAGTTCTTGCCGCCATCGCGCCCGAAGATGAAGTACTGCTCGTCGGGGTGGGTTGCAGGTGTGAACCACGACATATTCTCAACGATGCCTAGCACAGGCACATTGACATGCTCGCCCAGGAACATCGACACACCCTTGCGAGCGTCGGCCAGTGCTACTTCTTGTGGGGTGGTTACCACAATAGCACCTGTGATGCCCAGTGTCTGTACCAGCGTCAGGTGGATGTCGCTAGTGCCAGGAGGCATGTCGATGACAAAGTAGTCCAACTCGCCCCAGTCGGCCTCGTTGATGAGTTGCTTCAGGGCATTACTTGCCATGGCACCGCGCCACAGCACAGCCTGTTCCTTGTCAACGACAAAGCCGATGGACAAGAGTTTGACCCCATATTTCTCGGCTGGGATGATGAGGTTCTTGCCATCAACCTCGTGCATATAGAGTTGCTCATCCTCAACACCGAACATCTTGGGAATCGATGGGCCGAAGATGTCGGCATCGAGCAACCCCACTCGATAGCCCTGCATGGCCAGTGCCACAGCCAGATTGCAGGCCACTGTGCTCTTGCCTACTCCGCCCTTGCCACTACTCACTCCGATGATGTTCTTCACGCCAGGCAGAGGGCGGTCGGCCACCTTGGCGGCATTGTCCTCAGGCACCTTGACGGCGATGTTGCCACGGATATCAATGTCATCGCTGATGTGTGTGTTGATGGCTACCTCGGCAGCGCGAACCACCGATTTAATAAATGGGTCGGTCTTCTTCTCAAAAACAAGCGAAAACGAGACTCGGTTGCCGTCGATGCGGATGTCATCGGCAACCATGTTCATTGTCACGATATCTTTCCCGGTGCCAGGATAGCGCACTGTGCGCAAGGCATCAATGATGAGTGCTGGATATAAGTTCACGTCCTAGTATTAAAGTTAAGAGTTAAAAGTTTATATTTTTGTTATTCTGTTATAATCCCATCTGGTCACGATGATAACTACGATAACCGTCAGGCTCGATGTCGATGTCGGGCTCGGCAAGCGTGCCGGCATGAGGTAGGTGGAACTTGAGGTACTTAATGGTCAAGCCACGGCTCAACCATTGTTGCTCGTAGTAAGTCTTGATCTCGAGGATGTCGTCGGCAAGGCCACTGTTGTAGAGGTTGTCGGTGTCAACTTCAACGGGCAACTGGTTGACTCGCACCAACTCGCGGGTATAGGTGTACAAGAAGGGGCTGTCGGTCTTGAGGTGTACCAGACCGCCGTCCTTGAGGATGTTGCGATAGTTGTTGAGAAAGCGAGTGCTGGTCAATCGCTTGTTCACCTTCTTCATCTGCGGGTCAGGAAAGGTGATCCAGATTTCGGACACCTCGCCCGGAGCGAACATCCGGTCAATAATCTCGATACTTGTACGCAGAAAGGCTACATTTTTCAGCCCCTCTGCTTCGACCTGGCGTGCGCCGGTCCACATGCGAGACCCCTTGATGTCAACGCCTATGTAGTTCTTGTCGGGGAAACGCTTGCCCAAACCAACGGCATACTCACCCTTGCCGCAGCCCAGCTCCAGCACGATGGGGTGGTCGTTGCCGAAGTAGTCGGCATTCCACTGCCCGCGCATGGGGCAACCCTCGTGCTCGATAGTAGCCCACGGGAACTGGAACACGCAGCCGAATGTCTCCATGTCGGCAAATTTCTTGAGTTTATTCTTTCCCATTAGATCTTGACTTTGTAACTGCAGCCGTTCAGTCGCACGATGTAGATTCCCGGCGCGATGTTGTGATAACTGTTGTCACCACTGTCGACATGCAGCGTGCGTGTCGAGCCGTTGATGGCAACCACTTGTGCTTGCCCTGCTTGTGATGCCACGATGTGCAGCGTGCCGTTGGCGGCATACACGCGGTCGTTGTTCTGGTCTATCTGTGCCACCCCTGATGTCTTGCTCACTTGGGCACGTGACGTGGGTGCATAGTAGGTTTCTCCGTCGGCGGTGACCATGACCACATGATCGATAGTGATATCCGATATCTGAGCAAGCGACTCGGTGGCAGTCACAGTGAGTCGCAGCACAGCATTACCGCTCGGCTCAATGTCGTCATTGGGCAGCGAATACAGGGCAATGCGCACTTCGTTGCCGCTCTTCAGTGAGGCCACGGTGTGATGGCTGGCGCGGTCGCCCGTGGTGACGGTGCCGTCGATGATCTGTAGGCCATCAGGCAGGTGAATCACGCATTGCAGCGCGGTGTAGGGGTGACTGTTGTTCAAGTGTACATCTATGGTGTGGCGCTCGCCGGTGGTGATGGCAAAGTTGTCGATGACAAGGGCGTCACCTGTGTTGGGTGTGACTGTGGCAGGAATCGACATCGAATGTCCTAGCATGAGGTTGATCACGCCGTTGATGTCAGCGATATCAATGCCCCCACTTTGGTCAATATCGGCATTGTCAAAGACAAATGTGCTCACTGTGTGGCCCAGCATGTAGTTGATGATGGCATTGACATCGGCAATGTCGACCTGGCCATCGCCATTGACATCGCCCAGTATTCCGCTGGACTGGATGTCAAATTCACGCCACTGCTCGGCATTGCGGTAGTACTCCAAGCTGTTGGCTGGAACCTTGAGGACAACTGATGGCTGGTCAACATTCTGCCACACGTCTTCGCCCAACTGTGGAACATCCTCGGCGTGGCTGGTGACCTGTTGCAAGCCGGTCATTCCGGCCATGGCACGTGTGCCCACATATCGTGTGCTTGCAGGGACAGTGAGGTGGGTCACACGGTTCAGGTTATACAGTGCATAGGCGCCAATCGAGTCGATCGAAGTTGAACTCAAGTCAACTGCTGTAATCTGGTTGTT
>Ga0310695_10012064_pt1 | contig 12190 bp, 7 predicted proteins | sample RumenRJG_04DNA_FD_203882 | JGI IMG/M metagenome (GOLD analysis project Ga0310695, IMG submission 203882) | Bovine rumen microbial communities from Lethbridge, Alberta, Canada - RJG_04 (v2) (version 2) | ecosystem: Host-associated > Mammals > Digestive system > Stomach > Rumen | place: Canada... | reverse complement strand
CCTTATTCTTCTTCACCTTCCAGTTTCTTGAGGCTGGTCATATTGCCGGGCTTCCAGGTCTTTTTCTGTCTGCGACCCCGAAGCATGAGGGGAGAATTCGCTTCGGATATATTCTCTGCGATATCCTTAGCACCGGTCACTGCAGAGGCTTTTGCTGCCGCTGCTCTTTCCATCGCCGCCTTCATCGCTGCGGCCTTCTCCTCGGCGGCTTTCTCGGCAGCTGCCTTTTCTGCAGCAATCATGTCCTCGCGGGCTTTTCTGGCAGCAGCTCTTTTCTCTGCAGCAATCCGCTCTGCTTCCGCCTTTTCGGCCGCTCTCTTCTCGGCGGCAATTCGCGCGGCTTCTGCTTTCTCTGCAGCGATTCTTTCCGCCTCGGCCTTCTCGGCGGCGATTCTTTCTGCCTCCGCCTTCTCAGCGGCAATGCGCTCTGCTTCAGCCTTCTCAGCAGCGATTCTTTCGGCTTCTGCTTTTTCTGCAGCAATGCGCTCTGCTTCGGCCTTCTCGGCGGCGATTCTTTCCGCTTCTGCTTTTTCAGCAGCTATACGCTCTGCCTCAGCCTTCTCTGCCGCGATTCTTTCGGCTTCTGCTTTTTCAGCTGCTATACGCTCTGCTTCAGCCTTCTCTGCCGCGATTCTTTCGGCTTCTGCTTTTTCAGCAGCAATTCGCTCTGCCTCTGCTTTCTCGGCGGCGATCCGCTCGGCTTCGGCCTTCTCGGCAGCAATGCGTTCTGCCTCGGCTTTCTCGGCGGCGATTCTTTCGGCTTCTGCTTTTTCAGCAGCAATACGCTCTGCTTCGGCCTTCTCGGCGGCAATGCGTTCTGCTTCCGCCTTCTCGGCCGCGATTCGCTCCGCCTCGGCTTTCTCGGCGGCGATTCTTTCGGCTTCTGCTTTCTCGGCAGCAATGCGTTCTGCCTCGGCTTTTTCTGCAGCGATTTTCTCTTCTTCTGCTTTTTCAGCGGCAAGCTTCTCCGCCTCGGCCTTCTCGGCAGCTTCCTCGGCTTCCATTGCGCTCTCGCGCTCTCTTCTCAGCGCGGCCTCCTGCCGGTCCACAAAGGACACGGGCTTTTCAAATCCAACCTGTTCATCTATTGCCTCCCCGAAAACCTGTGCACGGAAGGAAGATGCATCTTTTTCATCCTTCTTCTCTTCTGCAGGAGCAGGGATTGCTTCTTCGATTGTTCCCACATAGGAAGGAGCTTTTTCTGCAGCTTTCTCTTCTCCTGCAGGAGCTGCTTCCGCAGCAGTCCTCTCCTCATCAGTAAGGAAGTCATCGGAAGGGAGGGTTTCTGCACCGGGTGCATTCGCAATGATGGAAGCGTTGGTCGAATATGTGCCGTCCGCAAACACTTCATTGTCAGCAGCTTCAAGGAAACGACGCAGAGCATTGAGACGTTTTCTCGCAGCCCTTCTTCCGGCCTTATAGGCTTCACGGATCTTAAACCGGTCGTGCTCGATACGACCGACATCCAAGTCTTGCTCGGGACGGATTACGAAAACAAATTTACCTGCCTCTCGCTGGCGGATATAGGCCAGGGTCTCATTGTAGACATTGTGTCTGTTTTCCATCGCCTTCACAGCCTCGGGATACTGCTGCAGTACACGGCTGATCACGCGCATCATGGAAACAGGCTCTTTGACATAGCCTTCGGGGCGGGTCAGAATGACCACATTGCGGTCGTAACCCTTGTTTTCCATAAAACGCAGCGGAATCGAATCGGTAATGCCGCCGTCCAGAAGCTTCTGGCTGCCGATTTCAACAACTCTCGAAACAAGCGGCATGGATCCGGATGCGCGGAACCACTCCAGCATCTGCCAGTCGCTGTCATTGTCGCACAAATGGTAGACCGGCTTGCCTGTTTCTACATCTGTGCAGACCAGAAAGAACTGCATGGGATTCTCACGAAATGCTTTCCAGTCAAAGGGATACAGCTTTTCAGGAATATCGTGATAGCAGAACTGGGCATTAAAAAGATCACCTGTCTTCAGAAGTGAACGAACACTGGAATAACGGGGGTCTTTCGCATATTTCAAATTGTAACGGATCGCACGGCGAGGCTGCCGTGATTTATAGTTGCAGCCGAAAGCCGCACCGGCAGAAACACCGATCGCACCGTCAAATTCAATCCCTTCCTCCATCAGAACATCCATAACGCCTGCGGAGAAAATACCGCGGATGCCGCCGCCTTCCAGAACCAGTCCTTTTTTCATCTTAACTTCCCTCCATGCCAGCTAAAAGTGCACATTTGTACTGCAAATGCGCCTATATAGCAATATCATAACACATCCGAGCACTTTACTACACCGTGCATCCAAAAAATTTGTGACGAGAATCCTTCCTGACCTGATACTGATTTTAGTTTAATTACCTGCTTATTTTATTATCTTTTTACAATTCGGAAATCACCATTTTAGATTCATAGTGTATGATAACAACTGTAAGCGAAAGAGAACGACAGACTTTCCCCCTTCGTTATTTCGTTTCAAACCATAGATTTTCATACTCCCCCTTTATGTAGAAAAACCCTTCACAATGAACCTGATTCCCCGGATTCATTGTGAAGGGTTTTTCGTTATGTATTATGTATTTAACTTCATAAATTTCAGCATTCGCTGCGCAACAGCAGTGTCCAGCTGATCAATATTTACCATGTGACAGCAATGTCCAGCTGATCAGTATTCACCATGCGGCAGCAGTTCAGGCTGATCAATTCACCATGTGACAGCAGTTCAGGCTGATCAATTCACCATGTGACAGCAGTTCAGGCTGATCAATTCACCATGTGACAGCAATGTCCAGCTGATGTGGATTGCCGCTGGCAAATCCGCCTGTGTCACATACAATGCAGGTGCCCAGACTGCACTCGACAAGCGAGCCGCGGGGGTGAACGCCGAGGTTTGCCGCGCACATGATATAGTCTCCCAGCATTTTGCAGCCGTCATCGCGGACCCAGTATTCGTCCATATTGCCCATGCGGCGCATAATGTTTACGACACCGCTCATATTGAGATTATAGTAAGTCTCCTTTCCGCTGGGACCCATGACAGAGCCTCGTCCGCGGGAAAGGACAGGTCCGTTCCAGTTGGGATTCCGCGTCTGGGTGCGAATCATCTCGCGGTGGGCGATTGCAGCCAGAATCTCATCCGTTTTTGCCCGCACATCTGCGGCGCGGTCCTGGAGCTCATTCTCTTTTACAGAATGCAGAGATGCGGTGAGAATGGCTTTTTCCGCAAGTTCCTCTCTCTCCTCTTCATGGATTCTGTCAATCACCCCGATGTCCGGAGATACCCTGTTCGACTCCAGATAGCAGGATTTTCCGTCCTGTGTAATGCGTACAAGACGGGAGTTGCCTGTTCCGGTCAGGTGTACCTCGGAGTATTTGGGAAGAGAAATAATACGCTGAGCGTTTTCACCGACTGCATCATAGACCCAGGCCTGACGGGTCAGATATGCCTGCTGATTTGTCCTTTCAAAATAAGCATCGGACTGACGGATAAGGTCAAGACCTGTTGCGGCCTTTGTGCTGCCCTGTCTCTCCGCTCTGACTGTTTCGGAAGATACGCCTGTTCCGTAAGATCCGGATGCTCCGCCAGCTTCAGCTTCTCCTGTTGATCCGGCTGATTCGGCTGCTCCGGGTGATTCGGGTAATCCGATCTGCGGGAGTGTTTTCGGATTGCCGGCCTGTACTGCTGCAGATTTTCCCGCAGGCATTTGTGCAGTGACGGATACTTCCTTCATCCGATTTCCGTTCCAGCTTCCGGAGAGGGAAGCAGTGCCGTTTTCTGTCCCGCCTCCATCCTGGTTTTCCGCAGGAAATGCATCATCCGATGCAGCCCGATTTCCCGATAGGCCGTCGTTTGCCATTCTATTAACAGCATAGCCCGGCTGAATGTCCTTGAGCTGCCAGCAGCCTGTGCTGTCACAGGTGATTCCCGGATATTCGTCTTTGCGCAGCCAGGAGACACACCGCGTAACAAGCGGCACCACGGGCATTTCCTCTCTGAGAATGTCAAATGCCTTCTCTAAAGCCTTTGCATAGTCTTCTTCATCCGACATTTCCGAAGCTTCTTGGATCAGGAGATCGTATTTTTCCAGAGAAAAACCGCTGACATTATTTTCATGATCAGTTGTAAAATTGGCAAGTTCTGCGGCCGGGAGATCTGACGCCAGGAAAATGCTGCCGCAGAAAATATCGAAGGTTCCCGCTGTTTTTTCCTGGGCAAGGTCATCCGCGTTTTCTGCTTCCACCCGCACATTGATTCCGAGGTCTCTCCATGCAGACGCCAGATATTCAGCAGCCAGAAGGGCTCCGCCCTTTTCTTCCGCGATGCAGGTCAGAGTGGGAATCCCTTTTCCGTCCTTATACCCGGCTTTCTCCAGCAACTCTTTTGCCTCCAGAATATGATCCTCCAGATCTCCCTGATCGTTCAGGCCGTCTCCTCCCTGGGGCAGATAGACATCCTGCAGAACTGTCGAGGCGATAAAAGTGCGGTCCACTGCCATGGAGAGCGCTCTGCGTACACGGGCATCTCCCAGGACTTCATGGCGGCAGTTAAAACATATTCCCATTGTGTCGGGAAGAGTCTTTTGCTGAATCAGCTTCTCTGTTTCGAGCAGCCTCTCCTCCTCTTCCGGAATCGCGGAAATCGCATCGATCCCCCCGTTGAGGAAATCGGAATATTCCTCGTTGATGTCCCCGTCCAGGATCCAGTGAACGGTGTCAAATGCTGTCCCTGCCATGTCAGTAGACTGATCTGCATCAGTATCACCGGACGTTTCCGCTTCTGCATCAGCCTGTCTGTAATAAGGATTTTTCTTCAGAATAAATTCTTTTTCATAAGTGACAGAATCGACATAGTAGGGCCCGTTTCCGGTCGCGGAGTTCCAGTCCGGCGTCACGTCACCGTCGAAATCCTCCCGGATCTGTTCGCGGAGGGGCAGAAGGGACCAGGATGCACAGGTTCTTGCAAAGTCCGGATCGGGGGTCGTCAGTTCCACCACAAACGTCCGGTCATCCGGTGCGTGTACCTGAAGGGCGGATACGTCACCGTTCAGGACATCTTCATAGCCGGCAATGTTCTGTGTCAGCTGGCTGCCGTACAGCGCTTCCGTCGAAGTGTCGGCTGTCTTTCTGAAAAGTAATACGAAGTCAGAGGCTTTCATGGAAAAACCGTCGGACCACTTCAGGTTATCTCGAAGATGGAAGGTCCACTTCAGGCCGTCCTTTGAGACCTCCCAGGATTCAGCGCAGCCCGGAGCAGGTCTGTTGTTTTCATCCAGGACCACCAGGCCCTCACTGATCAGCTTCAGCAGGCTTGCTGTGTCTGTGTCCATCACTTTTGACGGCACTGGGTCCTGCGGCGCATCTGCAAGATGCACATAGATTTCCCTGCCCCCTGAAGATCCGGAAGAATCTGCAGCTGTGGATTCCATGGGAGCTGCAGTTTGCTCAGCGCTTTCCGCTGCTGTAGCTGCGGCAGAAGCTGCCGACTCTTCTGCTGTCGAGGCTTCCGTCGAATCTGCATCAGCAGCCATTACTGCGGGCATGCCCGTTACGGGCAAAAAGCCGTTCAGCATCGCCCCCCGGACAGAGACAGATAGCGGCGAAAGCGCCGTTACTGCTGCGAGGAGCACGGCAGATGCCCTGCAGTGCCCTGTATGATCCGTCTTTTTCATTTGATTTCTCATGCCATTCTGTCTGCGAATATCCAGCATAGAAAAGCCCTTTCTGAAAAGAAAAGCATCAAGATTTAAAAATTTCGTAATATTTGTAATAATTATGATACATGAGAAAACTGTATCTGTCAAAATTGCGCCGCCGGGGAAGGTTTTGGGAGACGGAGTGGGAGAAGGGGACGGTTCTTTGTCTCCTCCCTGTCTCCCTCGTATGTTGGGAAAAAGTGAAAAATAAACGAAATGCGCCTGAAAAGGATGTCCCTTTCGGCGCATTTGTGGTATTTTAGCAGTTAATTTCATAATAAACAGACGGGAATATCGGCAGGCTGATGTTCTGTCGAATATAAAAATGCTGCTGTGCACGCCCTTCAACAGGGTATACACAACAGCATCCGGTTCCGTTTTTTGGAATATATATTTTTGATGAAATATTTTTTAGATGAGGTATTATCAATGGTCAGATTTTTATATTTTATGGTAGAAGGCGTCGCACGCATACATGATAAACTGCTGCAGATCAACGATTCCTCGGCTCTTTTTCTCACAGACAAGCAGCTGCACTTTGCAGTCATGGGTCTGTTAGGAATGGGATTGCTGTTGGTCATCTATCCGCTGTTCCTTTTGTTATCCAAAAGGCATGTGCTCACGATTGCCTGGATTTATGTGTTTACAGTGATGGTAATGCTGTCCTTCGCGATTGAAATCGGTCAGGGAATCACCGATACCGGAAACATGGATCTGGAGGATGTCATTTCCGGCCTTGCCGGATTCATGCTCCTCTTCATAATCTTTGCCATCCTGCGGATGATTATTATCGGCATCAGGAATCTGCTGTTTCCTGAAAACAGGTGATCAATGCGTAAAACAATGCTCCCCGCGTGAAACACTGCGCGGCTATTACGTCTGCGCAGCTAATCTGTCTGTGCATTTAATCCGTCTGCGCGGCTAATCCATCTGTGCGGCTAATCCGTCCGGGAAGTTATTGCGTCTGCGCAGCTATGTATCTTCCCATCTCAGGTATGCTGTGCCTGACGTTTTGCAAGCGGCTGCAGCAAAGGGTGCCTGTGCATGAAAGCAGATGCCGAGTCCAGAAAAACTGCCAGTCCGAAAATTCCCAGATAAATGAGAACGCATTGCGTCCACTGTGAACTCCCGGCAAAATACCAGGGCACGCTCCTGCGCAGCAGGGTCTGGGTCACATACATGGGAAGGCTGATCCTGCCCAGATATGAAAAGAGGGGATGGCTGAAACAGCCCGCGTGGCACAGGATTCCCTCTCCGCTGAAGGCAATCACAACCAGGACAAATAAAAGATAAAAGACGCCAATTCCTAATCTTCCTTCCATTGCGCTGCACATATAGGCGATGGAAAGGCTCAGACATGTCAGGGCTGTCAGCGAGAGCAGGATACGCGCTGCTGCGGGATAAACGCGGCCCTGCATCCGGCGGCTGATTTCAAAGGCCGTCGCCCCCATGGAAATCTCCGCAAAGGCCCGGATATTTGTCTTGTAAGTAAAAAAGAACCAGTCATCAATATCTCCCAGAGACCCTGTGAGAACAATGATTGCCCCCAGAAGCACCGCGCACAGCACAGGAGCGATGAACAGTGTATAGGCCTTGTAAAAACGCCTGCACAGGGGATAGGCTGCCACAAGGGCAATCAGCATGGAGCTCAGATACCAGGTGCATCCGATGAATGGTTTCCCGATTCCGACCCTCTGCAGGAAAAAAAGCGAGGGGAGTCTGTTCAAAAAATAGCTGAATGTCAACGTGCGGTCGGTCATCACACGGACAAGGGGGGTCAGGGCACAGGCAAGCAGGTAATAGGGGAAAATTGCGCGCGCTTTGTGGGTCACGAAATTTATTGTTTCCGTGAAAAGTCCCGTCCCGGTGCCGCCTGCATAGGAGGTTGTCTTCGTCTGAATATACCGGGAATAGATGGATTTTGCCATCAGCCAACCCGTCACCAAAAAGAAAAACTCCACGCCGATATTCCCGTGATTAAAAAATGTAACCGGGATATCCCCGATCACGGCAATTATTTTTTTCTGATCCCACAGATCCAGATTGATATGAAAGAAAATAATGATTGATGTAAACAAAAAACGCAGTAACTCAACACTGCCGTTTTTTTGTTTTTTGAGTGATTGCTTGTTCATTTTATAACTTGATGGCATTATAACGTTTCTTCGTGTTTTCTTCTCGTTTCTCCTGCTTTTCTCACGACTCTGCCAGGGCTGCTCGTGCGCGCAGAATACGGAAGAGAGACTCATCAATTCTTTCTTCGCTGATTTGTCCGTCATGAACGGCATCCAGGATTCCCTGCCGGGCCGCATGAAAATCAGCGGGCATCAGGAGAATGTCTACGCCTGCTTCAAGGGCTGTAACTGCAGCCTCTGCGCTGCCAAATTGCTCTGTGACAGCACCCATCCGCAGAGAATCCGTGATCACGATACCTTTAAATTCCAGCTCTGTGCGGAGGAGATCCGCGATGATCTTTTTATTGAGGGAGGCAGGAAGGTCCGAGCCGGATAATTCAGAATTGCTCAGGTGGGAGATCATTACCATTTCTGTCCCGGCATCGATGCCTCCTCCAAAGGAGAGGAATTCTGTGCTGCGATAGTCCTCAATGGTTCTGGAGGACCATGCGGCACCGGTGTGGGTGTCCGACTCTGTATCTCCGAGACCCGGGAAATGTTTGAGGCAGGACGCAATCCCGTTTTCGTGAAGGCCGTCCACATAACGGTGAACCATCTGTCCGCAGAGCTCAGAATCGCTGCCGAAGGAACGGTCGCCTATGGTCACATTGCCCGGATCCACCAGTACGTCCGCGTCCGGAGCAAGATCCAGGTTGAAACCAAGTTCCTGCAGATAGGCGCCGATGGTACTGCCGGCTTGGTACGCCGCTTCGGGATCTCCGGCCGCACCTACACTTCCCATGCTGCCGACATAGGGCACTTCAATTGCACTGCTGCCGATGCGCATGACATTTCCGCCTTCCTCATCAATGGCAAGAAAGGGCGGGAATACTGTTTCAGATTCGGGCTCTCCCTCTGACGCTGCGCTTTCGGCAGCCTCCGACGCTGAGCGTTCTTCTTCTGACGCTGCGTTTTCAGCAACATTAGATGATATATCTGATTCCTCTTTGCCTTCAGCATCCATCGCTGCTGTGCTTTCTTTCTCAGGGAAAGCACTCCCCCACTCTATGGTGGATGCCAGCATATTTTGCACCTGGTCACGGTCTACGATATTTTGTCCGAAAAAGATCAGACCGGCTACAGGGTATTTCTCCAGGGATTCCTGCACCAGGTCATCTGCCTCGGTAACCACGTCATATCCCGTTAACTGTTCAGGTGTGATGATAAAAAGGCCGCTGACTTTGTCCTCAAGCGACAAAGTCTCGAGATAATCGCGAATCATTTTTTCCGTCTTCTGTTCCCCGGTCAGGGGCTTCGGCTGCGGTTCGGCAGATTCTTCCCCGGTCAGAGACTCCGGCTGCGGTTCGGCAGATTCAGAAGTCTGCGCCGCTCCGGCCATCTCTGCGGAGGCGCCTGCCTGCTCTGCCGCTTCGGCTTCGGCCTTTTCTGCTTTTTCGGAAGTATCCGCTTTTTCGACTGTTTCTGCCGTTTCCGACCCTTTCACCGTTTCCGCTGTTTCGGCCTTTTCTGCTGTTCCCGTCTTTTCCGCTGTTTCTGCCGGTTCCGTTATTTCGGTCTTCTCTGCCTTTTCAGTCACTTTCTCCATCTCTTCCGATTGCGCTGTTCCAGACTCTTTCATTATTTCCTCAGAGCTTTTGGAGCCGCCCGGAATGCCGCATCCGGACAGCAGGACACAGACCAGAATAGTGAAAAATATCGTCGATACGATATTTTTCACTATCAGAGGTTTGTGCCGCGAAGCGGCCCAAACCTCCTGTGATCGCTCGGAGAATTCACCTCCGCGAATTCTCCTCTCGCAACCGTCGCGCAAAAGCGCTCCGGTATTGTCGGTAAGGATGGAAATACAGCGAACAAGCCATGCTGTGGAGGGTCTCACTGCAGAATGGCCTGTAGTAGTTCTTTTCATCATATCTTTTTCTAAATAATGAATCTTTTTCTTTGTATTGTGATTCTTTCCGCTTTATGATTCTTTCTGCTTTATGATTCTTTCTGCTTTATGATTCTTTCCGTTCGTTCAGAATATATCGGATCATGACTGCTGAGCTCCCGAAGGAACACCGCATGCGCTGTGACAGGAGGAACATACACCATTGCAGCCGCTGCCCGCAAACGCCCCGGAAGGATTTGCGAGAAGGGAAAGCATATCGGCATCAAGCTGCTCCAGAATCTCCTCATTGGAGGGGTAGCGTCCGGAAATCACGATTTCATCGTCTGCGGTCATGCAGGGGAATCCGTCCATTCCGTCTGTGCGCATGATCTGCTGCACCGCAGGGCTTTCCATGAAAATCAAAGAATCCCTGTGCAGATTCAGATACTTTGCATCTGCACCGCGCGCATTGAGTGTGTACAGCATGGTGGTCACGCGGCGGTAAGCTGCACCGATTTCCGTGTCAATTGCCTGTGTTTCCGGAGAAAGATTGATATCATATACCCTGAGTTTTTTCATAATGGCCTCCTTTTTATTCCTTGTGTTTACTGCATCTTTACCTTTTGCTTTAACTTGTTATGTTTACTGCTCTTTTTTCCTGAGATTTCTTTCCTTCAGAAGTTCCTTTCCGATCTTGCCGGTCATGTGGTCGATCGTGATTTCCACACAGCAAAGGGTTCCTCTGCGGATCGTGTCTTCCGTCTCTTCCTTGTAGAGGTCTTCATACCCCGAGGAATACTTGGCGCCGACCGCATTGGCCGCGCGGCGGAGATTCTCGTCCCCCTCCAGGATCCTGGCCTTTCCGAAAACGATGACGCTGCAGAATTTCGTCGTGCGCTCTTTGGGCATGATCTCATCCATGGCAACAACGGTAAAAGAGACCTTTTCATTCCGGCGGATAGCGTCGATCTTGTGGCCGGTTTTGGCACAGTGGAATCCGATGGTTCCAAGGGTTCCCGCCGGAAGCTGCTCCGCCTTTATTCCTTCTGTCTGTGCACCTGCCTCTTCTATACCGGGGCCGGGCGTATAGACGAAACTCACAGGTACTGTATAGGGATATCCGTCATCCCCGTGCAGTCCCAGCACACCGCTCTTTGCATTCGATAAAATCTCCGCACATTCCTTTGCTGAAATCTGCTGTCCTTTCCGTCTCATCTCACGAAACATAATCAAATCCTCTTCTCAAAAATGCATGTTCTATTCTGTCAATTATGGTACATATTCATTTATCACCCACTGAGTTTATAACCTATTGAGTTTATAGCCCACCGAGTTTATAACCTATTGAGTTTATAGCCTACTGAGTTGATAGCAGTTGATAGCCTGCTGAGTTGATAGCAGTTGATAGCCTGCTGAGTTGATAAGCCCATCGAGTTTTTTGTCCGCCGAAACATTGCGTGCAAGGAGCTGATCGGAGATGCCCCTCGTAACATTGTCAATGGAACCGTCCCCGGTGACAACATAACATTGTCATTGGAACCGTCCCCGTGACACCTGTCGTGACTCATTTTCCCAGGGGGATTTCGACGACTTCGGCCATGCGCATGAGGCATTCCTCGATCTGGGTGGAGATCTCGCTGATCATGCGGCGGGAGACTTCTTCGCTTTTGTCCTTTTCGAGGGTCTCGAAACAGGTCTTTTTGACTTCGCCGCTGATCTTCTCCATGCGGGACTCAAAGTAGCCGCGGGGGACAAGTTTACGGACGACGCCGGGGAAGTCCATGTGCATAACGGCAGATTCCATCTTCTCCCGCCCCAGGAAAAGGAGGAGAAGCGTGACCATGGCGCCTGCGACGATGCCGGAGATTCCGCTGGAGATCAGGGCGATGCCGCTGCCGCCGCAAAGAAGGCCCACGAGGATGGAAATAATGGTGTTGACCATCCAGGTGAGTTCTTCCACTGCAAAGACGTCGCGCGCGTTGATCTGCACGTCGATCTCGGCAAGGGACAGGTAGGATGTCAGGCTGAGGGCTCGATAGGGAACGTTGTGGCGCACACAGATCGGCATAGTATATTCCTCAAGCCGATAGGCAACAGGCCGGAGCCATGCAGTGATGGGTTTTACAAGGAGTTCGGCGGCCTCTGGAGAGTGGAGCCAGGCGTCAATTTCACGTTCCATTTCTCCGTCTATATCAGCCAGTCTTCGGATCTCCCCGCTGCGCCAGCGGTCGAAAACCGGAATCGCAGCATTTCGTAGAATAGGTTCCACCAGGATGTCCACTGTCCTGTGGAAAAGGTCTTCCACATGCTCCTCGACAATGCGCTCCACGATACTGGAATCTACGAGTTCGCGGACCTCCTGGCGAAAGGCCCGGATTTCCTCGTCGACACGGCCGCTGTAGGCAAGTCCTCTGGAAACAGAGTATTCCGGCTCCGCTCCGGTGATGACGATCGCCTCGGGAAAGGCTTCCCGGCACCATGTGCGCAGGGC
>Ga0310695_10012063_pt1 | contig 12192 bp, 1 predicted proteins | sample RumenRJG_04DNA_FD_203882 | JGI IMG/M metagenome (GOLD analysis project Ga0310695, IMG submission 203882) | Bovine rumen microbial communities from Lethbridge, Alberta, Canada - RJG_04 (v2) (version 2) | ecosystem: Host-associated > Mammals > Digestive system > Stomach > Rumen | place: Canada... | reverse complement strand
AACCCCAATCCCCAATCCCCAATCCCCAATCCCCATTTGCTAAAATTAAAAATTAAATATCATAATAAAAAATATTAATAATTTATCAAGTTTGATTATTTTAATTTATTTAATTAATAATATAAAATTATTTATTAATATCTTTTTTATTTAATAATATTTTTTTCTTTCAATCTTTAAGTATATTTCCATTTAAATATTTTCCTTCATATATTATCTCACCCTCTATATTATATTCTTTTCCTTGTCCATTTTTTTCACGATTTAAAAATTCACCTTCATATTTTAATTTACCATTATTATAATATAATTTGCCTTTTCCATTTGGTTCACCATTTAAATATTCTCCTTCATATTCTAAAATACCATTATTATTTTATTTTTTTCCTTTTCCATTAAATTTACTATGAGAAAATTCTCCTTCATATCTTAATTTTCCATTTTCATAATATAATTTACCTTTTCCATATGTCGTATCATTTAAATATTCTCCTTCAAATTTTAAATTACCATTTTCGTAATATAATTTACCCTTTCCATTTAGATTATCATTTAACAATTCTCCTTCATATTGTAATTTTCCATTTTCGTAATATAATTTTCCTTTTCCATTTGGCTTATCATTTAAATATTCTCCTTCATATTGTAATGTTCCATTTTCAAAATATCTTTTTCCTTTTCCATACGCATTATTATTTAAATATTCTCCTTCATATTTTAATTTTCCTTTTTCAAAATATGATTTGCCTTTTCCATTCCGATTACCATTTAAATATTCTCCTTCATATTCTAAAATACCATCATCATAATAAGATTTACCAAAACCATATGCCTCACCATTTAAAAATTCTCCTTCAAATCTTAAATTTCCATTTTCGTAATTTAATTTACCCTTTCCATTTGGCTTATCATTTAAATATTCTCCTTCATATTTTAATTTTCCATTTTCAAAATATCTTTTTCCTTTTCCATGCGCATTATTATTCAAAAATTGTCCTTCATAAAGTAACTGGCTATTAAAAAAATATGTTTTTCCGTTTCCATTCATCTTACCTTTTAAAAATTCACCCTCAATTTTTAATATACCATTATTATAATATGATTTACCTTTTCCATTTGGTACACCATTTAAATATTCTCCTTCATATTCTAAAATACCATTATCATAATAAGCTTTTCCTTTTCCATTTGCTCTGTCATTTAAATATTCTCCTTCATATTTCAAATTACCATTTAAATAGTAATATGTTTTTCCTCTTCCATTAAGTTTACCATCTTTATATTGTCCTTCTGAACTTAATTTTTCAGTGGTTAGAAAATAATCTTTGAATTTTCCAAACCCATTTTTTAATTCATATAATATATTACCTTCTTCATCATATCCTTTACCATTAAATTTATTATTATATAAAAATTCTCCTTCATATTCTAATTTCCCATTTATATATCTTTTACCTTTTATTTCTTGATCATATAAAAATTCTCCTTGAAATGTCAAATTACCATTTCTGGAATATAATTTACCCTTTCCTGTCTTATATCCATTTAAATATTCTCCTTCAAATTTTAATGTTCCATCATCATAATATTCCTTTCCATATCCATTAGCTAGTCCATTTATATATTCACATTATAACTATAATAACTATAAAGAATCATTTTATTTTTGAAAATTTTGTTTCTTATCTTTGTCTATTAAAAATTCAATGAATTTCTTAATTATTATCTTAATAAATTATTATTTATTTTATTTGGTTAAATAATATGAAAAAAAATATTTACATATTTTCAAACAAATTTCAACAAAAATAGCTCTAATAATAAAGAAAGCAAAAAATAATATTTATATAATAAAAGTATCTTGATATTCAAGTTTTGAACCAAGATTTATTTAAAAATATAAAATAATAAAGAATTTTCCCCAAAAATAGATATTATCGAAAAAATTAATAATTTTTATAATTAGTTAAGTTAAATGCTTAATAACAATATTTAAACCCGTAAAAAAAATTTATTTAATAAAAGAAGCATGGAAACAATAAGTGAGCTAATTATAGCAGAAACAGAAGAGACTAAAGAAGAAAAACCCAAAGGGGAAAAGACTAAGGATATAAAATCTAAGAAGGAAAACACTAAGGTTAAAAAGGAATCATCAACATCTTCAAAATCAAAGACACCAAAAGGTGAAGAAAAGTATATTTATTTTATTATTACATATAAATTAAACAAGAAAGAACCGCTTGAATCTTTAAATTATTCCGAAGAATGCGAATCACAACCAGAAATTATCTTGAACAAAGAAATTAAAACAACAAATAATAAATATGTTTATAAAAAAGTATTTAAATATAAAAATGTTGGTGAAAAGAAAAAAGTTCATATAGACTTTTTTTACGGAAAAGAAATAGACAAATATATGATTTCCTTTGAAGCCAAAGAAAAGACTTTTATTTATGACGTTGAGTTTAAAAAAGGTCATAGATATCTATCAAAAATAGTTCCTATCGAAATCAAACAAGACATTAAGTATCAAGATAAATTAGACCTATTTTTGGAAGCTTTGAAGATAAATAAAGAAGAAAATAAAATTGAACAACTGTATGAAGAAACAATTGAGCTTTATTCCATGAAGAATACGTTTAGCTTTTTGATATCATTACTTTCCAAAATTTATGAAAATAAAAAATTTTGTAAATTACTTCTTGAAAAATTTTATACCATGAATTTTGAATTGAAAGAAAAAGATAAAGAAAAAAAGGAAGAAAAAAAAGAAGAAAAAAAGGAAGAAAAAAAGGAAGAAAAAAAGGAAGAAAAAAAGGAAGAAAAAAAAGAAGAAAAAAAAGAAGAAAAAGGAAAAAAAGAAGTAAAAGAAAAAAAAGAAGTAAAAGAAAAAGAAAAAAAAGAAGTAAAAGGAAAAACAAGCATAAATTTCGATAGAGATGAGGAATTAGGAAATCAATTTAATTCAATCATGAAAAGAATTGAATCAGAATCAGATAGTTTAACACAACCCAATGAAGGATATAATCCTATTCATTTCTATGGAGTTATTCTTGCCTATTTTAATTATTATGACTATAATACTTTTGAAAATTGTTTCAATAAATTGTATAAAGATAATCCCAATAACTTATACGAAATTTTACTAGTATATTATTCTCAGTTTTTCAAGCCTTTAAAAAAAGATGAAAGCAATAAAGAATTCTTTATTAATTTTTTCGAATATATTATAAAAGAAAAAGATTTTTCTTACTTCACAATAGGATTAAAATTTATTCTAAATATAGATACATTTATCGAAATTATAGATACAACAAGAAAAAAAATATATGAAAAATATATCAAAGATAATAATCAATCTCCTTTTGTACCTATTCAATTAGATGATAAGTTGGAGCTAAAAAAGGAAAAGATAGCTAATATAGAAATAGGAATTAAATCAATATATGAATATTCAAAAGAAATTAAAAAACTTTTAGTTTATTTTAAAAGCGATTTTTGGAAAAGTCTTTTAAAATCATTTGAACAACCAGAGGAAAACTGTTTTAAAGTTTGCCATGATCTAAGAAAAATTTTTATAGAATATAATGAAGTAATTGAATCAATATGCGAGCCGGAAAAAGATAAAAAAATAATAAAAGATATCGGGGATTTTTATAAAACTGACGATTTCGCATATCATTTAAACGAGAAACTGAAAATATTTTTCAAAAATAAAAAAGAAAAAACAAATACGGAAATTCTAGGATATATTAAAGAATTTAATCCATATTATCAAGAAGAGAAATATATATATAAAAGAGATGCTTATATATTAGATGATTTAAATTTTCAATATGATTTAAAAAACGATGATGAAGATTATAAAAAAGAACACAATTCATTTATTAAAAATTTTCATGAACTTCAATATGAAAATATATTCAAAGATAATATGGTCAAATTTCTTGAATTAATGGTTAATAAAATAGAAGATATATCCTCATTTGATACAACTATAGATTTAATCCGAATTGATCAAATCGGAGACAAAGTTAATGAATACATTCAGAAACTTAAAAATAAATATGAAATATTGATAAAACCTAAAGTAGAAAAGCTAAATGGAGATGAATTAAAAAAGCCGATCGAAATTATTGCCAAATTTGAAAAGTTAATATTTGAACAGGAAAATAATATAAGCTTCTTAAAAGAAAATATAAACAAATTAAGAATTCGTTATTCTATTTATAATGAATTAATTAAATTATGTAATGATGATAAATACAAAGCTATGAAGGACTTCATTTTTAAACAATATTTAAATAATATTAAAAATATTGATAGCATTATTATTTTGATTGATAGTTTAGGAAAAAACGATAAAGACAACTTTTTAAAAGAATTAATGAAAAAATGCAAATTTACAAAAGATGAATTTTATAAACGAGAAGAAAACAATAAAATAAATTTATTATGTGCTCTAAAAAATAAATTAGAAAAATTATCTCCAGAAATAGAAACAACTTTATCTGAAATATTTGAAGATTTAGAAAATCAAGAAATCAACAAAAAAAAATTAGAAGAATTTTTTGAAAACAAAGAGGAAGTTATTAAAAAGAGATTAGAATTAATCAAGTTAAAAATAAAAACCCTTGAGCCAGAAAATTTTTATGATAAATTAAAAAATACTCTCGGCCTAATAAAAAATGATATTGAAAGATTATCTAAGATTAAAAAATCTCTTTCGATTTTTCAGAGAGAAACATTCAGAGAACAAATTAGACAAATGGTCGATTATATAAATATATTAGAAAATATAAAAATTAAAGATTATAATAATGATAAGATTATAGCTCCAATAAAGAAATTAAGAGAAGATTTTGAAAAAACAGCTCAAGATGTTGATTTAGTTCAAGATTTTCTTCTTTTTAAAGTAATATACGACAATGCCAAAGGAAAGAATCAAGATATTCGTTTTCAAAAAGCAAATGAAAAAATGAAAGAAATAAAAAATTCATTTGTTGAAGAAAAGAAAAGTATTGACGAAATATATGAAAAGAATAAAGTAATTTTCGATGACATTAAAAAAAAATTAGTCAATAATGAAAAAAGAGCGACTGAATTCTTTAAAACATTTAAAATATTTCTTTTCGGTGAAACACAAGAAAAAGAAGGAAATAAAGGAAATAAAGAAAAAGAAGAAAAAGAAAAAAAATTAATTGATGATTTAACTTTATTTTTTAATGGTAAAAAATATGAACTGGATTTAAAAGGTATCTTCTATTTCTTTGATTGTTTTAATAAAGAAGATGAATGGTATAAAAATTTATCAAAAAACTATGAAAAATTATCCGAAAAAAAATTAGATGAACTCAAAGAAAATTTAAAACAGTTAAAAGATAAAGGTATTTATGATCATGAAAAGAAGAATAATTATTCTAAATTATTTACTTCTTTATATGAAAAAAAAGAAGCAATAGTATTTTTAAACAAAAAAATAGAGCAAGATATAGACAATTTTACAAAAGATCTTGTTGAAAGAATAGATCCTAATGGTCCAACCTTAAAAGAGAAAAAAATTTATGATACTGGAAAATGCATAGAAATATTTAAGAAATTCAAAGAAAAGAAAGATAATAAGGAAATATTTGAATATATAAAGACTTTAAGTCCAGAAGAAATTAATTCATTTGAATCTTATTCAAAAGTGTTTTCATCAATTATTGAATTAGACCGAAATGAAAATTCTGCATTTAATATATTTGATCAAGTGGATAAAATTATTAAAAATGCTAAGTTCCTTTTTCTCCAAGAAATAGAAATATTTACTTATGGAGAGGACAGCAGAATTACAATTGAAGAGTTAATTCATTTAAAAAATAAAATAAATATCATATCAAAAGAATCAAAAAAGAAAGAAAAAGAAAAAGAAAAAGATAAAAATCAAAAAGAAAATCAAGAAGGTGATACAAATATAATTATAAATAAAGATGAAGAAAAGAAAGTAGTAGTAAATAACGATAATAATAACAACAATAACAATAATTTATTAAGAGTAAAATCTGAAAAGTTATTAAGCTTTAAAAATTTAGTTACTAATATGGAAATAATATATGAAAATATGCAAATTTTAAGAAATAAAGGAAATAATTTGCCTATTGATATAAAAATCATAGTGAAATATGATAAGAAAAAAGAACCCGAATATTATTTAAACCAAAAAGAATCAAGCTTTGATCTAATAGAGCAATTTTTATTAAATGCAAAAAATGATTATAAAAAGAAATTAGATGCGGCTTATAAAGAAGATAGACATTTAAGATATTTATATGGAAAATTATTTAGAAAACTCTTTTGGTATTTAGATGGTGGAAGTTTTGATAAAATTATTGATATTTTTAGATATATTTTAAATAAAAATAATGATGAAAATATTGAACAGAGTAAACCAACGAATCCAAAAATAAGAGATTATGTCAATAATTATTCAGATTATAACAATGATTCTTTTGAAAATATGTATAAATATTTGATATCGTTATTTGAAGCTAATAAAACTTCATTAAGAGAAGAATATGAAAAAATTTTAATGTTAGATAAAGAAAAATATAAAGGAATATACTTACATGAATGCGAAGAAAAATCAATAGGAAAATTTATTTATGAATTATTTTTGCAAAAAATAGGTAAAGCGCCAATTGCTCAGAATATATTAATAAGTAGTAAAGAAACTTCAGAAGAGGAAATTCAAGCTTTTTTAAATAGGGCTGTTTTATGCGATTATAATACTTTATTCGTAATTGAAATTAATGAATCTTTGTCTGATTATCAGCAAGGTATAATAAATAATTATCTAGATGAATTATTAACATATAAATTAGAAAAGTTTATTGAATTAAAAAAAGGAATAAATATATCAAAAGAAAAAACCCATAATTATTTGGATTCATGTGTAGTATTCTTATATGAGAAAAAAAATAAAGAATTATCTTTAATAAATGAGATAGGAAAGTATGAAAAATTAGATATACAATTAGATAGCGATAAATTAGAAGAATCTCAAATACAATATAGACAAGAAATAGATAATTCAAATATAACAGTATTTTCTTCGGATAAATGTGGTGTGGGCAAATCATTTCAAATAAGAAAAAGAATAGAAAGGAAGAAACAAAAATATTTTTATTTCCCTCTTGGAGGTATTTTAACCAAAAAAATTATTTCAGGTAAATTATTTAATTTATTAAAAAAAATAAAAGAAGAAAATATAAAAGAAAAAGATGAAGACTCAAAAAATAAAAAAGAAGAAACAAAAATAAAAAATTCAATCCATTTAGATTTAAGCGAATCAGAAGAAACCAGTTTAATAAATGAATTTTTATTTTCTTTTCTTATTACTAAATTTTATACCGATAAAGAAACAATAATATATATTCCAAAAGATATAGAAATATATATTGAAATTCCTAATTGCTTTAAAGATTATTTATCACAATTTGGAATATTAAATATATTTCATAAGGAAACTCTAACTTTAGAAAATAAACCCAAATTAGATTTATCATCACACATGCTTACTATTTTTGATAGAATGGTAGGATTAAAAACAAATGACGAAATAGAAGAAAAATTTCTTCAGAAATATATGAAAAATTATAAAAATTATTCATATTATCAAATTAATATATTTATTAAATTATTCATTTCTCAATATAGTAAATTCAATTCTAAAATACGCTTTGTGGTTCAAAATGAAAAAGGCGATATCATAAAAGATAATACAGAAAAATGTATTATGGATTTTGCAAAAAGCACAACATACTTTTTAGATGGAGAATTCGCCAATTTAATTATGAAGGACATTGATGAAGAAAAATTAAAAAAGGAAAATAAAGACCATATAGACCTTTTATCAGATGCATATGCGAATGATTTGAAAGGTAAAAAATTTGATATTCCACTTATTTTTATTAATAAGGAAGAATTGTCATATAAGAGTTTAAAAATTGATGATGTAATTTCAAAAAAAACAAATAATTTAAAGGATTATTTAGCATATATGAAAAAAATGTTGTTTATTGATAATGAAGTAGAAGAAGAAAAAAATGGATTAAAATCTTTATTATCTATATTAAATTATAAAACAGATAATTATATAATAACAAATGATAATTTTACAAAAATGATTTTATTAGTTTATAGAATATTAGCTGATATTCCTGTTATTATCATGGGTGAAACTGGCTGTGGTAAAACAGCATTAATAACAAAATTGAGCCAAATTTTAAATAATGGAGAAATTATGGTAGAAATAATTAATATCCATCGTAATATTACTGATAAATATTTATACAAAAGAATGCAAAAAATGAACGAAAAGGCTAGAAAACTCAAAAAAGAATTATGGGTATTTTTTGACCATATTAATTCATGTTTATCTCTATCTCTTATAACAGAAATTTTTATCAATAAAACTATCAATGGAGAAAAAATAGAAGATAATATTCGTTTAATTGGTGCATGTAATCCATATAAAATACGAGGATTAGAGGTAGAAAGATATGGATATATTAGAGAAAATGAAAAAGATAAAAAATTAATATATTCAGTTCAACCTTTGTCAGAGTCTTTATTAAATTATGTAATAACTTTTGAAACTTTAAATGAAGAGGATGAAAAAAAATATATATATAATATTATAGAAAAACTTTTTGAAAAAGGAGAAGAAAAATTACATGAATCTACAAAAGAAGTAATATTTAATTGTCATAAATATTTAAGAGATACATTTGATACTTCAGTAGTTTCTCTCAGAGAAGTATCAAGATTTGTTAGAATCGTTGAATTTATGAAACAGTTTTTTTCAATAAAAAGAAAATGCGAAGAAAAGAGTGTTAATGATATTAATAATAAAGATAATAATAATGATAATTTTGAAAATATTAAAAGTTTAATATGCTCAGTTTATTTATGTTATTATAAAAGATTAATAGATGAAATTCAAAGGGAAGAATTCAATAATAAATTAAGAGAAAGTTTAATAAATTTAGTAAATTCTGCAAAATTTAATGAAACAAAGAAAATTGATGAAAAAGATGATAAAATAGATTATTATGATGAACTTCAAAAAAAAGAAGATTTGGCCTCAAAAATACAAAATAAGCGTTTTAAATTTTATATTCAAGAAAATGGCATAAAATATTTCAGTGACTTTTTAAGAATAGAAGAGCAATATTTAATAGATAAAATAGAATTAAAAAAGGGTATAGGTAAAAATGATCTCTTGAAAGAAAATTTATTTATGATGTTTGTTTCTTTAATAACCAAAATTCCTTTAATTATCGTAGGCAAACCCGGAACAGGGAAAAGTCTTAGCTCTCAATTAATATATAATGCAATGAGAGGGGAATATTCAAAAGATAAATTTTTTAGAGAATTTCCCATGATTTTATTAACCAATTTCCAAGGATCAAAATCAACAAAACCAGAAGATATAGAACAACTATTTGAAATAGCAGGAAATAAATTGAACTATTATAAAGATAAAGAAGAATACAAAAATAAATTACCAATATCAATGATATTATTTGATTCTTTGGACTTAACTGAAAATGCAGAAAATAATCCTCTTAAAGTATTGCATTATAAACTAGAAAATACGATAAATGAAGAAGGAGTTAGTTTCATAGCTTTATGTAATTATACTTTAGATTCAGATATAATGAATAGAGCTTTGAATTTATATGTTCCTAATTTAGAAGAAAAAATTGATCAATTAATATCAACTTCATTAAGTATAGTTGAAAGATTTTCAGATGATTTAAATTACTCAAGGATTTTTGAAATCATTTCTAGAGCTTATTATGAGTATAAAAGAAAATTAAAATTAATAAAGGAATTAATTGCCCTTAAAGAATATGATGAAAGAGTCGAACATTTAGATATAAAAAAAAATTTATTTATGGAGATAAAAATAAAAAAAGAATATAAAAATATATTAAGAAAAGAAAAAAAAATAAATTTAGATTTTCATTCAAATAGGGATTTATTTAATTATATAAAAGAAATAGCAGAGCGAGTTGCAATATTAGGTAATGTTAATGAAATAGAAACAAAATTAATTATAAATAATATTATAGAAAGAAATTTTGGTGGCATTAATTATGGATTTGATATCAATTTCGAATCGAAATTGACTGATATTGAAAAAGAAGTTGAAACATTAAAAAATATTTTGAAAGAAAAAATAAAGGAGAAAACGCATGATAAAAAATCAACAAGAAGAAAAAAAGCAAAATTAGAACAAAATGAAAAAAATGAAAAAAATGATGAAATAATTATAAGTTCTGTTTATTTATTTAAAAAAGTATATAATATGGTTTGCGAAGATTTAAAGGAAAAATCTTATTTATTAGAAGATAAGTATATTAATGAATATGATTTGAATAAATGTATAATGAATAATATTGCTGATTCAAATGGCCGATATTTAATGCTCGAAATTTCATCATCATTAGTTCCACTAATAACTCAAAATATCAGAATTCAAAATGATAAAGATATCGTTTTTATAAATGGAAGTCCTTTTAAAGATGATGATAATAATAAATACAAATTTTCAAAGCTCAGAGAAATCCAATTATATGCCAATACTAACAAATTACTCATAATGCAGAATCTGAACCAAATTCAGCCATTTTTATATGATCTTTATAATATGAATTATATTATAAAAGATGAAGAAAAATGCTTTAGAATATTTTTTGATAGTTTTAGTGAATCATTAACTCCTGTTAAAGAATCATTTAGAATAATTATATTAGTTGATAGAAAATTTATAAATGAAATAGATTGCTCATTTTTAAATTATCTCGAAAAAATAAAAATAAGTTTTGGTAAATTATTAGATGATAAACAAAAAGCCTTTGCAAAAAAAATATTTGATGAAATTGATTTTATAAAAAATATTGAAGTTCATAAAATTAATTATGAACTCAAAGATTTATTGATTAATTGTGAAGAAGAAGATATTCAAGGTTTATTATATAATGAAATGATAAAAAATAATAATAGATTAGATGAAAATTTAATAAAAGAAAAAATATATAAAAAAATTGTCAAAATTACATTTCAAGATATAATATCAATTTTACCTGATAATTCTGAAATTAAAAAATTATATCTTTATGAAAAAAATTATTATAATTTAAAATCATATATTGATGATATAACTGAAGAAAGTCCCAAAATTTCAATAATATATACATTTAATAGCATTGCTGTTGCAATTGAAGGAGTTAGAATAGAAATGAAAATTTTAATTTCAAATATAAAGATGGAAAATCAATTTGAAAGAGCAATAAAAGAAGTAAAATATCAAAATGAAAAAGTTTTGCATACTAATATTAGTGATATTAAAAATAGAATAATATATATATCCTTTGATCAATTTAATTCGGATAAAATTCAATTTGTAAGTGATTACATTAAAAAGAATTATAATAAAGATGATTATAGATATATATTCTTAATTCATATTCATAGAAATTTTAATATTAAAATAAATAGTAGTAAGATTATTTCTATACCAGATATTGACCCAGATATTGAACAATTATTTATAGATAATTTAAATGGTCCTAATATTATATTCAGAAAATTATTGAATAAAACTATTCAGAATATTATTAATGAAAATAGTGCATATATGAATTTAAATAATGAATTTAATAGATTTTTAGAAAATTTTGTTTATAAAGAATTAACTAATAAAAGGAATAATCAAAATAATCAATCATTTTATTTAAAGGATATGAGTTTGTTTAAATCAAAGTTTATTGATAATGCTATAAAACAAAAGGATAATAATTATTCCAAAGAAATTAAGATTTTTATGGAAAATAATTATTTTTTCAAAGAGAAAATAATAAATAAAGCATTTAAATTCCTTTCTGAAGATAAAGATTCAAAATGCGAAAGTCAAAAATTAATAATAAAAATAATGCATAATAATTATATAAGTAAAAATAGTATTGATATTATTTCTTGTGTATTAAATTATATTAAAGAAGAAATATTTGGTAAATATATTAAATATATATTCATTGCTTTGGAAGATAATAACATTTTAACAACATTAATAGAAATTCAAAAAAATAATGAAATAAGCGGAAAAATAATTAAAAAATTATTAGAAAGTTCATTACAAGC
>Ga0310695_10012058_pt1 | contig 12195 bp, 11 predicted proteins | sample RumenRJG_04DNA_FD_203882 | JGI IMG/M metagenome (GOLD analysis project Ga0310695, IMG submission 203882) | Bovine rumen microbial communities from Lethbridge, Alberta, Canada - RJG_04 (v2) (version 2) | ecosystem: Host-associated > Mammals > Digestive system > Stomach > Rumen | place: Canada... | reverse complement strand
ACAAGGTGTGATTATCTCTGTGTCACAGAAATGCGACATGAGGTCTATAAATGATGCACTGAGAAATCTGCTTACTGATTCTCCCGATACTGTTCTGATCACAATGTCCCTCCCCGTACAACTATATCCTGCTGCGTTTTACCAGCGTGTTCCTGTCACCATATATTATTATCGATTCTTTGCGTACCGGGTCGCAGTCAACCCCATAGCTTTCAAGTTTATCGACCACTTCGATCAGCGATTTCATGCCGAGGCTTCGGATCCTTACGATAAAGGCCGGATCACCAGCCACCTTGTCAGCGACCTCTCCGAGGGTAGTAAGCCCTGCTCTCTTCAGGCAGTTGTATGCTCTTATGGAAAACCCGCACTCTTCCAACCCGATCAGGTGCAGTGTCTCCATCACCCCGTTTTTTTCGATGGATTCTCTTATTCTTCGCTTGTCCTCTTCCATTTTTCTGACAGTTCCCTGCAGACCATCTCGAATGTATTTAAGTCTGTCCGGATGCCGGAGCTTGCGAATGCCTTTTGCCAGTATCTGCCTGATCCGTTCTCTCGACAGTGAAAACTGTTCTCCCGTGTCATTCAGGGTCATGTGATCCTTGTACCGCAGAAGCAGTGCAGTCTGTTCCTTGTCCTTCAGACTGTCCATAGCAAACTCAAGGCCATGCATCTGATCATCGCTCAGCGGTGTATATGTATCTGAACCAAAGACTTTCTCCAGACCTATCTCTGTTATCAGGTTCTCAGGCCACGGCAGCTTCTGCGGCCGCACCTGCTTTGGCGCTGGCTGCTCCTTTGGTTTGGCTGACACACTGACAGCGGACTCCCCCGGGTATCGTATGCCCATGATCCTGCGGATATCCGCGTCAGAGGCATCAGGGCAGACCGCTTTTACTCTGCTGACGATACGCTCCCACGATTCAGCAGGTTTCTCCTCATAGCCTGATGCGATGAATTTGTATCCCCACTTTGTCTCAGGAGTCTCAAGAACCGCTATGTGCCATCCGTACTCCTGTCCGAACCTGTTAGTCCTTCTGCGAAAGTCTCCTGTGATGAGATATGTCTGCATCTGAAGGTCCGTAATGGCACCCTCGTAATTCTTTTCCCCGTTTTCTTTGGCAAATCCGGCTTTCGCTCTGATTTCCGGAGTCATGAGTTCTGATCCGCAGGCTTCTTCATCCAGCCCGAACACGTCCATGATCTTCTTTGACCGGTGAGATGCAAGTCCGTCCTCATACAGAGCATCATAGTCATAACCGTTGCGCCTGTAATTTGCAAATACCGGGAAGAACGCCTTATCTATAAACCCTGCATTCCTGCCGAAGAACTTGCCATAAGCAATATCCGGATCGACCGCCAGTATTTTTCTCCACTCCCACGGATCGGTATCAGGATCTCCCGTCCACCATGCGCTGCCTCTTGTGAGTTCCTCCACAGAAAAGCCTTTTACGGCATTCGAAAAAAGCGGGATAAAACCAATAGTATGGACAAGATCTGCCAGATCATCTGCGCTGTTCAGTTCTCTTAGGCGTGCATTGCCGCTTTCCTGCAAAGCCATTCGTTATTCCGCTCCTTCATCACATGCGGTACTGTCCCCGCATACAGCACTTTCTTCTTTCGCCTTCAGCCTGTAGCCTGCGTTTCTGAGCACCTCAAGCGCTTTATCGAAATTCTCTTCCTTCGTCAGTATATAGTCTGTGTTATATGTGGATACTGCAAAGATGCCGATCTCATTTGTCGCGAGGATCCTGGATATCTTCGCAAGTATGCCGATAAGCGAAAAGTCGAGCACACCGACTATACGGAACGCTTTCCATCCGTCATCCCGCTCAGTTGTATTATCCGGCACCATGTCCGTCGGGCACACAAGCGAGTATTCCTCATCAGTACTTCCCGTGAAGCAGAACGGCTGACTGATATCGATCTTAGAGTAATCCTCGACCTTGCAGACCGACAGGCTGACATCAAGCGGTTCGATATCAATACATGCCTGCTGATTCTGCATCAGCGTCCTCGCTTTTTCTTTCTTATAACGCTTATTCAGTCTGGACTTGACTCCCTTGTAGTGCTTCTCGACCTCATACCACGGGATCCATATCTCCGCTTCTTCGATCTTCTGCATCACAAAATCGAGGATCTCGTCATCCTCCTTTTTGCCCGGGAACTTTCCTGTCCTCCTGAAGCTGTCGCGAAAGGCAACATACATCCATTCGTGTATCTTCTCTTTCTGCTTCAGCTTCAGCTGTGAGTATTTCTTGTTCGTCTGCAGCAGTTTGCCGTTGACCCATTCGTGATTCTTCATTGTCCCACATTTTTCGCAGTTCCGCAGTCATGATCGGAGCAGCAATGATAATGTCTCCGGTCTTTAAGTACGCTATTGTTTATTATACAGCAGGATACGGGTTGCATAAAGATACCAGTTGCTGAAACCCTTGAAATATAAGGCTGTCGAACATTCATGCGGCTTCTTTCGCGCAGGTGTTTGTTCATATATACGCAAAATAAAAAAGCGGGGACTCCGCCATACAGCAGCGGAATCCCCAGATCTGATTCTATTCGAAGAATTTCTTGAATTTTTCGATTACAGCACTGTTCCTTTTCGATGCGGTTGACTGATCAATGTTGTTATCCGCAGCATATTCGCCAACACTGTCGCCGCGGTCATAAACAGACTCGTAAAGTTCCGTCTGCTTCTTGGAGAGGATTCTTCTGGCCTTTGCGAATCTTCTGTCGTCAAGGCCAAAGATCTTTCCAGCAATCTTAATGAATATATTCGCCTTTTCAGTGCTGAGCCACTTACCGTCTTCCCCGTTATCAAGCGAAACATGCCTTCTGGTCTCGGCGTGATTGTTGTTGTACTCTTCTCTGTCGAGATCCACCAGAACGTCGGCCCATTCATCGCTGATCTCTATAGTGATAACTTCATCTGCAAACTTGTACTGATACTGTTTCATTGGTAAACCTCCGTGGAATTGCGAAAACTTATGTATTTCCGAAGTCCAAGAGGGTTACGGTGATCTGCAGTGCAGATTATGTTTGTTGCTGATATACATCCCTGTCTCCTCTTCTCTGCTGAAGCGGAGACTGGAAGGAACCAAAACATGGGTATGTCAAGGCCGCACCGAAAGCTTCAACGCTTCAGCATTGCGACCGACATACCCATGAGTCGGTTTCATGTACTATTAATATCTGCTGTAATCGCGATGGGCATTGCTCCGCGGCAGCCACGAGAACAGCGAAAGTTAATTTGTGTTGTGTACCTGATTACTATCAGAAGTGATTTGCAACATCTAACGACGAATACTCCGTGGTATAATTAAATGTTGTTGTATTACCCGTCTCATTGAAGGCAAATGCACTATGACAGCAATACTTACAAGAGTCACTTCCTTTAAGGACAAACTCATAATACAGAATGGTATCGATATGAGCTGATATGTGTTGATAGCTTCAAAATATCGCTGCAGTTATAAAGAAAGGCCGATTTGATGGAGTTTAAAGAGTTTGCGTTCAAACTATGGAAAATATACGGCGGCGGCGAACCAAAGGGAAAATTCGCCAGAACTTTGTTCTTCTCAGTTGTCAGTGAGGACGCCGAAGAAATAGTTGCCAATTATAGCGACGTAACAATGAGATCGTTCTTCAACGGGAGTTCTCCAATATCCGGAATAGCAAAGAGAATCTTGCCATATTCAGACTTTGATGAATTTGAGTCGAGTATTTTGGAACTGCCAGAACCCTCTGTTCAGTTGATTACTGAAGCTTTTATTGATTCAATCCCCGATATAACTATGCATAATTATGCTGAAAAGATATCGGAGCTATTCAAAGAGATCCTGCTCAGTGCCGCCGATGGTTTTGTTGAGGAGAATACAGATGCCTGTGACACTGAAAATAAAACTCCGCGTTGCAGCACTGTAATCGGCCAGCAGAATAATGTCATTCAAATTGGAGATAGCAATGTGAACCTCATAAACAATGGGGAGATAACTATAAATCTGTAAAAAACATATGAAAGATGAATTGATTCCCGCTATGAATCAGGCACTGGCCAGTGCTGAGACATTACAATACGGTTACAAGAATGTTCTCATACAAAATGAGTCCGGCGGCAGCATCAACATAAATATCCAGACACCGTCCTTGGATATACGCAATGATGCCGAAGTGATTCTTGCTATGCACAGCTTTAGCCATGAATATTATCAGTTGCTTGTAACAGCTGATAACAATGTGTTTAAATGCAAGACTATATCAGTGCCTGCATGCAGTTCATTGGTAAAAGATACTGTGCCGCCGGAGATATTTGAACGCTGTTCCTCTCTTGAAGAAGAAGGGATACGAGAACTTAAGACTTTCCCTGCCCTGATTTGCATCCAGAACAGGGATTTTGACGGCCAAACATCACCGGATGAAATAGGCGTGTTCGGATATATAAAATCAGTACAGAAATGCGGCCATATGATTAATATTGCATTTGGCATATTAGCTCCGGTCTCTCACTCAATTCTTTGCGATAAGAAAAACGCCGTTTATTATGATCTGAATATGAGTTGCGGAATAACTTCTCTTAACCGTCTGGAATGGACTGTCCACAGAATTGACCTGTTTGAAGCGTTCGACAAAACCGGAGTAAATTACCCAAAATTATGACAAGGAGACCAGCAAACATGGAATCTAATAGAAAGTACCCTTCTGTAATACAGCAGATAGAACTGCATGACGCTACATTCGCGAAGACCCCTGCGAAAGAATCTACAGTCACTGATTTGACATGTGTCAATTTCTTTTTTGGTAATAACGGCACCGGAAAAAGTACTATCGCACAGGCGATATTAAATGATTATGGCATCACATATAATCCTGGTCATAACCGGTCAGATTATTATCTGCATATATATGATGAAAAATACATAAAAGACAATATCCAAAGTTACCCTGGAATGCCAGGGTTGTTCACTATGGACTATGTGAACATCACAACGCAGAAGGTAGTAGAAAAAAAGCAGGAAGAAATAAAAGATCTGCGCGAAAAACAAAGCAAAAATGATAAACAGGCTGAAGAGAAAAACCGAGAGCTTACAAAACTGATCAAAGCTTTTCGCAAAGATGTATGGGATAAGACAAAAGATATTCGCGAAAAATTCTCAGATACACAGACAGGGTTTAAAAATTCACAGGAAAAGCTGGCGGATCGCATTATGTCGTCGGAGTCTAAAGATGTGGATGAGGATGAGCTATCTCGTGTCTATGCATCGGCTTTTTCAGAAGATGCCCAAACATATGAGCTATTTGAAGTGCCGGAAGATCCATATATCCTTGACAATATGCCGCACATGGAATTGATGGAGAAGTCAATAGTTAATACAGCTACATCGACTTTCGCTGAATTCCTCAAACAAATTGGTGCAACTGAATGGGTAAAAGCTGGCCACACTCACCTTTCTGAACGAGCAGGAGATGTATGTCCATACTGCCAGCAGAAGCTCCCTGATGACTTCGAAGAGAAATTCAGAGAAAGCTTCGATGACCTATATGAACAGCAGCTTAAGGATATCGATGATTTCTTCCACTCATATGATTATGAGTCAATAGAAATAACGGCAAGGCTTCAGCAGGCAAGCTCTCATTACCAAAGTCGATATCCATTATTGGATTTGGCGGAATATGATGCCAAATATACAGCTCTTGATGCAATAGTAGAGAAAAACAAATATAACGCTATGTACAAGCTCGACCACCCCAACAGGGAATATCGCATCGAGCCTGTTGGTGACAGAATAAAGGAGCTCTGCGATTATCTTATAGAATTCAATAAAATCATTTCCGCCAACAATGACGTAGTTGCAGCTAAAGGCAAAAAGCGCTTGGAATGCACTGAAGATGTGTTTTCATACATGGCCTTCAAAGTGAAGGATTTGATACAAAAATTCAGAAAAGACAGTCGTGATATTTCTAATCAAATAACTGATCTCAATGCTGATAGTCAGACATGCGATCAGACTATCAAAAGACTTCAAGCGGATATCAGCAGCCTCGGCGGGAATAAGGTGGATACAACAGATGCAATGCGCAACATCAATAAGATACTCCGCGACTCTGGCATGCAGGGATTTCATCTTGCGCAACACGAAACTCGCGATAATGTTTACAAGGTTGTACGTGATGACGGACGCGTCGCAGACAATCTGAGCGAAGGCGAAAAAAACTTTATAGCTTTTCTGTACTTCTATTATCAGGTACAGGGGCTGCGGTCACCGGACGATGATAAGCGCAGCAAGATAGTAGTTATCGATGACCCTGTGTCGAGCATGGACAGCAACTCACTTTTTATCGTAAGCACCCTTGTGAGGAATATGATTGAAGTCTGCCGAAATAATGCCGATAACAGAAACGCTGTTGCTGATGGAAATTATATCAAGCAGATCTTTATCCTTACTCACAATGCATTTTTCCACAGAGAGATCACATACAACTATGTAAAGAAATATGAATATGCCTCTTTCTATCTCATACGCAAAAGGGCCAATATTTCATCAGTTACGTTCTCCTTCGGTCATAATCCGAAAGAGCCATCAATAAAGATCAACATCAATCCTGTGAAGAGCTCATATGCAGCATTATGGGAAGAATACAAAGAATTGCGGGCATTAAATGCTCCTATCCCGCTCCTGAGTGTAATTCGGAAGATAATTGATTACTATTTCCTGCAATTATGCGGTTATGATGGGAGCACCATACGTACCGAAGTTCTTAAGCGAGAGAACTTCAAAGATGCCCGCGGTAATGAAGATGATGAGCAGTTTACTCTGGCAAAGTCCATGCTTTCATATATCAGTGCCAGCAGAGTCAGCTTTAATGATGGATTGCATTATGTAGAGGAGTCTGCAGATCCCGACCTGTGCTGCATTGCATTCCGTACGATATTTGAAGTTATGGGTCAGGATCAGCATTATAGAATGATGACGGAATAGAAACAAGAACAGAGCGTTGGCAGCGCTCTGTTTTTATAATGAATCATTATAGTTCTTTGTAGCAGGCTTCAGAATTCAGAAAAGATTCTATTTCTTTCATCAGATCCTCCGGTTTCGCCTTCTTTTTCCGAGCCCTGTTAATTGTGCACTCCCAAACAACAAGACATCTGATATTGGCACTTTCAAGTTCTTTGTGAACCGCCTCATCTCGGTGAACATTTTTCTCGAACTTGGTCGTCCAAAACTCCAGCCTGCTTTTTGGCATATATGCATATTTACAGCCTTCATGCCTGTGCCAAAAGCATCCGTGTATAAACATAGCAACGTTATACTTTTTCATCCATATATCTGGATGACCGGGGATATGCGAAGCATAAAGCCGGTATCTATATCCGTGAGTATGAAGAAGATGTCTGAGGAACAGTTCCGGCGAAGTATTTTTACTTTTTATTGCCGCCATATTTCGGCTTCGATCTTCAGCAGATTTTATATCAGCCACTTTTCAAGTCCTCTTTATGTAACTGCTATTTTAAAGCTTTCCAGGAGTTCATTCAATCTAATCGTCTGTTTGAGAATTCGAATTCCAAGCTTTCAAGTCTTTTGTTGCCACAATATGGGCATTTATCATCTTCAGGAAAACGGTGGCCTTCCTTCTGACGCTCTGTGAATTGAGCATACTCCTTTCCGCATTTTTCACAGGTAACTATTGTTTCACCCAATCTTAATTGTACGTTAGGTTTTTTGCCTGATGAATTATATTTTGCTGACGATTCAGCTACCATTCCAACTCCATATGAGCCAGCCATTGCATAATTAACGGCTGCTTTTACTGGCTTGAAATCGTATGACCCTTTAAAAACTGACTCATGGTGAAATTGCAGGTATTCAATTCTTTTGTCGTCCATAGGAAGTGCTTTGATAAAAGAATCATTTTTCAGCCCGATCTGCCTCCATGTAAACGGCGAAATGAATTCTGAAAGTATTACATGTCGGTTTTCTGTAAACGTGATGAAACCACGATCAAATAATTTGTCATAAAGCGGCGACAACATGTAACCGTTATATGGATCAATCTTTTCATTATCATCTGATGCCGCCCACGGTTTAATATGGCTTGCAATCAGAAGTCTTTCGTCTGCAATCATCGTAATTGGACAGAAGCGGCACTGCTCCAAAAGCTGCTCCCGGTATTTCCCTTGGCCTTCTCTGGCTCTGCTTATTTCCTGCTTCTTTTCTTTATCTTTCTTGCTTTCCTTAACTACTTCTACTGCATTTTCTTTCTGTTTCCCATAATTGAAAACGAGCGGTCCATTCTGTTTTTCCCAAATTGCATCAAAGTCTACAAACAGTTTCCAGTAATACAAAGGATGACTCTCTGATCCTACCTTTTCAACGTAGATGTAGCTTACCAGTGGCAGGGCTATCTCTCTGATTATTCTGTAGCCCTTGTCACTGGAATTGATATATCCTCTTGGACCGGCAATCTGATTCTGATCATAAGCAGTAAAGAAAATCACATCCTCCAATTGCAGGATCATGTTCATTCTCTCTGCCCACAGTTTTGGGAGCAGTTCCTTTTTCGCATAGTCCTGAGACGGATTCATATACTCATTTTTGATCGCTTTCATATATGCAATCAGATCAGTTTTGAGCATAAAGCATTCAGCCTCAAAGGCTTCATGTCCGTAAAAGGCATACATATCTTCTTTTGAAGCGATATAGAACTTTGCCTCTCCGTGACCTCTTCCAAGCTTGTTCGGCCCCAAAACCACACAGTCCGGAACAGTCATCATATTCGGAAAAACTTCCAGTGTCTGTAATTCTTCTCCGTTTACTTTCATCGAACTAACCCGCTCTTTCTCATTTATCAATCAGTAATCTGAGGATATGAGGCGATAATCGATTCCATAATATGGATCAGCACATCTACAACTATTGAGTTGCCTGCCTGCTGGTATGCTGATGTGTCAGAAACCACAATTTTGAATTCGTCTGAGAACCCCATCAGACGCATGCATTCTCTAGGAGTCAGCTTTCTCAATCTACCTTCGGTGGTGACATAGTTGTCTACCCCCGCACGATGCATTTTATGCATTGTTGTAAGAAGAGGTCTTGCTATGTCCAAATCGGTTTTCGGCTTGCTGTAGAAATTCTTGGTTCCTGATGCCAGTACATATTTTCTTACTTTTTCTGACAGATAGTATTTTTCGAGATCCGGGATATCATGCTCTACAGCATCTTCCTCAGACTGGAAAACAAAATCTCCATGCCAGTTGAATTGCTGGTTTTTCTTCTGACAGAGCTGTATGTCCCCATCAATTTGAGTAAATTTCTTTGTCAGATTCTTTTCTTTGGTTACGAACTCAACACCTTTCTTCGGCAGAAAATATCCACCTGGGGCATTCTCCATCAAAAAGTCTTTCATCTTCTTCTCAAGCTCAATTGGTTCAGGAAAAGCGAATTCCTTCTCCAACTGCAAATCGTTCCTGAAACCAACTACAAACAGACGCTCTCTGTTTTGCGGAATGCCGTAATCTTTAGCATTCAGGATTTTCCAGTCAAAGGTGTAACCCAGTTCAGAGAATACCTGCTGCATCTTCTCCCAGGTCTTTCCGCCATCATGCGAAGTAACCGCCCTGACATTCTCGTAAATGAAGACCTTAGGCTTGATTTCGTCTATAAGCCGGGCATACTCATAGAACAATGTGCCTCTGGTATCTTCAAGACCTCTCTGCTTTCCAACAAGCGAAAAGGACTGGCACGGGCTGCCTCCGACAAAAAGGTCAACCTCGTCTTTATATTGTCTTCCGTCAAGGAATGCGACATTCCAATGGAAGTGTTCTTCATCCAGCTCATAGTTAGCCATATAGGATTGCTTTACTTTGTTTCTGCTCTCCAATCCATGATACAGCTCATCCACTTTAGCTTTTCTCGCGGCCCAATCATCTCCCATTGATGCAAGCTCACGTTGAATCTTCATATATATTATTTTTTCATGAAGCTGCCCGGTTCTCTGTGATAGATCCTGAACCTTGCGAATTATCTTTTTCCCATTTACGCTTTCGAGCTTGTCATATGCATTTTTAAGATCTTTTGAAACAGGTTCCCAGTCAATACTATCCGAGCTGACAAAATGACTGTCACTTCCAAGATCTGCTAAAGCATTGTCCTTCTTAAAATCATTCGTCATCTTTAATATCGCCTGCATATTTCCAAGGCATCGATTAATATCTGATCCTGAATTCAAAGCATCCTTAAGCTTGGTATATTCCTTGATCTTGGTCTTTTTCAGTCCTTCCTGTGCAATGATTGTATCTATTATTTTTTCTGTATCTTTTGAGAACTCGCCAATACTGCTCAACTGTTCCCTAAGCTGCTCATATTCATTCTGTGCTTCCAGGAGCATGCTTTCCAGCTGCTCTTTGTACAGTTCATCGTATTCCTCGTTAGATGATAATTTGCTTATAATCGTGTTCAGCTCCGTGAGCTCAGTTCCAATCAAATCCATATCCATGCCAATTTCTTTGACAAAGATATCGAGATCGCCATTATCACAAGCAAAGACTATTCTGTGTTCAAGCCCCATCCTTTGGAGGGCGTGTTCAATTGCACCTATTCCGCTGAATACAGTTGCCAGTTTAATCATTATCGTTATCCTTATTAATTACCGTTTTCTTCTACCGTAAACTCCATAACGTCTTCAACGTTACAATCAAGCGCTTCGCATATTTTTGCAATAATTGAAGTGCTGACATTTTCATTCTTTCCGAGCTTAGCCAGCGTATTTGTGCTTATACCCGCTTGTACTCTCAGATCAGTTTTATTCATGCCGCGGTCTATCAGCAGATGCCACAGTTTGTTGTAATTCACGCTCATATTCTGATTCCTATCTATCCCTAATTGAAAAAGACATGTCTATTATAACACGGATCACAAATTATATTGGTGTTTGTGCATTTTTTGTTTCGTATTATTATGCAGCATGCCTGTTTTTCTATCTTGGGATCATATAAAAAATGATCCCAGTTGTTCGCAAAGTGCAAACTTATGGAATCATTTGACTGATTATTTGAAAATCGTAATTAGCCAAGCAGTTTATCCGAGAATTTAACCTTTATAACCTTTTTTGCAGGGATCACCATCTCTGCGCCTGTGATCGGATTGCGGCCTGTTCTCTCTGCTCTCTCGGTAACCTCTGCTTTGAATGTTCCAGGGAATACTACCTTGTCGCCTGCCTTCAGAGCGTCAGCTGTTACCTCGAAGAATGCCTTTACTGCAGCTGCAGCGTCCTTCTTGCTCATTCCGGTCTTCTCTGCATACTTTTCTACGAATTCTACCTTTGTCATTTCTGTTTTCTCCTTTGTATCTTTTAATGTTATTGAATGTCGTATCTGCAAGGCCACCGAGGAACTTCCCGCAGCAACCTTGCAGAGTATACGATATTTCCTGATAAAATGCTACTGTTCGTCATACTTATCCTACATATCTTATCGCAACCTTGATCCGTGACTTGGTGCCTGCTGAAAGGGTATTGCCTGATTGGATATTGTCGCTTCTGCCACTTGTGCAGTCGGCATACAGTCCGTTTCCTTCATAGAAGATGGTATGGTAGTAGCCGCTCACGGAGTACAAAGCCGCTATGTCTCCCGGTCTCAGCATGCTTAAAGGTATCGCTGCTCCGCCGTTTCGGATCACCTTGCATTTCACTCCTGTTCTTCCCGAAGCGATTCTGTCTGCTTCCGCGTCAGAGCTGCAGCTAAGAAGCCTGTTCCATGTCCCGTCATCGATGACACCACAGTTGCATCTGCTGTTGATTCCCGCGCCGTGTTTCCAGCAGGCGAACGCGAAGCCGATGCAGTTCCATCCGCGGTATTCCCCTTTCGGATGCTTATTGCAGACAGGACATTCCTGTGTCTTACTGTCTCCGCTTTTCCAGTGCACATAATGATAACTGTCATCATTGGCTACCAGATTTGCCCAGCCGATCGCTCTCTCGAAAATCGCTGACGAGGCATGTGCCGAAACGGATACAGACAGGCCATAACCTGCTATCCGACGGTCGCCGACTCCGTATGAAGCACGTTTACACGCATTGCTGTAATTGCCCTCGATAGTAGTGAGACTTTTTCCGTCGCAGGTCTCAACGATCCCGACATGGTCTATCACCCCGTCTCTCTCAAAGTCAAAAAAGATGATATCTCCGGGATGCGGCGTATAGCCT
>Ga0310695_10012055_pt1 | contig 12196 bp, 10 predicted proteins | sample RumenRJG_04DNA_FD_203882 | JGI IMG/M metagenome (GOLD analysis project Ga0310695, IMG submission 203882) | Bovine rumen microbial communities from Lethbridge, Alberta, Canada - RJG_04 (v2) (version 2) | ecosystem: Host-associated > Mammals > Digestive system > Stomach > Rumen | place: Canada... | reverse complement strand
CCGGCAGATGCAGTATCCTGCCGGCAGATATTGAATGCCGGCGTGTCGGAATGGCAGACGAGGCAGACTCAAAATCTGCTGTCCGAGAGGGCGTGTGGGTTCGAGTCCCACCGCCGGCACGATTGTGAAAAATCCGTGTAAGTGCGGGGAAGTAAAATCCCTGTGTTTATGCGGTTTTTTTACGTGAAGATCCGCATAAACACTCATGAATATGTGTTCGGTTTTTCGTGCGTTTCAGGAAAAATCCGTTGCTTTCTGCAAAGGGCTCTGATAAAATTTACGTATATCTCTATGCGTTTTAGCAGAAAGAGGCTTGGCGGCTATGTGGAACAGACCTGCTTTCTTTACAGCGATACGGAACAGACGTACACTCTGCAATGCAGAGGAGAACTATGCCCTTTCCCGGGGCAAAACCGTGTATTTCATTCATGATGGATAACCGTCGGACTTGACCGGGCAGCATGTCCTGTCGGGTTCGGCGGTTTTTATCGTTTGAACGGCTTGCGGCGGCCATAACAGCCGTAGAAACAGTAATACTCCCGGGGGTGTTTCATTATTACTTTTTTGCGAAATATAGATAATAAATGATCTCCAGTGCCGGAACAGGTACCGGAGATCATTTTGCTTTTAAAATCTCAAGACCGGGAAACTGAAAAGACTGCTATGGTGTTGATTTTTTGCGACAAAGAAATATATACTCATAAGGGCTTTTTGCCTCTCACGGGCATGGTTTCAGCAGGGAGGAGCCGGCTTTTCCCTGCATCATAAGAGAAGCGCCCCGCACATTTGTGGTTATGGGCATGGCTCACAGACTCATATGATGAAAGGGACCGCAGGCGATTGGTAAAAGAGAACGAATACAAAGGCTTGAGAGGATACTGATTTGAAGAGCATTAAATGGGAGAAGAAAGATTTAAAGAGAGCAATAATCGTGGCATACGCGTCAATCTTGATGGCTTTGAATATCAAGACGTTTGTCCGGACAGGCGGCTTGTATCCCGGAGGGGCGACCGGTTTGACTATTCTGATCCAGCGCATCGCGCTGCAGTATTTTTCACTGCAACTGCCGTATTCCGTTATTAATCTTCTGCTCAATGCATTTCCTGTGTACATAGGATTCCGTTACATCGGAAAAAAGTTTACTCTCTTATCCTGCGAGATGATCCTGCTGACCAGTTTCCTGACGGATCTGATTCCGGCACATCCGATCACCTATGACACGCTTCTGATCAGCATTTTCGGCGGTCTGATCAACGGGTTCGTGATGACGATGTGTCTGCGCGCCAACGCTACGACAGGTGGTACCGACTTTATTTCCATTTATCTCTCGCAGAAGCGGGGCGTGGACAGCTTCAATATCATCCTCGGTTTCAATGCAGTCATTCTGCTTGCTGCCGGTTATTTCTTCGGCTGGGATAAAGCGCTGTATTCTATTATTTTCCAATATACATCCACCCAGATCCTGCGGCTGCTCTATCGCAATTATCGGCAGGAGACCCTTTTTATTGTCACGGACAAATGGGCGGAGGTCAAAAACGCGATTCACGATACCACTCACCATGGTTCCACCATCTGGGCTGCAGAGGGCGGCTACAAGGAGGAGTGGCGCAATGTCGTCTATTCAGTCGTGGCCAGCTCTGACGTAAAGCGTGTCTCTGAAGTGATCCGCCAGATCGATCCGGACGCTTTTATCAATGCGATTCCGACTGACCGGATTCTGGGACACTTTCATCAGGAAAAGAAAGATTGAAAAATTCCGCTGAGGTTCGGGGACGGTTCGGAGACAAAGAACCGTCACCTGTCTCCGCTGTCTCCCGCTGTCTCCGAAAGAACCGTCCCCGTCCAAACCGTCCCCTTCCTCCCTGCCCTCGCCTGGCGCAGAGCAGGCCGCGGCTGTTCTTGACACATGACGTTGAAGGTTTTAAAATACTGAAAGAGAAAAGAAAAAGGGGAGCTGGCTGACAGCCGGCTGAGAGTGGACTGTTTCGTCCTGACCCGGAACCTGATTTGGATAATGCCAACGTAGGGAAATAAGCACGAGATGTTTTGCGGTACCTTGCAATGGCGGGTACCGCTTTTTCTTTTCTCCGGCAGGCCGGGGGCACCACTTTCTGCCGTCATAAAAGAGAACGGAATATTACCGCACAGAGACTCTGCCGAAAATGGGGCAGAAGCCGGAAAGGCGGAGCCGGAATGCGCATCCCTGACGGAATGCGCTGAAGAAAACCGGCGGAAATTCTCAGGCGCTGAACAGATAACTGGAAAAAGCTGAACTGTGATATTTCGCGATCCACCGCGGGGGGCCTGTACAGGGGCTTTTGTTCACAGTACAGCGTCAGTTTATGTCCGGCGCATGTATATGAATATGGAATCATTGCAGGACGCACGGGCAGAAGAAGTGCGTCTTTTTTGTGCTTCGGGGAGAGAGGGGCATCCTGCCCTGGCCTGCGTGAGTATCGGAAGAGCCGGGAATTTGGCCGCTGCACCCGGGGCGGAAAGAAAGACGGGAAAGGAGGGACCTGATGGTGACGATCAATGGGAAGCAGGAACAGGCTGCCGGTATGAGCATCCTGGCTTACCTTCAGAGCGCGGGATATTCCCCGGACAAGGTCGTGGTGGAGAAAAATCTTGAGATCATTCCGCGGGACAGGCTCGATGAAGTGGTGCTGGAGAATGGTGACAGCCTGGAGATCCTGCGCTTCGTGGGAGGAGGCTGAAACCGCAAAATGGAAATCACAAGAGAAGAACTGGACCGGGCTTTTGACGAGCGTTTTCCGGCAGAGATCAGGGAAAAGCTGCGAAATGGCAGGGCAGCTATAGCCGGGCTGGGAGGACTTGGATCCAACATTGCGGTATCCCTTGCCAGATCCGGCATTGGGCATCTGCTGCTGGTGGATTTCGACGTCGTGGATGTCACCAATCTTAACCGGCAGATGTATCTGATCCCCCATCTGGGCATGCCCAAGACGGAAGCTCTGCGTGGGATACTTGCACAGATCAATCCATGGCTGGATGTACGAACAGAACAGGTAAAGGTCACACCGGAAAACGTCCGGGAGCTCTTTTGCGGCTGGCCCATCGTCTGCGAGGCGTTTGACCGGGCCGACCAGAAAGCCATGCTTGTCAGCAGCCTTCTGGCCCAATGTCCCGATACAATTGTTGTATCCGGAAACGGAATGGCGGGGCTGGGGGACGCCAATCTCATTCAAACGAGACAGCAGATGCGCAGGCTTTACGTGTGCGGGGACGGTATGACCGAAATCAGGCCGGGAGTGGGGCTTATGGCGCCCCGGGTCGCGGTCTGCGCAGGCCACCAGGCAAACAAAGTCCTGCAGCTCATCACGGGGGCATGAAAGAAAGTCCTGCGGGGAAAATCCGGGCAGAATGATAAAGCAGAAGATCAATACAGAATGATACAGCAGAGGATCAATGAAGAATACTAATGCTGAATAATAAAGCTGGATAATACAGCAGAAGATCAACGCAGAATGATACAGCAGAAGATCGATGCAGAATATTAATGCAGAATGATAAAGCTGAATAATAAAGCAGAAGATCAATGCAATGGATCAAGACACAGAGACAATGCGGAGGACCTGTGCAGAGGACTGCTGCACAGATCAGCTTCAGAAAGACTAATGAGACTGAGAATCATCTTAAAAGTGAAAGGCGGTAAAAAATGGCGGATACATTGATTTTGGGCGGACACGAATTTCAGAGTCGTTTTATCCTGGGGTCGGGAAAATATAACCTGCGTCTGATTCAGGCGGCAGTCGAGCAGGGCGGTGCGCAGATCATCACCCTGGCCCTTCGCAGGGCAAACACGCAGGAAAAAGAGAACATTCTGGATTTCATTCCCAAAGGAGTGACCCTTCTCCCCAATACTTCCGGAGCCCGTAACGCGGAAGAAGCGGTGCGCATTGCCCGTCTGGCCAGAGCCATGGGCTGCGGCGATTTCGTCAAGGTGGAGATCATGCACGACGCCAAATACCTCTTCCCTGACAATTACGAGACGATCAGGGCAACGGAAGTCCTGGCCAAAGAGGGTTTCATCGTTCTTCCCTACATGAATCCCGACCTCAATGTAGCCCGGGATCTCCAGAATGCAGGAGCCGCGGCAGTCATGCCCCTGGCTGCACCCATCGGAAGCAATAAGGGGCTGGCTACGAAGGAAATGATACAGATTCTGATTGATGAGATTGACCTTCCAATCATCGTGGACGCCGGGATTGGAAAGCCTTCCCAGGCCTGCGAGGCCATGGAAATGGGCGCAGACGCGATCATGGCAAATACTGCGATCGCCACAGCAGGAGATGTACCTGCCATGGCAGAGGCCTTCCGCCTGGCCATTGAAGCAGGACGCAAGGCATATCTCACCGGCATGGGCCGGGTTCTTGCAAGGGGCGGCAGCGCCTCCGATCCCCTGACCGGATTCCTGGGAGACAGGTGATATCACAGGAGCTCCAAAAGGAAACTCCAAAAAAAGAGAACTCAAAAAAGAAACTTAAAAAAAAACTCCGTAAAAGGGACTAAAGAACTCAAAACGGGAACTTCAAAATTATTAAAAAAGAAAACTAAAAAAGGAACGCCGGACATGAATGAAGAAAACCAGGTTTATTTTGTAGACAGTGATACATTGCCCCCTGCGGCTCTTGAGAGAAAGCACCGTCTGGAGCAGGATCCTTCTTTCCGCACAGATCATATGAAATATATGCCGGGCATGGAGGTTATCGATTCCGATATCAAGGATAAAGTGCTGGCACAGATGAAGGACTATGATCCCTCCGTTTACACGGAAGGGGACGTGATGCGTGCCCTCAGCAAAGACAGCTGTTCCATCGAGGACTTCAAGGCTCTGCTCTCACCTGCCGCGGCTCCTTTTCTGGAGCAGATGGCCCGCAGGGCAGAGATTGAGACCAAAAACCATTTCGGTAATACTGTATATATTTTTACACCGATCTATATCGCCAACTATTGCCAGAACTATTGCGTCTACTGCGGTTTCAACTGCTACAACAAGATCCGCCGCAAAAAGCTCTCTTTCGAAGAAATCGAGCACGAGATGAAAGTCATCGCAGATACCGGCATGGAGGAGATCCTGATGCTGACCGGTGAGAGCCGCAAGTACTCCGATGTTCAGTACATCGGTGAGGCGGTGAAAATCGCGAAGAAATATTTCCGCAATATCGGCATAGAAATCTATCCGGTCAATGTCGATGAGTACCGTTATCTGCATGAATGCGGCGTCGATTATGTGACCGTTTTTCAGGAAACTTACGACACAGACAAGTACGAGACGCTTCATCTGCTGGGGCACAAACGCGTATGGCCCTATCGTTTCGACGCCCAGGAGCGCGCTCTGCTGGGCGGCATGAGGGGAGTGGCCTTCTCCGCACTGCTGGGTCTGGCCGATTACAGGAAGGATGCCCTGGCGACAGCCCTCCATGCCTATTATATAAACCGCAAATATCCTCATGCCGAGCTCTCCCTCAGCTGTCCCCGCCTGCGCCCCATCGTCAACAACGACCGCATCAATCCCCGTGATGTCGGCGAGCGCGAGCTCTGTCAGGTTCTCTGCGCCTACCGCATTTTCCTGCCCTATGCAGGGATCACGGTCTCCAGCCGGGAGAGTGCTGCTTTCCGCAATGGCATCGCCAAAATATGCGCGACCAAGGTGTCGGCGGGCGTATCCACCGGAATCGGCGACCATGAGGAAAAATACGAGGACCAGCCGGATCATTTTGTCGGACATGCTGACAGCGGCAGCGACGTCGGAGATGAGCAGTTCGAAATCAGTGACAACCGGACCATAGCTCAAATGTACGGAGATATGGAACAGGGCGGTCTCCAGCCGGTCCTGAACGACTATATTTACGTCTGACGGCCGGGGCATCATCGAAATGGCGCGAAAATCCAGGCCGGCAAATAGTCCATGGGTACATCATCCATTGGTACATGACTTCATGGACGCGGACTGACACGAAAGGATATATTGGAATGTCACCTTATCAATCTATGATCGCCGTCACAGACCGCACCCTCTGCCCCGGGGAATTCGAGGCACAGATCAAAAAAGCCGCCTCGCTGCATCCCTGTGCCCTGATTCTGAGAGAGAGGGATCTTTCCGATGAGGAATACCGGGAAATGGCGGAAGGGATCCGGGAAATCTGCAGCCGGGAAGGGGTTGACTTTTATGTTCATGCCCGCGTGGAGGTCGCGCGGGCTATCGGCTGCAAAAATATCCATCTTACTCTTCCGGTCCTCCGTTCTCTCGGAGGCCGCCCGGAGGGGTTTGACAGCGTCAGTGTCTCCTGCCACAGTATGGAGGACATGCGGGAGGCGGTCGCCGCCGGAGCAGACAGGATCATACTGGGAACTATTTTTGAGACAGAATGTAAAAAAGGCCTCCGCGGGAGAGGCCTTTCCTTTGTGAAAGAGATTTGTGATGTCTGCCCTGTGCCTGTCTTCGCCATTGGAGGCATTAAAACAGATAATCTCAGGGAGGTCATGGATGCCGGAGCGGCCGGGGGCTGCATGATGAGCGGTTTTATGCGGATCTAACCACACCGGATGTCTTCAAGGTTTTTATTCTTCATCGCGCAATACCCGTGACTTCAGTCGTGGGATACGCGCGCAAAAAGGGAAACTCGCTTCATCGTGGGTACAATCCCGCGATGAAGAATAAACGCTCCGCGAGGATGCGCACGGATGCGATGCGGAAGATGTTGACATGTCTTTGAAAAACAAGACATGTCAACCCGCATCCGGCGCGCAAGACTCGCGAGCGAGTCTTGAACGTAGGGCTGCCGTAAGGTATCGATCGCCTGACGGCGAACGGCAGCCCGGGGGCAGAGGGGAGCAGCGCCTCCAAGGCCCGGTTTGTCTATATTTGTGGTATTGTGCTTCTGCTTTCTCAATATTTTTGTCAATATTTGCGCCTATGACATCAAGGTGCAAATATTGACATATATCAGAGGTTTTGCTATATTATGTAATGGATGTAATAAATTTGTAATAAAACAAAAAACTTTCGTAAAAAATAATAATTCTTTTTAATAATTTTATAAATCGGAGGAATAATGAGTATTAAAAAGTTTAAGCTGCTTTCAGGCCTTTTATCAGTCACTGCTCTCGCTTCCATAACCGGTGCTCCGGTTCTGGCAAATGAGACAGTCCAGACCGGCCTTTCCATGAAGGGGATGACAGATGAGAGTGCATCGGACGCAGACGCCTCCGGGGAACTTGCTTCTCAGGCATCCGGTTCCGGATTGATGAAATCCATGACGGATGTCAATGAAAGTGCCGGGCAGACCGAAGAGAGCGAAAGCGCTGTCTCGGGGCTTGGTGTCACTGTGGATCAGAGCAGCGCGGAGCAGGCCGCCTCTTCTGAAGAGACGAATGAAATGACGGCTTCTGTCAGCGCAGAGACCATCGAAGCACTTGCGGCCCCCTTCGCGGATCCGGCTGTAGAAGAGACTGTGATGAGTTATAACGCCCAGGTTCTCCCGGAGTTTAAGGTGGCGCTTGATAAACCTGTTCCGGAGCTGGGATATTCCGCAAAAGCTGTTCTCAGCGGTCTTTCCTACTCAGAGGAGAAACCCGCGGCAGCAGAAGAAAAACTTGTTGTTGCCAGTCCTAATGTATATCTGAATATTCATGAGAATCCTTCCCTCGGCAGCGAAGTCCTGGGCAAGATGTACGGCAATGATGTAGCGATCGAGCTTCGCAAGGAAGATGACCGCTGGACAAAGGTCCGTTCCGGTAACGTCGTGGGATTTGTCCTCAGCGACTACCTTGTGGAAGGAGAAGAGGCAAAGAATCTTTCCGACCTCACTATGAAGCAGGTCGCCAGGATCAAAAAAGACAGCGACGGTGACATTTATCAGGCCGCCGACGAGTATTCCAAGGTTTTTGCTGAAGCAAAAGACGGCGATCAGTACGAAGTGACTGAGAGCGTAGATGGCTGGGTAGGCATTATGACGGATGCCGGTGAAGGCTTTATTCCTGCTTCCGAGGTCACTCTGAGCATGGCATATCCTGTCGCCGAGTCCGCCAGGGAAGAGGCTGAGCGTGTCAGCAATTCCAACGTCAAGGAACGTGCAGACCACGAGGAGAGAAAAGCCGAAAAGGCGGGTGCTGTTGCTGAAGTCGCTCAGGCCAGAGCCAACATCGCATCCGGCGGAGATGAAGAGACAGCGACTGCGGTAGTTGAGGTCGCGCTCCGCGCTGCAGACGCCGCCGCAGCCCAGGCGGATGTCGCCAAGGTAGCAGTCAGTCAGGCAGGTGAAGAGTCCGGCCAGGCGGTAATCGAGTTCGCGACTCAGTATATCGGCAATCCTTATGTCTGGGGCGGCTCCAGTCTGACCCATGGCGCCGATTGTTCCGGTTTCGTCATGGCTGTCTATGGAAACTTTGGTTTCCGTCTGCCTCATTATGATGTCTCTGACCGGGTTGTGGGTTCCCCTGTCTCTTCCCTCGAGGAGGCCAGAGCCGGCGATATCGTCTGCTATAACGGCCACGTGGCACTCTACATGGGTGACGGCATGATCGTCCATGCGCAGGATGAGCAGCACGGTATTACAACATCCAGAGCAAACTTTATGAACATTGTCTGCATCAGAAGACTTTTTGACTGAAAATACCTTGCGCGGCCGTGTGCATAATACTAAAACCGGTCGATTGATAATAACAGACTTACCGGCAGGCAGTTCCTTTGCGGAGCTGCCTGTTTTTTTGTGGCACGGCCCATGTAATGTTCTTTCCGCCTTGCGGCGGACACGGCCCGGCCGGGGGAGAGGGCTGCAATGGTGCCTCTTTCTTATTGTCACAGCCCGTGTATTGTATTTTCCGCCTCTGCCTTATAGCGAAAATTCCCTGTAATGTCCATTTTCCCCTTGTGCACTTGGACAAAACGGCTTTATTCCATGCTTTCTGTATAAGAAATAATGCACAATAAATAGGGAATTCGATATATATTAATTGTGCAAATTCAGTGTTTATTATGCTATAATAATAATGCGTTGATAAGCAGCTGATTTCCACGGTATGCGGGTGCTGCATGACGGTGCGGTCTGAGATCCGATCCCCCGGCTCTCAGGGCCTTGCCGGAAACACCCGATGCTTTGTGTGACTGGCCTTAAGCGGGATTGGCTGTCCGACGTGAAACAGCCGTTTATTCCTTTAAAGGGAGAGTTCAGGGTTCCGCCGACGGGTCATTTGGTCTTATCAGATGAAAAGGACCTTTGCATCACAGGAATTACCGGAGCCGAATGACCGGGAGGAAGGCTGTTTTGAAACGGGGGATGCATGAGAGCTGATCCTCTTCCGGTGTAAAAGGTTTCCTGTACAGTGATCTGATGTATATTTCGGGTTTAAGTACCGGGACCGGTCACAGGAGGTGCTCTCAGGCTAGCCGTCTCTTCAGGCGGCACAGGAAATAAAAGCGGTCCATTCCGCAGAAAGAGGCATCTATGAAATACGTGATTGTCGGAAAAAACATGGAGGTAACACAATCCCTGAAGGATGCTGTGACACAGAAACTCGATAAGCTGGACAAGTTCTTCTCTCCGGATACCGAGGTCCATGTGACATTGCAGGTCAATCGTGACAGGCACAAAATTGAGGTTACAATTCCCGTGCGGGACAATATCATTCGTTCCGAGCAGGTCAGTAACGATATGTATGTCTCAATCGACCTTGTGGAGGAGGTTATCGAGAGGCAGCTCAAGAAGTACAAGAGCAAACTGATCAAGCGTCATCAGGAGGCGGCAGCGTTCAAGCGCGAATATGTGGAGCGCAGCTATTTTGATGAAGAGGATATCAAGATCGCCCGCAAAAAGCAGTTTGATCTCAAACCCATGTATCCGGAGGATGCATGTGTACAGATGGAACTTCTGGGGCACAGTTTCTACGTATTTATCAACGCGGAGACAGAGCAGATCGCCGTAGTCTACAAGAGGAAAGGCAACACCTACGGCATGATCGAACCCGAGGCATAAGTTTTTATAGTTTCTTTTTATATTTTTCAATGATCAATTCAGCCGCCCGCGGGGATAAATCGAGGGATGGAATGCTGTAGGGAGCTGTTTTTGATATAGTACAATTCACCATGAATTATAAAATAAGGAGGACAAGATCATGAAAGTAGCAGTTATCGGCGCTGGTACAATGGGGTCCGGCATTGCGCAGGCATTCGCGCAGTGCAGCGAAGTGGAGAAGGTTTATCTCTGCGATATCAAGGTGGAGTTTGCTGAGGGCGGATTCAAGAAGATTAAGGCCGGCCTTGACAAGCAGGTCAGCAAGGGCAAAATCGAGCAGGCCGCTGCTGATACCATTCTCGGAAAATTTGAGTGCGGTCTCAATACCATCGCCGTAGATCCTGATCTGGTTGTGGAAGCAGCCCTTGAAGTTATGGACATCAAGAAGAAGTGCTTCAAAGAGCTCCAGGATGAAATCGTCAAGAATCCCGACTGCATCTTTGCATCCAATACCTCTTCCCTGTCCATCACCGAGATCGGCGCAGGCCTGTCCAAGCCCATCATCGGCATGCACTTCTTCAACCCTGCACCCGTCATGAAGCTGGTCGAGGTTATTGCCGGTATCAACACTCCTGCAGAGTATGTTGACAAGGTCAATGAGATCTCCGAGAAGCTCGGCAAGGTTCCTGTACAGGTCAACGAGGCTGCCGGCTTTGTCGTCAACAGGATCCTGATCCCTATGATCAACGAGGCAATCAACGTCAAGTACACCGGCGTTTCCGATATTGCCGGTATCGACACAGCTATGAAGCTCGGCTGCAATCACCCCATGGGACCGCTTGAGCTCGGCGACTTCATCGGACTGGACATCTGCCTGGCAATCATGGATGTTATCTATGCTGACACAGGCGACAACAAGTATGCGGCCAGCCCGCTCCTTCGTAAGATGGTTCGCGGCAAGAGGCTCGGCGTCAAGACCGGTATCGGCTTCTATGATTATTCCGCCGGCCCCAGGAACAAAGTCGCGACCGACAAATAATACACAGATTTGCAAAAACCCGAAAGGGGATTTGCAGTTCACGCAGTGTCACTTTGCCATGATTTGAGGATGCTGTCCGGAAACCACGTTTTGCCGGTGCCCGGACAGCATACATAAAAGACACGCACAGCTGCAGGGAGCTTCCCTGACCTGTGACAGGTTTTGAGTTTTGAACGGCAGTGCGCAAATATATTCTCTAAATAATGTGGACGGCAAATAATTGGCAGGGAAAATTATAAAATAATATATAATTTTCACGGGCTAACTTGCGAACTGAAGTGCACGCGTGATATAGTATAATCTATGTAAGATTCACTTTAGAAGGAGGCATTTATGAACATTCTGGTATGTGTAAAACAGGTTCCGGATACGACCCAGATTAAGATCGATCCGGTCAAGCACACCCTTATCCGCGAAGGTGTTCCGGCAATCCTGAATCCCTTTGACGGCTATGCTCTTGAGGCAGCTGCACGTGTTAAGGATAAAGATCCCAGCACAAAGATCACCGTAGTCACCATGGGGCCGCCTCAGGCAACTGCAGTCCTGAAAGAGTGCGTCGGTATCGCCGCAGATAAGGGTTATCTCGTTTCCGGCCGTACATTCGGCGGATCTGACACACTGGCTACTTCCTACATCCTCTCCCACGCAATCAAGGCTATCGAGGAAAAGGAAGGCAAGTTCGACGCAATCTTCTGCGGCAAGCAGGCTATCGATGGTGATACTGCTCAGGTCGGCCCCGAGATCGCTGAGTGGCTTGGTGTTCCCCAGGTTACCTATGGTCTTGAGTGCGAGGCAACTGAGGATGGATTCAAGGTTAAAAAGGAAGCTGAAGACGGCGTTCAGATCATCGGCGTCAAGACTCCCTGCCTGATCACCTTCACAAAGCCCAGCTTTGATCCCCGTTATCCCACCATCAAGAGGAAACTGATGGCCAACAAGGCTAAGTTCGAGACTCTGGGTGATGATTTCGATCCCACCATGGATGCCAGCCACTATGGCCTGAATGGTTCCCCTACTCACGTTAAGAAGTCCTTCACACCTCCTGTAAAATCAGGCGGCATGAAGATCAAAGAAGAGACCGGCGAAGAATCTGCTAAGAAGCTTGCCAAGATTCTTGTGGACGCCAATATTGTCTGATAGGAGGGGATTGAAGAATGGAAGCTAAAACCAAAGATTTGTG
>Ga0310695_10012054_pt1 | contig 12198 bp, 10 predicted proteins | sample RumenRJG_04DNA_FD_203882 | JGI IMG/M metagenome (GOLD analysis project Ga0310695, IMG submission 203882) | Bovine rumen microbial communities from Lethbridge, Alberta, Canada - RJG_04 (v2) (version 2) | ecosystem: Host-associated > Mammals > Digestive system > Stomach > Rumen | place: Canada... | reverse complement strand
GCTTTATCCGTGTAATTACCATCCATTACACTTACTAGCGCATATGCTCTTTTATTAGCATCGTTATTTATAGCAGACTCTCTGAGTTTCCTATAAGCCAACTTTCTCATATCATCAGAGAAACTTGCATTAGGAGCGCCCAACTTAACACCTTTTGCTTTAAGCACTGCCAAAGCACTCTTAGTACGAATCGAAATATACTCACGTTCCTGCTGAGCCATTCCGAAATATATACTTTGTTCGAGAGTTCCCATATCTGGATGGTCGCAGAAGATAATCCTGTACTTCTCGCAAAGCTGGAGTCCGAAATATGCCACACGAGTCAGTCGGTCTATCTTCGCCACTATGAGATAAGCATTGTTTTTTACGGATTCTGCCAAAGCTGTTGCAAGTTGAGGTCGATCGTTCTTCTTTCCAGATTCATGCTCTTCATACTCAGATAGTATTTCCGTTGAATTGAACTCACAGTATCTACGAACTATTTCCTTCTGTGCGGAGATACCTAAGTTCTGATCGTTAGTTGAAACCCTGTAGTAAGCAATAACTTTTTTCATATTAGGAGCTTTTAACACCACAAATATACGAAAAATAAACGACAGTCCTACTACAAACGGACATTTGAAGTATGTCAATTACAGATTATTTGGTCGAATTAGCTTCCGTTAGATCCCATCTTGAAAAAAGTAATATATCAAGTTATACAATATCACCTAACACGTTCTCAATCATCTCCATCTCATCTTGCTTTTGTTTGATATCATTATGCCTTTGTTTGTAATCTTTTCTTTCATAACGTGACAAAGTTAGACCATATCTTTTCATAATGTTTCTTGCTTTCCTGTCACCACAAGGACACCATTTCATAATTTTTTCCTTTATGGTCTTCTGAGAATCTTCTGGTGTGATAAATTCAAATATCTGTTCTTTTGATAAAGACTTTCTATTAGTCTGATAATTCATATTCAAGTTGTAACGGAATCCATTGTTCTCTGCGAAAGAATAATATTTGTCAACTTCTGTATATAACGCCTTTTCCACCATCATTTCGATTTTAGATAGATCACATAAGAATGATCTTCCTTCGAACATTTTAAAATATGTAACCATTACTTTAATACAGATGAATAATATGTGCTCATAGTAAATAGTTTCGACATCGTATTTGTTTATAAGCATTGCTATAGTAACAAAGGTCAACTTCTCATAAAGATCATCGTTGTAATCAAGAAGAATATAATCTTTAAAGTCTATCTTGTATCCTTTGGAGGAAATATAATCTTCTATATCAAAGGAGAGAAGTGAAGATAAGAAAATGTTTTGTACTTTATTTCCCGATATAAGTTTAATGGGATAGTCACTAAGTAGTGACTTTGAGACTCTTTCTAATACAGAATTCTTTCCTCTGAACCAATCGTTATAGAATTGTACAGGATTAACATTACTGAAATTGTTAGTTTGTGAAAGAATCTTTTCGAGTTCACTTTGATTCCTATCAGAAATCTGTATTACATTTCCGAATTTTTCTGTTGCGAGTTTGTCTATTAATAACGCCATCGTCATTTATATATTTTTTTCTTGTTCTTATCCTATTATACTTGATTATTTGCGTTTTGTATATTTTTTAAGGATATTTGGGCTATTCGACAAGATTGTCTAGCTCGGAATCCGTAGTTTTTGTTTTACAAAAACTTTTCTTACTATTATATATTATTTAAATATAATACTATAATAATATTAATAGGGTTTTCTTGCCACATATCTTGCCACATACCTTGCCACATATCTTGCCACATACCTTGCCACATACCTTGCCACATACCTTGCCACATATCTTGCCACATACCTTGCCACATACCGTACAAATCCAATACCATGTGGTATGAATTACTAAACTATCTATCAATCGACATCATCACCCCAGATAACGTACAATCCAAACGACTTGTCCGAAGTATGTCCGGATGCTCTCTTGATCTGCTGCGAGTGAAGTCCTCTCTTGACACAGTTGGTGATAAAAGTTCTTCGAGCGCAGTGCGAGCATATAAGCTCGTATTTCGGGAAGCTCTTCACCACGATAGCTCCCCGGATGTTAATTTCGTGCTTCACCAAGTCGTCAAGTCCGGCATACTTGCATATCTCATGGAGTCTCTGATTGAACATCGACATTGTTCCCGTATAGGGTGCGTTGTACTCATACTTCTCCAAGATCTCACGAGCGATGATAGGGAACTCTCCGAATATGTCATTGAAGCACACGACTGCCTTGTTGCCGGTCTTCTGCTGTGTAATCTTGAACTTGCCTGCCGACTTGTCAAAGTTGGTCGAAGTGATGCGGACCGTATCAGAGAAACGCTGACCCAGGAAACAAGACAGTACGAAGTGGTCCCGAACTCGTTCGTATGTTTTCTTCATATGATCAGACAAGTCCATATGACTGAAGTCATAGTAGTATATCTTGCAGATTTCCTCATAAGTGAGTGATATTCTCGGTCTCTTGTAGTTCTCCTTCAGACTGTACGCATCGATGTCGATTGCTACTTTTGCTCCGTAAAGTGCCGACCACTTCAATACAGTCTTTAGTGAACTGATCATGGATTTGATGGTCTTCGTCGATAAGTTGTGACTATACAAATACTTCTCGAAGTTGGTAAAAAACAGGTTCCCGACAACAATCGGCTTGAGAGTTAAGTCGTTCTCGTACTCGAGCTTTAATAAGTAATAGACGATTGATGGATAGTGGGACAGTATGCTGTTCCTCTTGATGGAAGCGGACTTATATCTGACATATTCGGCGATGCAATGCACTACATCGTGTTGGGAACAGTCTATATAGTGCTCAAATTCCTGAGAGTTTGAGAATATGGAGAAGTCAGTTGCCGGAACAAGCGGGATTCTCCCGTTGTTCTGTCTCACAGTCGGCAAGTTCAGCGAAGTTTCTTCAAGTTCCCTAATTAATTCATCTTCCTCGGGGAACTGTTTCTTGAACCGCTTGATGTCGAACGTGCTCTTCTCACCGATTGCCTCATGTATTATCTTCCTGGCTCTGACGGAAAGGAAGTACTCGTATGCAGACTCCTTGTAGTCGATGACACTGTTTCTCGTAATAATGGATTTTTCGAGATGTGCACCTCGCGGAACCAACGGACCGGTTATAACTCCGTTTGATTCTTCCTCGGATTTTTCCGAAAGCTTTGCATCGTAAACACGTAGTTCAGACATAAACTCTTCATCAGACATCTTCTCGAAGTCTGGGAGACTCACATCTATTTTGAATTTCCTTTTCATGTTAGTAAAATTTTATTAATACCACCATTTGCTTATATCTTCAAATATACTTTTATACAAGTTGACCAGAACTCGGATAACAATAGCATTCCCAGCTTGTTTAACCAATTGAGCATCTGACACGCCAGATTTAACAAGTTTATCTACGTCCTTCGCTTTAACACTCATAAATCTGAAGCATTCTTTTGGGGTGAGTCGACGAAGACGAAAATAGTCACCAATACCCATATTGAGGATCTGCTTAAGGATGTCTTTCAGGCTGGCATTGATAATCTTGAACTTACGCTCTGTACCGATGGGTGCTCTCCCAATAAGTTCATTATAGGGAATCACAACATGTTCTCTAGTATGCCACACCTCAAGTACGCCAGGTCTCGGATAGTGAGTAGATGACAAGAACTTCTTATAATTCCCCTTGGCATAATTCATATCGGCAACTAATGTTGGACAAATATGAGGTTCTTCGTGCTTGTCAGATGACTTAGATTGCTTATCACCCCTAAACTTTTTACCTATACAGGATGGCGTAATAAACTGTTTGAAGATGTTTCCCTTGTCGCCAATATGAATATTGACATCATGATCAGACTGCCTGTCATGAATATCAAGCAAAAAGCTTAAGGCATCCTCTTCTGAGAAGTAGTACTTCTCGTCTACAACACTTTCCAGCAGATCTTCTGCTGGTACATTGCACCCAATAGGCGCGGGGAAATATATACTCTTGTTAATGTCGTTTCGCACCGATACCAAGAACACTCTGTTTCTGTTTTGGGGTACACCATAATCAGCAGCACACATAGTTGACCATGTGTTGTTGTAACCACACTCGGAAACAGCGTTTCTCCACTTCTCAAATTCGCCCTCGAACTTTGTCTCTACCAATGGAGGAACATTCTCAAGAATACATACTTTCGGTCTTTTTCTTTCAATTGCTGGACGGATATACCAAATCAGAGACGAAGGTGTACCGGACCCTTCAGTCATGCCTTTTTGAGCTCCTGCTCTAGTCAGACTTTGACAGCATGAAGAATAGATGAGAACATCGATATCGGGAACTTTACTCCAGTTGATTTTCGTAATGTCAGAATAATGACATCCCTTTGCTTCTGGAAACAGAGCGTTGTGACTTGCGATGGCATCTTTGTCAATCTCACACCATCCGACCAACTTGAACTCAATAAGACATCCCTTCGTCTGACGGTTATACCATCTAGCAAACTCACGAAGAGCCAAAAACTGTGTGTCAAATCCAGCAAATGCGGAGAACACCTTGATAATAATCTTCTTTTTCATAATGTTAATGGTTTTTGTTACTTCAATTTTTTGACATAGCATCCCCAGGGAGACTCTTTGTAGCACTCCGGCAAGAGTGCCGAAAGAGTCTCTCAGAACAAATGCAGAAAGTTAATGTATTAGCGTGCTTATGCTCTTATCACACTCTTTGAACTTGATGTGATGGTTGCTGTTTTCATCTGTAAGAATGAGGGAAGCTTACAGTTCGCGGTCGCGCATAATGTATGCATAAGCTCAACGTTGTAGGGAGTTAGGTGCTTTGCAAGAGTCACTCCAGATGTATCAGGCAACTTAAGATGCGAGTCGATAGCTGATTTCTTGAGAAAGCATCGAATGACCTGACTTGATGCGCTTGGGCTACATTCATTAAGTTTTGGTTCCAGATTGTCAACACCTGTACTAACAGCATCGTTGTATCGTTTATTAGCTTTCTCGTTGCCCTTTCCTCTAAAAGGTTTGATCTTAGTCATGCTCTTGACCTCTCCCCTAACTTCTACCTTGTTCTCTGCCACAGGCTCCTTATGCTCAGTACTATCACCCTTCTGTCCTACAAGTTGCTTGTTCCTTTCAACAATTGTCTGAAGGGCCCAAATAACTTGCTCACGGAGTTCAGACAGGCTCATACCTACGACACTGAATGAAATGCTGACAGCACCCTCGATAGCAATGTTATCATCGTTAAACACGACATTGCTCACTGCTCCAGAGCTCTTCGTCTGATACAGTCGTTGTACATCCACGAACTCCGCAAGTTCGTAGAGGTTGCCGGAACGAGCATGCTTCTGAATAATGAACTCTACCAACATGTTCACATCAGCAAAACATGAACAGTTAACACTTGCCACTGGCGTGACGTTACTTACCTCGTTGCTTACTGCTGCCAGCTTAGCGACAGTCTTTTTGTCTTTTCTCATCGTTTTGAATCCTTTTTTAATTAAATTACTATATACTTTGTTTATTGTCTCTACTACAGTTGCAAGTTTTCTTGCTCTAATGACAAACTTATCGCTCTCTGCACCATACTGGTTGATAAAAGTTACAACAATCTGATTATATTCGTCAGCACCAAACTGAACATATATGCCCTCAGCTTTATGTTCAACGAGTTCAGCATTGACCACAGCTCTACTTGCTGTATGATAAAGATGCTCAATGTTGTCACCTAGTTTCTTCATACGAGCGGGCAATGCACCCAATTTAAAAAAGTTCTGCTCCATAGTTATGCTGCTATTAAGAGTTGGTACGTTCTTTCCATCTCATCCCGTTCCTTAAGAGCCTTTTTGATTGCTACCGCTATTTTGTTGTACGGATTAGTAGCAGCAGACTCCTTGGTATTGAAATCATACTCGTTAGCACTGTGAAGAGTGTAACGCTTGTCAATCCCTTCAATCTCGAACCACAACCTGCGGTGTGACACGAAGTGGAAAGTAATGAAGCCATCAGTAATGGCATTCACTTCTTTTGTGACACTCCCTAGTGACGCACTAGTTCGCACTCCACCCATGTTGTGATTATAACCCAACTTCGGGTCATAGAATAAAGTTCTTCTTATCTTCAGACATGCGGTCTGTAACTTATCTGCAACATCCTTACGCATATTGCTGGACAACGGTAGTGTAATAATGCTATCAGCCATAGTTTCTATCTTAATAGTGTTAATACAAAGAACCCATCCAGAAATGTCCACTGTAATCCCTTCTTCCGATATTATCGAGAATGAGACACTTTTTCTCATACTCTGCGAACTCCTGCGGACACTGTTTTCTCCAAAGAATTCTTATCTCCGTTTTTGAGAAACTCCTTACGTTACCCATCACTTTATCAACCTCATGGCAGAAGTCATCATAATTTGAACGGCAATGACGTAGGAAAGCATTGTAGATATTTGCAGCGTGATTTATATTCTTAACCGTCGGAAAATACTTTTCGATTTTAAACGATGAATTCATTTTATAATCCATCATATCATCCATTGCTTTGTTAATCTTATTAAGACCAACAAATTCACATTGAAGTCGTGATATTCCATATGCGCTCAACTTTTCATACATCCTGTTTACCCATACATACTTAGCTATAATTAATATTCTACGATAGATAGCTTTTTCTGAAAGCTTCATGCCAACTTCAATACTCAGAGGAGCCTTTTTAACTTGAATGAATAGACCATTCAAAATCATCAATAAAAGTTCTTTCTTGTCCATACTTTTTTCGTTTGAGTTAGAATTCTGTTGCAAACGTACAACTATTTTCAGAAATATGAAAATAATCGTCTTTTCCATGTTTTCCATGGAAAAGGAACGCATTTTATGGACAAAGAAATTGCTAAAACAGATGTTTTAAAGCTACTATTTGTTTAATTGTCAAATATAGTTCTGTCCAACGCTAACGCTATCAGAAGATTCACAATATAATACTATTCAATGTAGTGATAACATCCCAGAATGCGAATGTGTGGAATCCACTCATAGACGAAAAGCAGAGGCATCGCTGTTTACGATAGTTTTGAATATTATAGATATTGGACAAATTTCATTTAGATCATCCATAGGAACTTTGGGAAGTTATCACTACATTGGATAATACATAATACAAAAAGCGTCATAACTATGTTACGACGCTGATGATGGTTCAAATTTAAAATTCGAAATTGATATCCGGCTCTATATTATAACGCTCCTGAATAAACTTAATCGTTTCAGCTTTAACTATGGAAAATGATTTTTTTGAATCATAACTATCCGTGTATTTTCTGTAATCAGAAATATACTTTCTAAAAGCAGACCAGCCATGTTTCACCTTAATCGCACTCCTATTATCCATCAATTCGTCTGCCAAATTCTTGCTCTTCTTTTTAAAGATGCGAATAACATCTCTATCTGTTTTCTTATAATGGAAGGTCTTAAGCATTCCTATAATATTCAATAATAATTTGTAATTGAATCCTTGATATGGATAACCATCCTCCTTATATGGTTCCTTAAAAAGTTCTAAGTTACTTCGGACAGACTCATCCGAAACCTCTCTAAATAGTTTTCTAAAAATCTCTCTGAAACAATCTGGTTCTACGCACAAGCCGTCCGTTCCCTTAACTTTCTCTATAAAATTACTATTTAATATCGGATCAATAAATGCCAATGCTCTCTCTATTGACTCTTCTAAGGTGTATTTTCTTTCATAATTGTTTTCCCATACAAATGGATCATCAGTAAATACAATATTATTATCAAACAATTTAGATTTTATCGGATAAGCCCTGCTTTTAATATAATTGAATTGATATATATAGTCAAAAATGTCTGTCAGAGCAACCGAATGGAACTTGTCATTAACAATTAATAAATCTTTTATGAATTCATCGTTAATAATTATATTGTTTTTATTATCGTCATATTTGAGTATCATTAAATAATAATAAGATTCAGGTCTGTTACGTCCTATTAAATCTTTTTTTAGCGAGATATCTTTCCTCAATGCTGAATGAAGTTCTTTCCAATGATTAATTTTAATATCGTGAGTTAAAAATTCACCTTCAGTATATTTTTCTATTTCTTTCGCTTTAGTTTTAACATAACTATCGTACATCACATCAAGTGATTCCTTATAACAGCGTATGTTCTTTTTAGGATGATCTGAGATTTTAATAAATGCATTTTCTTGAGATGATGAAACTATCTCAATCTTACTGTTTCCATACGAATCTATTGTAAAAACATAATCTTCGGACTCTACCAACATTAAGCTCACAGTTGGTGTTGTAATCATTTGAGTCATAAAGTTGTAAGTCAATAGAATGCCATAAACCTCACTTCTTCTTTTGCAGTTAGTTTCATATAATGTATTACATAGTTTAATGACAAACTTGTCATCATTAAAAGAGTACGGTTTTAGTTGACTCGAATATGAAGTTGGTATCAGGTTTAGAATACTTTTCAATCGAATGGATTGCATTGATTTTCTTTTTAGCTGAGGATACACTTCGTTCCGCAGAGTATCTAATAGTAAACGATATCCTTTTGCGCATCGCCAAGACACTTGCTCTAACTCATCATTAGATTCTTCCAAGTCGTGATCACTGTATTTCCAATAGTCCTCATAAGGTATATTATTCAAGAAACTAGTCCAGCTGTCTTTCGACTCTGACTTTATATATGCAAACCACATACACATGTTGCCGGGATTCCGCCATCTCTCTTGTGCATATTCATCGACTCTATTTAGTAAGTTTTCGAGCCATTCATTCTTGTCACGTAAGATTTCTTTTATTTCTAAAGGTGGTTCCTGCTCTTCCTGGATACCATATCCAAAGGCATAGTCACGCAACCTACATTTTAACGAATGTGCATGTTCCGAATGAAGATACAAAGAATAATCATATTGTAGTATTTGCCTGAACTTTTCTATGAGAAATAACTTATCTATTGATTCAGACTTTGAATTCAACAACTTGTGTTCCATACTGTTGATACGTACTAATGGACGGTTGTTGTTGAACTCTCTAACATACTTGGGGACGTCACACTTAATCTCATTATCTGAGATAAGTACGTTGTTCTGGTCATAAGTCTTTATTCTCATATCATTTCAGATTACTAATTCGCAAAATTAGGCATTTTTAGGCATAATTCCAAGAGAACAACCTAATAATTGTATTTTTTTGTGAAAAAGAGCCTATTTTTCATAGATATTCCGCAAAAAATCATTATCTTTGCACGAAACGCAATTTTATATGAAAATAGAACGAGAAGATATTAACCGGTTGAAGGTCGTGCTTGCAGAGCGGAAGAAGACGAACAAGTGGTTGGCTGAGCAACTTGGTAAGGACCCTGCAACAGTTAGTAAGTGGTGTACAAACACATCACAACCTGGTCTTGAGACCCTCCTTGAGATCGCAAAATGTCTTAATGTCGATGTAAAAGACCTGCTGTGGTCCTCACAATCTAGGTAATTAGTCTTATACGTATCTTAGACAATAGAATGAAAATATTTGGAGTTGAAGATATACTAAATAAACTTGCGCTGTCAACAAGTATAACAAATAAGAACAAATGACTCAGGAAGTATCATCATACAAAGTTTTAAGCTTATTCTCTTCTGCAGGAATAGGTGAGTTAGGCATTAAGGCTTGCAACATGGATATACTTCTGAGCAATGAACTTATTAAAGAACGTTGCGACTTATACAAGGAGAATTATCCTGAGACTTATAGCATTTGTGGCGATATTTGGGAAAAGGAAAATGAAATAATAGAAAAGTGGCATACCATTTGTCCTGAGTCTCCATTCCTAATATATGCCACACCTCCTTGTCAAGGTATGTCATTTAATAGTATAGGAAAAATACAACAAGAAATCCGAGAAGGGAGAAGGCCCAAAGAAGACCCTAGGAACAGACTAATCATACCTACTATTAGAATAATAAAGTCTTTACGCCCCCTTTGGGTTCTTTTAGAGAATGTTCCCGAGATGCAAAATACAATAATAAGCACAGAAAAGGGATACCAGAAAATTGTTGATTATATCGCAGAAGAACTTTCAGATGATTATGTTGGAATTGCCAAAGTCGTTAATTGTGCAGACTATGGAATTCCTCAGAAAAGGGAAAGGTTGATAACAATATTCTCTCGTTCTCCCATCGCTAAGGCATATTTTGCTGTTCACAATAGTTTTCTTCCCCGCAAGACCCACTCCGAAGACGGCTTAAATGGACTGAAGAAATGGGTAACACTGAGAGATGCTATTGGAACGATGCCACCTTTGTCTGCTCAAAAAGGCAAAAATGAAAATTCCAAGATACCCTGGCATATAGTTCCAATCATGAAAGAAGAAAAGTTCTGGTGGGTGTACAATACTCCTTATAACGAGACAGCCTATAATAACCAATGCGCTGCTTGTGGATATAAGGATAATCCTCGACACGGTATGTGTATGTTAGATGGGCGCCATCAATCAAAAAAGAACACGCCAATCTATTGCGAAAAGTGTGGGGCTCTCCTTCCAAGACCAACTATGATTGACAAAATTACCGGTGAACGTAGAATTATTAAAGGATTTGATAGCGCTTATCGAAGAATGACTTGGGACACACCTGCAGGAACTTTGACACAGAATTTTCAGTATGAAGCTTCTGATAAGAAGTTGCATCCCGAACAAAATCGTGTATTATCAGTGTATGAAGGTTTAGTGTTGCAAACAATCGCTGAATACAACTACAAATTTAGAATTGCAGGGAAAACGATACGAAGGAACTTATGTTGTCAAATTATAGGTGAAAGCGTACCACCTAGACTAATAGAAATAATCTGTAAGCAAATAATGTCTATAGATGAAAAAAGAAAAAGGTAACACCCCCAAATATATGGTCAGTCTCTTTGCTGGTATAGGAGGCTTTGAGTTGGCATTCAGAAAAGTTGGTGTCGAAACCACATTGATGTGCGAAATAGACGCCATAGCAAAGCATGTCCTCCACCGCAACCTACCAGATGTTCCCATAGTTGAAGATGTCTGTAAAATGAAATCGATTCCTAAAGGAACAGATATCCTCTGTGCAGGTTTCCCTTGTCAAGACCTAAGTTCAGTAGGAGAGAAGCAGGGCCTATCTGGTACTCGTTCATCCCTTGTAAGAGAAGTATTCAGATTATTAGAAAGCAATAAGGTAGAATGGGTAATCTTCGAAAATGTATCTTTCATGTTGAGCTTAAATGGAGGAGAAGCCATCAACACTATCGTCGATGAATTAGAGGCGCTTGGATATAGTTGGGCATACCGAACAATAGATTCCATATCTTTTGTACCTCAGCACAGATGTAGGGTTTATGTTGTTGCCTCATTGCATCATGATCCGAGAGACATCATCCTTAGTGGCGAATCTAATAATACATTCGGGAAGATTAATTATGATGAGTTTGACTATCCCCTTGGTTTCTATTGGACTGAAGGCAAGCATGCGCTTGGCCTTGTTGAAGACGGTATCCCCACACTAAAAGCAGGCTCAACGATAGGGATTCCTTCGCCACCTGCAATTGCATTCCCTGATGGTGAAGTTTCTTCTCCAGATATTCGTGATGCTGAGAGACTTCAAGGTTTTCCACCCGATTGGACTTTATCAGCAGAAGAAATGTCAAAACCTTCATGTAGATGGAAATTAATAGGCAATGCTGTGACAGTAGATACTGTTGAATGGATTGCGAAGAAAATTTTAACTCCTGCTGCATATGACAGTGCTAAAGATAAAGACCTGATAATAAAGAAATCATGGCCTAAATCGGCATGGGGGGCTAATGGAATCCGGAAAGAATCCAAAGCAAGCCTCTACCCGTCAGGACAAAAACGGATTTCTCTTCTAGACTTCCTCCAGTTCCCAAGGAAACCATTATCTCTGAAAGCGACCATGGGATTTCAGAAAAGATTATCAGAAGGTGGTATGCGTAGCCCATCATTCTTTAAGGAGACAATTAAACATCATATTGAACTAATGAGTGAATAATATGGCAAACATTACTAAAGATTCTTTTGAGGCAACAATTACTTCATTGCTGAATGCAAACCCAAGGAATTCTTCTAAAGGAAACGACATGAAAGAATGGTTCCAGCAATCATTTTCGATTAATGCGACAGTTTC
>Ga0310695_10012053_pt1 | contig 12198 bp, 10 predicted proteins | sample RumenRJG_04DNA_FD_203882 | JGI IMG/M metagenome (GOLD analysis project Ga0310695, IMG submission 203882) | Bovine rumen microbial communities from Lethbridge, Alberta, Canada - RJG_04 (v2) (version 2) | ecosystem: Host-associated > Mammals > Digestive system > Stomach > Rumen | place: Canada... | reverse complement strand
GCAGAATCATGTAGAAGCATTCGGCGGTCCTGACGCTGCCCATCCCTCGTTCACCCCTGTCCAGAAAGCCATTAGCTATTCGATGACTTCTTTCTTCACAACAGGCGGCATTCGTGGTGGTAAGGCGAAACTCGACAAGTTTTATCCCCGCTCATTCAACATGGGCATCCGCCGTGATATCTATCAGCAGTTGGGCGGTTTCTCAAAGATGCGTTTCGGCGAGGACATCGACTTCTCCTACCGCATCGTAGAGGCAGGCTATATGCCGCGGCTCTTCCCTGAGGCATGGGTTTGGCACAAGCGCCGCACAGACTTCCGCAAGTTCTTCCGTCAGGTGTATAACAGCGGTATTGCCCGCATCAACCTGGAGAAGCGCCATCCAGGGACCCTGAAACTCGTGCATCTGTTGCCCACCGTCTTCACCGTAGGTGTCATCGGCCTCATCCTTATCTCAGCCGTTGGCCGCGCACTGATGCATTACGTTGATCGTGACCAGTTTTATTGGATGTGCTTCGCCCCCTGGATACCTATTATATTATATAGTACCCTGATCTGCATCGACTCCTGCATCAGAAACAAGAGTCTGAAAGTGGGGATCCTCTCTGTGCCTGCCGCCTTTGTCCAGCTAATGGGCTACGGATTCGGATTCATCGAATCGTGGTGGAAACGGTGCATATTGAAGCAAGATGAATTCCAGGCTTTTGAGCAAACGTTCTATCAATAGTATAATCTCCTAAAATCTTAGATCAATATGGAAAAACTCAACATCACCCAATGGGCGGAAGAAGATCGTCCGCGTGAAAGAATGGCAAGTCTTGGAGCTGAAACACTGAGCAATGCCGAGTTACTGGCTATCCTTATCGGCTCGGGCTCCACGAAAGAGAGTGCCGTCGAACTGATGAAGCGGATACTGGCAGACTGCAACAACAACCTGAACACCCTCGGAAAGAAATCCATCAGAGAGCTCTGTGCCTACAACGGCATTGGCGAGGCAAAGGCCATCTCGATCCTCGCAGCCTGCGAACTGGGTAAGCGCCGTCAGGCGGAGAGTCCGGAAGAACGTCCAGACCTCGGTACTGCCACCCGCATCTACAACCACATGCATCCCCTGATGCAGGATCTCGATGTGGAAGAATTCTGGGTCTTATTGCTTAACCAACATTACCGTCTTATTAAGAAAGTACGTATCTCACATGGCGGTATCACTGAGGCTTCCGTCGATATCCGCATCGTCATGAAAGAGGCGGTACTCGTCAACTGTACCATCCTGGCCGTCTGCCACAACCACCCGTCTGGCAATCCGTCGCCCAGCAAACAAGACGACGAACTGACCCGGAGCCTCAACCACGCCTGCGAACTGATGCGCATCCACTTCCTCGATCACGTCATTATCACCGACGGCCAGTACTACTCCTACCACGAAGTCGGCAAGTGCTAATTTTTTCCTGCAAAGATGGGATTATTTTGGTAAAAATGCGTATCTTTGCAGCGATTATATGACACAGGAAGAGAAAACACTACTAGAAGAGCGGATTGTGGATGTGCTGAAAACCGTCTATGATCCGGAGATTCCCGTCAACATCTATGACTTGGGAATGATCTACAAGATTGACGTGCAGGAGGACTCGTCGGTGGAATTGGATATGACCTTTACTGCGCCGAACTGTCCTGCTGCCGACTATATATTAGAAGATGTACGCACGAAGGTGGAAAGTGTCGAAGGCGTGAAAGGTGCCAACGTCAACCTTGTCTTCGAACCTGCCTGGGACCAGTCGATGATGTCGGAAGAGGCCCGCGTAGAACTTGGATTCGATTGATATGAAGAACGTCTATTTCCTTTCCGATGCCCATCTCGGGTCACTGGCCGTCCCTCATGGAAGGATGCAGGAACGGCGGTTGGTGCGTTTTCTCGACAGTATCAAAGAGAAGGCTGCAGCCATCTATCTGTTGGGCGACATGTTCGACTTCTGGTACGAATACAAATATGTGGTGCCAAAGGGCTTTACCCGTTTCCTGGGTAAGATCTCCGAGTTGACAGACATGGGCGTAGAGGTGCACTTCTTTACGGGCAATCACGACATCTGGGCTTACGAATATCTGGAGAAGGAATGTGGTGTGATCCTACACAAACAGCCAGAGACCACGGAGATCTATGGTAAGATGTTCTTCCTGGCACATGGCGACGGATTGGGTGATCCTAACAAGAAATTCAAAGTTCTCAGGGCGATTTTCCACTCCAAGTTCTGTCAATGGGCCTTCTCGAACATCCATCCCCGTTGGGCATTATGGTTCGGTCTGAACTGGGCCAAGCATTCTCGGATGAAGCGTCCTGATGGTGAAGAGCCCGCCTATATGGGCGAAGACCGTGAGCACCTGGTACTTTTCACAAAGAAATATATCCAAGACCATCCTGACGTGGATTACTTTATCTACGGGCATCGCCATATCGAGGTGGATCTGCAATTGACCAAAGCCCGTATGATTATCCTCGGCGACTGGATCACACAATTTACCTATGTCGTCTATGACGGCGACCATCTGTTGATGTCGCAGTACATCGAAGGCGAAAGCAAACCCTAATAAGAAACTCACAAAAACAGATATGAACGGACAAAAGATCGTAACTTTCGGAGAATTGCTGCTCCGATTTTCAAAGCCAGACCACTTGAGACTGATACAGGGCGATATGTTTACCAGCAAGTATGGTGGCAGCGAGGCGAATGTTGCCGTCTCGCTGGCTACACAAGGTGAGAACGTCACCTATATCACTCGTCTGCCGGACACACCTGTAGGACATGCTGGTGCCATGAATCTGGCACAGTTAGGCGTAAATACCGACCAAGTGCTCTATGGCGGGCAGCGAATCGGCACCTACTATTTCGAACCGGCAGCCGGTATGCGGGCAGCGAAAGTCATATACGACAGAGGTAACTCCGCTTATTTCGACCTCAAGCCAGGTATGATTCCTTGGAGAGAGATTCTGAAGGACTGTACCTACTTCCATGTGTCAGGGATTACGGCAGCGATCTCCCAACAAGCTGCCGATGCGACCTTCGAGGCACTGGACATTGCCGACGAACTGGGAGTGACCGTCTGCTTCGACATCAACTACCGAAAGAATCTGTGGAAGTACGAAGGTGCTGATCCCCGTCAGACGTTGAGGAAGATGCTGTCACGTTGCGATCTTATGTTCGGAGATGCCATCGAGTTCGAATGGCTGAGTGAGCATCCCCAGCCCCCGTTTACGGCAACGGATTCGAATTTCAAGATGCAGATAAAGGAATACGGAGAATGGTTTGACGAGCTTCATGCCCAATATCCACGTGTCAAGAACTGGATGATGGGTATGCGCAACATCGTCAATTCCAACCACCACACGCTGACAGCGCTCTTATGGACTGACGGCAAACTGCTAGAGGCACCTATCGTAGACATCCCAGACGTGGTAGATCCCGTAGGTGTGGGCGATGCCTTTATGGGGGGATGGCTGCATGCCATCAAGATCTTCCCAGAGGATAAAAAAATGCAGCTGAACTATTCACTAGCTGCAGCTGCATTAAAGAATACCATTCCCGGCGATTTCAATCTCTCGACGGAAGAGGAAATCCTACATCTTATCGAACTCGGCCTTTAACCAGTCCATACGGGCGTTCAGCCATTCTTTCACAGACTGGACCTCATTCTGGTAACTGCCCCAAACCTCATAGTTTGGCAAGACGTAATCATAGAGTATTCCCCAACGGTTTTCATTCTCCTGAACAGACCGCTTCAGATAGACGGCCGTCTCGTCAATCTCGCGCAGGATATCGTACTTGCGACTATAGAAATAGTCGTAGCGCTCCTTCACTCTAGCCACGAAAGCAGGATCCTTGAACATTCTGAAGATCCAGTCGGACTTCTTAATCCAGAAATTATAGGGTCCACGATCCCAGTAGTCAGTATTACCAAAGGCCAGGTCAAAGTCCCAGACGGGACCCATGGTAATCTTACCGCCACGCCTCAGATGCATAAAGCAGCTATAGAGCATGGTAGCATCGGGGTTATGGGTAATCTCATTGATCAGATACCAGTCGACGAATGAATCCATGTCAAAGTAGGCTCTCCAACCATATGACGGATCAGCGAAATAATCGGAATAGAGCACCGCATCGGCATTGGCCACCCAACTATAGACATAGGTATAATTATCATCGTCTCTCACCACTTCCGGATCCTCGATACTGATCGGGTTCGTCATGTGATTGACATAGAAATAACAAGAGTCAGCCTTGTCTGGTGCACGAGCATCAACTTCCAGCAGGAAACCGTCATCTCCGACATCAACGCGGTGGTTGGAGATCTTGATCTTCTCGCAGACCTCATAAGTGCCGTCGTAGCGTCCATTCAGGATCAAGTCCACGAAATGGGAACTGGAGGTATAGTCCAAATTGCTGATCTTTCCCATATAGAGAGCGGTATGATTACGAAGCATGCTCTTATCGGCATAATTGGCAATCAGCACCCACGACTTATCCTTATGTTCACCCAGCAACGACACTTTGTCATTGAACTTCAGACGATAAGGTTTCTTCGGCCATCTGGACCATGTGGAATTACCACGTCCCTTAATCTGCAGGTCAGCCTCCAGCACATCTCCGGCAGCACGGGTCCTGACATCTTCCGTCAACGTCATGTGAGCATTGATATAATACTCCTTGGTCGTAATGGGCATACCACCCTCGGTATTGATCCGCATCACAGGTAAGCCCGTAGAGGAATGTACATACATAAGATAGTCGTTCGACGTCTCGGAAGTATGCACGGTCACCTTAACAGGCGCTTTGAAATCGAACATGGATTGACCACTGATGGCCTCCTCATCGTTGATGGTCACCAGCGTACCGTCAAAGGTGAATCTCGGAATCAGCAACTTCTCCGGTGTGACCATGGGAAGCCAACATTCGATGACACTGTCGCCGATAATCTCACACGACACATTCGACGGCAGAGACGGGTTTTCATCTTTCACAAACTCTATCTGGCGCAACTTGGGCTTCTGGACATGCACCAAGGTGGCCTCCAGGCTGTCGAGTTTTCTTTGCAGCTCGTCAGACTCCAGCTTAAGGCGGCTGTTCATCTCTGCCAAAGCCTCATTCCACCTGGCCTGTGCTTCATTCGCCTTTTCCAGTGCTTCATTCTCCTTTCTCAGCGAGTCATTGGCAGCTTCGCGTCGGTCCATCCTGGTAAAATAATCGGATAGATCCTCCTTGCATGCCGACAAACAGAGTAGCAGCAGAATGGGATATATTATTTTTTTCATTCTTTTCCGTATTAAGGCATTAACCGTTAGGCCATTGCATCAAACTCATTCTTCAGCCAGTCCATACGATCCATCAGCCAGTTCTTCATACTACCGACCAGTCCATCATAGAGCAATCCTGTGTCAGCAATGTAACCTCTATAGCTGTCGAAGACACCCCATCGGTTATCATTCTCCCGAACGGCATATTTCAAGTATTGGGCATTCGCATTGATATCCGCAATAATATCCATCCGATGATCATAGAAATACGCAAAGCGTTCCTTTACCTTGGCAACGAAAGCAGGATCCTGGAAAAGGCGGGCAAACCAACTGGCGTCCTTGATGACGAAACCTGTCGCCGATGTCTGAGAGCCATTGCCAAAGGCTTCCTCAAAGTCCAACAGCGGCCCCATCTTCAGCTTCCCTTCTTTTTGCAGGTTCATGACACAATTCTTTGCAAAGGCACCAAATGGGTTCTTGGCAATCTCATTAATCAGATACCAATCCACAAAGGAGTCTATATCCATATACCTCTGCCACCCAGAATTTGTATCAGTGAAAAAATCTGAGAACAAGGCGGTCTCTGCTGCTATCACGAAAGAAGCCACATACGAATAAGCCGACTCTGAAGGCGTTGCGGGGGCAAGAATCGTCACCGGCTGTCCCAGATAATTGGTGTAGATCGTCTGACCTGACTCATCCGAGCCGACACACAGGATAAAACCGTCGTTTCCAATATTGACCCTGCCTTCTGATATCTCAGGACGCTCGGTCACGACATAGGTACCGAAGTATCTGCTGTTGATAAACAGATCGACATGATGTGATCTTGGCGTATAATCCAGATTGCTGATCCGGCCCATATCATAGGCCGTCTGGTCATGCAGGAAACTCAAGTCATTATTATCAGGGTTTACCTTCCATGACTGACCGACGGGATCACTAAACAATGAGACGTTATTATTGAAACGCAACATGTAGGCATTCTTTGCCGGTAGCATCTCCGTACTATTGGTAGCGGTGTAGTCCGGACGATACCATCTCAGGGGACTTAAACCCATGATCTTCACGTTGGCTTGCGTCACATTGCTGGTAGCATTGGTCGCCAGATTATTGATGACCTTGATTTTTCCACCATAGTACTGATTCTCGTTTGTCACAGTGACATGACTGTTGGTATCCAGCCACACGGAAGGAAGACCTGTATATGAATTCACATAGACATGATAGTCCTTGATGTCTTTGGCCGTAATCACACTCAGTACGACAGGGCCACTGAAATCAAAACGGGTGACACCACTTTCAGCCTCCACACCGTTGATGGTGACAACAGAACCCTGGAAGGTAAACCTCGGAATCAGTTCCTTATCATCCGTGATATTTAGGATTCTACACTCCACCACACTATCGCCAATGATGATACAAGGTGTGTTCTCAACGAGTTGCAGGGGATTGTCTGCAGCCACGAACTCCATTGACAGCAATATCGGCTCTACGGTATTCAGACTATCGCCCAACTCCTTCAACCGCTGCTGAATCTTCTCATTTTCCTCACGGCGCTTCTGGGCTTCAGCACTGATCTCATTTCCCTGCTGTTTGAGCCTTTCACTCTCTTCCTGTAGCTTCTTATTGGCCTCTTCGAGTTCTTTACCCTGTTTTTCTACCTCATCGATACGCTTTTCGATATCGGTCAGATCCGTTTTACAGGCAGACAGGCAAAAGGCCGTCACTACAAATAGAATAAAATACTTCATATTCATTATAACATGTATGGATAGATTCACATTTCAAACGATCTCAGATCAGATTCATCGTATCTGTAGCAATCATCAGTTCCTCATCTGTCGGGATGACGACAACCTTGACCTTTGAGTCATCAGCAGAGATGACGGCTTCCTTACCCCGTACATTGTTCTTCTCGGGATCGAGTTTCACGCCGACAAACTCCAGATCCTTACATACACCTTCACGCATACCGATCTGGTTCTCACCTACGCCTGCAGTAAAGACGATGACATCGACGCCGCCCATGGCAAAGGCATAAGAACCGATATACTTCTTGATGGCATAGTTATACATCTGCATAGCGAGTATGGCACGAGGATTGCCGGCCTTCTCGGCAGCCTCCACCTCACGCATATCGGAAGAAACGCCTGAGATACCAAGTACACCACTCTTCTTGTTGAGCAGGTCGCTCATCTCGTCGGCACTCAGTCCGAGCTTCTTCTGGATGAATGTCACAGCGCCACCGTCAATATCACCGGCACGTGTACCCATCATCAATCCCTCAAGCGGTGTAAGACCCATGGAAGTGTCAACGCACTTGCCATACTTCACGGCAGCGATTGATCCACCATTACCGATATGACAGGTAATCACCTTCACTTTCTCCGGATCCACGCCCAGGAATTCACAGGCACGGGCACTGACATAGCGATGAGACGTACCGTGGAAACCATAGCGACGAATGCCATACTTCTCATACAACTCATAGGGGATGGCATACATATAGGCATATGGAGGCATCGTCTGATGGAAAGCGGTATCGAACACGCCTACCTGAGGCAGTCCCGGCATCAGTTCCTTCACGGCATTCACACCTTTCAGGTTGGCAGGATTGTGCAAGGGAGCAAGATCAGAACACTCTTCGAAGACTTTCAGGACTTCGTCGGTCAGGATTACAGACTTATTGAATTTCTCACCACCATGCACCATACGATGACCTACGGCATCAATCTCATCAAGAGACTTAATCACGCCAATCTCAGGATCAGTCAATAAGGAGAAGATAAACTTCACGCCCTCGGTATGCTCAGGGATATCATGCATAATCTGCTTCTTATCGCCATTGGCGAGCTTCACTTTTACAAAAGCACCGTCGAGTCCCACTCGCTCAGCACCGCCACTCGTCATCACACTCTTGTCGTCCATGTTGTACAGCGCGTACTTGATAGAGGACGAACCGCAATTCAATACTAATATCTTCATAACTTCTTTTCTCTTCTTCTAACTTCTTAATTACTTTTTGGCATCCATTGCCTGACAAGAAGTAATGGCTATCATATAATAGATATCATCAATAGAGCAACCACGAGAGAGGTCGTTCACCGGACGGGCTATACCTTGAAGGACCGGACCGATGGCGATGGCGTCACCCAGACGCTGCACCATCTTATAGCCGATATTACCTACTTCGAGATTGGGGAACACCAGTACATTAGCCTTACCAGCGATATCTGAACCAGGAGCTTTCTTGGCACCAACGGAAGGAACGAGTGCTGCATCAGCCTGCAGTTCACCGTCGATCTTCAGGTCAGGAGCCATTTCCTTGGCCAGACGTGTAGCCTCAATCACCTTATCGCAGACCTCATGCTTAGCAGAACCCTTTGTAGAGAAACTCAGCATAGCCACACGGGGATCCTCAAAACCAGCCACAGCCTTAGCCATACGAGCCGTGCAGACAGCAATCTGAGCAAGCTGGTTAGCATCAGGCATGGGGGTTACAGCCACGTCAGCCACAACGAGTACGCCATCTTCACCATACTGTTTCTGCTTAGAAATCAGCAGCAGACCGCCACTGACGCAGGTGATGCCCGGCTCGCACTTAATGATTTGCAGAGCAGGACGCAGGGTGTCGCCCGTTGTAGAGAGTGCACCAGAAATCTGTCCATCGGCACCCTCGGTCTTGATAATCATACAACCCAGATACAGCGGGTTCTTAATGAGCTTGCGAGCCTCCTCAATCGTCATACCCTTCGACTTGCGGATCTCAGCCAATTTCTCTGCCAGTTCTTCACTCTTGTCGTAGTTTTCAGGATCGATCAAGGTTGCTTTACCAATGTTTGTCAGGCCCTTCTCCTTGGCCAGGGCCTCCACCTTTGCAGGATTACCAATTAGGATGATGTCTGCAAGATCATCTGCCAAAGCCTTGTCGGCTGCACAGAGTGTACGTTCCTCCTCGGCCTCGGGGAGCACAATGCGCTGCTTATTACTCTTAGCACGCGCTACAATTTGACTTAATAAATCCATAGTTCATTTATTTTTTAATTGTTATTGTAATTCTTTCGTTAAGATACTCTCCAACTCTTCCGGAGAAAGACGCAAGCGGAACTCACCTTTTTGGGCAATGGAAATGCCACCGGTTTCCTCGCTGACAACTATAGCCACCGCATCGCTCTCCTGGGAGATACCCATAGCGGCACGGTGACGCAGGCCCAACTCCTTTGGGATATCGAGATCGTGACTGACCGGCAAGATACAACCGGCAGCCTTAATGCGCTTTTTCGAGATAATCATAGCACCATCATGCAAGGGCGAGTTTTTGAAGAAGACATTCTCTATCAACCGCTGATTGATGGTCGCATCAATCAAATCGCCCGTTGCCACAATATCATCCAACGGTACTGCCCGCTCCAAGACGATCAGGGCGCCAACCTTTCCCCTGCTCATGTTCATCGTCGACATCACAATGGGCATAATTGTTTCCTTGACATCTTTCAATTCCTTATCCTTACCCTTCGAGAAGGTAATCAGACGCAAGATGGTGCGCATCCGTTGGTGGGCACCCAGGTTATAGAGGAACTTACGGATATCTTCCTGAAAGAGCACGATCAGGGCGATGACACCCACGCTGACCAACTTGTCGAGGATGGAGCCCAAAAGACGCATCTGCAGCACCTGCGACACGAACAGCCAGATGACGATAAACACCATGATGCCGCTAAACACGTTCTGTGAACGTGAATCTCGCATCAGCCGGTAGATGTAATAAAGCATCATGGCTACCAGCAGGATATCGATGACATCTTTCAGACCGACTTCAAAGAACATATTTATATTTCAACTCCTTTATTCAACGATTTCATGATCTTCACACACTCCACAGCTTCTTTCACATCATGTACCCTGAGGATACTTGCACCTTTCATCAGGGCTACGGTATTAAGTGCTGTCGTACCGTTGAGAGAATCATTGGCCGTCAAGCCAAGCAGATTGTAGATCATCGACTTGCGCGAGATTCCGACCAGCAGCGGCAGTTCCATCACCGACAGTCGTTCCAGCTCACTCATCAGCTGGTAGTTCTGTTCCATCGTCTTGCCGAAGCCGAACCCCGGATCGAGGATAATGTCCTTCACGCCGAGATCCCGCAACTGCTGGACTTTCTTCGAGAAGCTCAGCAACATATCCCGCAGTGTCGGCTGTACCGACATCAATATATAGGGGACACGAAGCTGGGCAACCATACGGAACATGGCCGGATAGGTCTCATCAGTCTGATCCAATGGCGTATTCACGATTCCCGTCAGGCCACCTTCGCTCACATCATTGATGATGTCTGCCCCAAACTCTTCCACGGCCATGCGGGCCACTTCAGGACGGAACGTATCAACGGAAAGAACAGCATCTGGCTGTTCACGACGTACGATGTCAAGTCCGAAGCGCAGACGCTCCGTCTCCTCGGCTTCCGAGACCTCTGCAGCACCAGGTCGCGTAGAGAAAGCACCCACGTCAATCATAGTGCCACCTTCTGAGATGATCTGGTTGGCACGCTCCGCGATTTCCTCCGCCGTCTGCTTACGGCTACCAGCATAGAAAGAGTCGGGTGTCACATTCAGGATACCCATCACCTGCGGCTCATTGAGATCCATCAGCCGCCCTCGTACATTGACCATATAGTCCATTTCGCCCACAAAGATACAAAATAATTAGAAATTAGCTATAAGAATTAAGATTTTTCACTATCTTTGCAGCAAAATTCACGAAGTTTTATGGATATTCAACAGATTTACAGGTTATATCAGCAGCATCCCTGCATCACAACCGATAGTCGTGACTGTCCTCAAGACAGCATTTTCCTCGCCTTGAAAGGTGAGTCGTTTAATGGTAATCAGTTCGCCCTGCAAGCCCTCGAAAAAGGGTGCAGCTATGCGATTGTCGACGAGGAAATTGACAACGACCCTCGCATCATCAAGGTCGATGACTGTCTCCAGACTTTCAAGGATCTGGCCCGGGAGCATCGTCGTCAGTTCGACATCCCTATCATCGGTATTACCGGTACTAACGGAAAGACAACCACCAAGGAACTGGTAGCAGCCGTACTCTCGCAGAAATTCAATGTGCTCTATACTCAGGGTAACTTCAACAACGACGTCGGTGTGCCCAAGACGCTTTTTCGTCTGACGAAGGATCATGAAATTGCCGTTATTGAGATGGGTGCCAGTCATCCTGGCGACATCAAGACCCTCGCAGAGACGGCAGAGCCTACCTGTGGTCTTATCACTAATGTCGGAAAGGCCCATCTACAAGGCTTCGGTTCTTTCGAAGGCGTCATCAAGACCAAATGCGAACTCTACGATTTCCTCCGCACCCGCGAAAACGGACTGATCTTCCTCAATGCCGACAATGACCATCTCGTCGACCAGATTGGCGAGGAGGAGAATCTATGGATCTCGCCCTACTCTACCGATCCTGAGAAACAATATACCTGTATCAGTGGTGAGATCATCGCCTGCGATCCTTTCCTGAAGTTCCGTTGGCGCGAACCGCTGATGACACTCGAAGAAGAGGGACGTAGCACCAAATGGCACAAGGTACAGACACAGCTCATCGGCTCCTACAATATTGATAATCTGTTGGCAGCCATCGCTGTGGGTATCAACTTCGGTGTTGACCGTAAGAAGATCTGTGCTGCCCTGGAGGAATATACCCCCAGTAACAACCGCAGTCAGATGACCATCACAGCCAAGAACCACCTCATCGTAGATGCCTACAACGCCAATCCCACCTCCATGCAGGCTGCACTGGAGAACTTCAGTCTGATGCAGGCAGAGAAGAAAATGGCGATTCTCGGACAGATGGGAGAACTGGGAGCAGACAGTGACGAAGAGCACCGTCGGCTCGTCGGCTATCTGGAAACG
>Ga0310695_10012050_pt1 | contig 12199 bp, 9 predicted proteins | sample RumenRJG_04DNA_FD_203882 | JGI IMG/M metagenome (GOLD analysis project Ga0310695, IMG submission 203882) | Bovine rumen microbial communities from Lethbridge, Alberta, Canada - RJG_04 (v2) (version 2) | ecosystem: Host-associated > Mammals > Digestive system > Stomach > Rumen | place: Canada... | reverse complement strand
ACAATTTGACGATTTACAATTTACGATTTCTAATTCGGGGTGCTGCAAGATTCCGAAGACGAACAGGGAGTTCTGGGTGGCGAAGATTCGGAGGAACAAGGAACGGGATAAGGAGGAACAGCGGAGACTGGCGGAGATGGGCTGGCATTGCATCACCGTTTGGGAGTGCGAGCTGAAGCCGTCAAAGCAGGAAGAGACGCTGGACTCGATAGCGTTTACCCTGAACCATATCTGGTTGCAGGATCATGGGGCGAAGACGGTTCCATATCCGAAGATGGAAGAAGAGGATATGAAGATGCCGATGGCGGCAGAAGGAGAAATATGACACAAATAAATAATTAAGGAATATCGATATGTTGAAGATTGAATCACGAGAACAATTGGTGAGTGAAATTGCCAATGCGTTGGAGACGCATTTCGATGAGGGATGCTTCTACTTGAGTATTACGGAACAGAGAATTAGTCTCAATGCTCCGCCATCGATTGTGGGCGAGGACTGCGTGTGGCCACATGAGGGCGATAAGGTGATAAGGATTGAACCGCTGTCATCGCGGGAGTCATTTGGGGCTATGGGGGAGTTTGCCGACACGCAACCGCCAAAGATTGCCGACAAACTCTACAGGGCGTTGAGCGGTGGACGGCCTTTTGCCCGCTTCAAGTCGGCAGTCGACATCCTCGAACTGTTGCAGGATTGGTATGCCTTCAAGGACAAGTGGTACGACGAGAAGGCTGAGGAGTGGCTACGCGACGAAGGTGTGGACTTCGTGGACGGAAAGGTCGTTGCTACAGGACGTACGCTGACGTGGGTCGAAGATGAGGATGAGTATGATGACTGGGATGATGACCTCGATGATGAGGGGGCAAATAATCATTAAAAAAGAAGATTATGCCATTACAGATTACTGCGCGAGATATTAAAAATGCGCATCCGATGAGGCTTCAAAGCCAGACAGATTTGTACTATGCAAAGGTGGGAAACCGGCTGCTTCAACGGTTGCTGCGATTGCCCGCCAGAGAGGAGATGGACGGCGAGACAGTGGAACTGATAGCTAAAAAGGTGGCACTCTACTTCGAGGATGTTATTTGCGACTGCGGTTTATGGCGCTCGTTCGTGGAGAAGCATCGTGAACTGTATGGTCGGTGGCTGCCTTTCCATGAGGTGGATAAGGACTACATGGCTGACGAACCGCACATTGAGGACATTGCGCTGGTAGTGTGGAATGTGCTTTTGGAAATGTGGAAGGACAAAATAGTGAACCCAGAAAGCCCGAGAATCATGCAGATTGCCGAGGCGTTCTACGAGATTCTGGATGACGAATTCGAGAAGGCCCCCATCAACGAGGACCTGAAGGAATACTTTGAGCGGGCAGCGTTTTTGGATGACTACATCGAAGTAAGGAATGAGCTGCAATGGCTCGCTGCCCGCTGCTATCTGACAGCGGGACGTCATAGGGATGAAATATTTGAGCGTGAGCACGAAAATGTTTGCCGACTACTGCACTTTGATGAGGAAGATGACCGCGGATGGTATGCGTCGATGTGCCAGGTTTTCTTTAAGTACAAGGTGGGGCCGCTGGCATTGCTGCCGCAAGAGTGGTTGGCGCTGCTTTTAGAGAAAAATGGCAGGCAGGGGCAGGCGGAAGACGTTCGTCGGATAGAGTACCGGCCGTTTGACCTGTATCGGTTGGAGGATTTCGATGCCCATTTCATCCATCTGAGCGACACGAAGGAGAGGAAGATTTCGTTGCGGATAGACGACTATGGCGACATGCAGAGGTCGACGCTGATGAAGACGGACGGTTGTGTGGCGGCCTATATCAAGTATCGTGGTGAGTGGCACGTGAATGGCATGGACACATGGAATAAGTTCGGTGAACAACACGAGAAACTTCGCGAGCAGAAGCGCCGCTACAAGACAGGCATGGCGCAAAAGAAGTTCGATGCGCTGATGCAGAAGTCGGGTGGAAGTCCGCTGTTCTATTTCCGTAATGGCATGGAACTACGGCAGTTCCTGATGGACGACATCGGCATACCTCAGCATCTGATGAAGCCATCAGAGGCTGACGATAAGGAGTATATCGCCTTCTGGGTGCCATCGGCTGATGAGGACTTCTACATTGCTCCAGACGCTGCGCTCTACATCAAAGATCCGCGCAACCCATATTACAACGCGGCGGAGGCTCGTCAGCACGCTGTGGAACTCATCACTAACGACTATTTTGTCGAAGGTGATATGGTGCGTTATCTCATTAGCCATGACATGTTGCCTGATGCTGCCATCGTTCATGGTTCTGGCTATGAACTTGGTCATCGACAGGCACAAGAAAACCTTGATTTCCTTGCACGAGCAATCAGACGGGATCAGTATTGAAGATATGGGTAGTGAAAGATTTTTAGCCCGGTTTCGGAAATCGGGGAGTGTGGCCCAAGGGAATGTGAGGGCTGCAGGCGGGAGAGTGAAGGTGCTCTTCAGACTCGACTTCAACGATGAAGTGGGTGCCGAGATGACTGTTGTTGACACGAAGGGCGAGGCACTCGTCACATTGCCTGACTACAGACTGTATCAGGGTAGTACGTTCAATGTGCTCCGCATTCTCGACGACATCAAGTCGGCAGAGTCATTCTCCATGAGCTGGGGCGGCAGCGACAAGCACTTTGAACTGCGCAACTATCCGGCTCTGTTGTTTGCCCTGCTGCGTTGCGACCAGTTGGTAGATGACCAGATGTGCCCCATCATGGTAAGCGATGAACAGGCAGAGGTGGTGCTGTTCTTAGAAGAGAACGCTAAAGAGGGGCTCATCACGCCCAAACTGATGGCCCGTGTGGGCGACCGGCCGCTGCAGTCATTCCGTCTGCTGAGCGACGTATTTGCACTCGTCGGCACCACCATCCATACCATTGCATCGCTTGGCAGCAACTACCTGCGTATAACCTTCTTCGAAGAATCGTTTCCCAAGAGGTTGTTGGAGCAATACCTCTCCGTATTCTACTCTTACATCGACAACGCATCGCTGCAATACGAGGACTACTCGCTGGAAAGGAGTCAGCAGCCAATCAGCACTATTCCAACGCTTATCATCGAGAAGGTGGATGCCGACATGGCCCTCTACTTGCGGCTTACACACTCGTTAGAAGGCGTGAGTGCCGATTTTGTGCGCGACTTTGACTTGACGTGGCATGCGCAGATATCGATGGAGAAACAGGTCGTGTTGCGCCGCATCGTGAACATGGACGAGCAAGAGGAGCAGGAACGTCTGCGCAAAACCATCCTTAGCTATGCTCCCGACCGCAAGGCCGCCAAGGAAGTGTGGCAGAGTGGCGGCGAGTTTATTGTTCCACAGGAGACGGCAGGCCCGTTCTTGCTGAAAGCTCTGCCCGAACTGGTGCAACGCTACCAAGTGCTGGGTGCCGAGCGTCTGCGAGAATACAAGGTAAAGGCCGTTCAGCCGAAGGTGAAGCTGTCGCTGAGCAGTGGCATCGACTTTCTGGAAGGTACGGCCACGGTGAGTCTGGACGGTGAGGAATTCTCGCTGCGCAAGTTCCTGCAGCAGTATGCCAAGCAGCGATTTGTCACCTTGTCGGACGGCAATCGTGCCCTCATTGACGAGGGCTATGTAAAGCGGCTTGAACGTATCTTCAAGAAAGCAGAGAAGGGCGGCTCGGAAAAGGTTCGCGTATCGTTCTTCGACCTGCCAGACATTGAAAACCTGCTGCAAGAGAAACTCGAAGGCGAGACATTCCGACACTATCGTGGTTTCTACGAGGGTTTCAATAAACTGGCTGCGCAGAAAATGAAATACGACGGCGTGACGGCCAAGTTGCGCAATTATCAGAAGGAGGGCGTGAAGTGGCTGAACTACTTATATGAGAACAACATGGGCGGCTGTCTGGCCGATGACATGGGACTGGGTAAGACGCTGCAGACCATTACTATGCTGACAAGGGTGTATATAGGGGGAGTTAAAGGAGTTAGAGAAGTTAAAGAAGTTAAGAAGCCTTCGCTAATCGTCATGCCGCGGTCGCTGCTCTTCAACTGGCAGGACGAACTGCAGAAGTTTGCCCCGCAACTCACCTACTACATATACTACGGCCAGCAACGCGACCTGAAGGAGGCCGTGCATCACCAGCTGGTGCTGACGACCTACGCCTTGGTGCGCAACGCTATTCAGGCATTCCGTCAGCAACAGTTCCACTACATTGTGCTCGACGAGAGCCAGAACATCAAGAATCTCACCTCACAGGTGACGCAGGCCGTGATGCTGCTTACTGGTGAGCACCGTCTGGCACTGAGTGGCACCCCGATAGAGAACAATCTGTCGGAACTGTATTCGCTGTATCGGTTCCTGAACCCTGCCATGCTTGGCACGCTTGACGAGTTCAACAAGCAGTATGCGTACCCCATCCAGCGCGACGGCGACAAGGAGGTGACGGAGAGCCTGCGCCGCAAAATATTCCCTTTCATGTTGCGCCGTCTGAAGAAGGACGTGCTGAAGGAACTGCCCGACCGTATGGAGCAGACACTCTATGTCGAGATGGACGACGACCACAAACGGTTCTATGAACAGCGACGGCAGTACTACCAGACACTCGTGGGCAACAGCATAGCCCAGCAGGGACTGGAGAAGTCGCAGATGGTGATGTTCCAGGCCCTGAGCGAGCTGCGCCGTATTGCTTCCGTGCCTGAGAGCCTGAGCGACGGCAGCATCACCTCACCGAAGATTCCGTTGTTGACGGAACAGGTAGAAGAACTGGTGGCTGGCGGACATAAGGTGGTCATCTTCTTCAACTTCATTGCCGGCATCGAACTCGTGGGCGACCGCCGCCTTACGGAGATGGGCATCGACTATACCACCATGACTGGCTCGACCAGAGACCGCCGTGCTGTCATCGAGCGTTTCCAGAACGACCCCGCCTGCCGTGCCCTGCTGATGACGCTGAAAACGGGCGGTGTGGGACTGAACCTGACGGTGGCCGACACCGTATATATCGTAGAGCCCTGGTGGAACAAGGCTGCTGAGGAGCAAGCCATCAACCGCCTGCACCGTATCGGTCAGAAAGCCAAGGTGATGAGCTATGCCCTTATCACCCGTGACACCATAGAAGAGATAATCCGTCAGCTGCAACAGCAGAAGCAAGATTTGGCAAACAGTCTCATCGTTGGCGATGCTGCCATGACCAAGCGACTGACAGAAGAGGACATCAAATACATACTTGGATAAGACGATGGGATACAAGAAAGGACAAACATACAAGAAGGAGCCAATACAGACAGCGCTCTTCGACACGGAACTCACCGAAGAGGTGAAGAAAAATGCCGTCATCATTTACGAACCTGACGCAGAGCATCTCAAGGCGGTCACCGACGACCTCATGTACAGTTACACGAAGGACGAGATATACAAACAGGCACAGGTGTTCCACCCCATGTTGAAGGGTAAACTCGTGCTAATGCAGAAAGCCGATGGCCGTCAGGTGCCCGCCAACGATATACTGCCGCTGTTCTCGATGTCCAGCAACAAGGAGTCGCTGACACGCGCACTGGCTTACATACTTAGCGACTCGCGCAACCTACAGCCGTATGTCGATTCGCTGAGCGAGGAGATGCGCGAGCTATGGCGGCACCTCCTGTTGCACATTTGGTGCAGCGAGGAAACGGCCAAGGACATACTGAACGCCACCGATGAACTGTTCAACAAGCCTTGCTACTCCTACTACTCCAGCGATGTGGGCTGGAACAAACGCAGTTTCGACTTCTTTAACCTGTCGCGCAGCCTGTCGGCAAAGAAGGCGCGATGGGGTTATCGCAGCGACCAATTCTTTATCCGCATAAAGAGTTATGTCCAAGGATTGTTCTTCCCCCTCTTCTTTCCTGAGACTGGCGGCGACCCATGCTTAGAAAAACTGCCTAACGACATGCCCATACCCTTTAACTTTGAGCAAGAGTGTTTTGCCAAATACTCCCTGCTCTCCAGTCTGCTACAGACAGACAAGGTGGGTATGACATCCAAGGGTGTGTCGCAGGCTGATATTAAGCGTGCTGCAAAGCAGTTAGGCATGACAGAGTTCTTCGGCGATTCAGCATCTATGCAAGCCAGCATCCGAGCCAATTTCTATATCACTTCGTTGGCACTCATCAGCTATTTCTTTGGAAAGAAAAGCAAGAAAGCCTACGATTACGTCGAGAGTCTGCGCACGCTAATAAGCAATCTCGGAAGATTAAGTCATTATCTGCCTTCGCTCATGCTGCCACATATCAAGGGACTGCGCAAGTCGATGACCGACAATAGCCACATAGCAGACCTTTGTGACTTCATGCTTGAATGGCTGAAGTTAGAGTCTGAAAAGTGGACTCCCGTCGAGGCCATTTTTGTCAAGATGTATGTGGGCAATGTAGGAAAAGACTACCTGCAGAGTTGCGCTCTCGTATTCCCGCACTCCGAGCAGAACTCCAGTACAGAGCTTGTCAATGACTTTAGCGGCAAGACGTTTGCTGTCGACCGGTTCGTCACCGAGTTCGGGCTTGTTACCATGCAGTCGTTTGCCTTCATGCTGTGCAGTCTGGGCATGGCCGAGCTCGCTCTCACATCCGAAAATTCCAACCTTTCGCCTTTCTCACGGGCCGGATACATCCGTCTGACGCCATTAGGCCGTTACATTTTGGATGTCACCACCTATTACGAGGCACCTAAACAGGAGCATATAGCCTATTTCGAATTAGACCCGGACAGACTGATTATCCGTTCGTTAGTGGAGCCGAACCCTTACGCCCAACTGCTGCTCGATACGTCGGTGGCTATCTCGCGCAACAGGTTTGAGACATCGGCAGAAAGTTTCCTTGCCCACTGCCAGAAGCAAAGCGACGTAGAAGAGAAGATAGGTATCTTCAAACAGTTCGTCAGCAAGCAGCTGCCACCGCTTTGGAAACAGTTCTTCGACTCGCTGCTGATGCATTGTAATCCACTGCGTACCGACAAGACAAAATATCAGAAATATCGTATCGACCCCAAGAACACAGAACTAATCCAACTATTGACCACAGACCCGAAACTGCGCCAGATGACGATACGGGCTGAGGGCTATCTGTTGTTGGTAGAGAACGACAACCTGAAGAAATTTACCGACGAGCTCAAAAAGCATGGTTATTTGTTATGAAAACTTTATAGGAATATAGAAAATGGATATAAAGAAACTATTGAATCGGACGGATAGGTTTGCGGCCAATGCGGGTTGCAGGATTACGGAGGTGGACGAGCAGCATGCTGTGGCGGAGATGACGGTGACGACGATACACCTGAATGGCGGCAATGTGTGTCAGGGTGGGGCGCTGTTTACACTGGCCGACCTAGCTATTGCGGCTTGGATGAACTACAACGGACAGCTGACATTCGGCATCAACAACAGCATCATGTTTGTTTCGAGTGCACGTGAGGGGGATGTGTTGCGGGCCGAGGCTGTCGGCATTTGCGACCATCACAAGATTCCTGCTGTGGAGGTGCGCGTGACCAATCAGGACGGACGGCTCATCTGTCATGTGACGGGTATGGGGTATCGTAAAAGCATAAAGGTGCCAACGGAAGAATGAAGAAAATCATCGTAGCAATCGATTCGTTCAAGGGTTGTTTGACATCGACTGAGGCTAATCTGGCGGCAAGTGAGGGGATTCTTGCGAGGATGTCTGAGGCAGTGGTGGTGCAGGTGCCTGTGAGCGATGGGGGAGAGGGATGGCTGGAGGCGTTCCGTGCTGCGATAGGCGGCGAGATAGTAGAGGTCAACGTGAAAGACCCGCTGATGAGGCCTATCGTGGCACAGTATCTCATTCAAGGCGATACGGCAGTGATAGAGATTGCCAAGGCCAGTGGACTGACGTTGCTTTCGTCAGAAGAGCGCAACCCAATGATAGCCACAAGTTATGGCACAGGGCAACTTGTTGTGGATGCCGTAAGAAAAGGCTGCAAACATATTATTGTTGGGCTTGGCGGAAGTGCCACAAGCGACTGTGGCATTGGTATGCTACGGGCAATTATTGATGCCTTTGCAAAAGGTGGTTCGTGGGATGATGTGCGCGAACTGGATGATGTGCGCTTCACGATAGCAACGGATGTCACCAATCCGCTTTGTGGCGAGAATGGGGCAGCCCATGTTTTTGCTCCACAAAAGGGTGCGACTGAAGAACATGTTCTTGCCCTTGATGTTCGTGCCAAACGTTTTGCGGAGGCCTCTGCCAAGCATCTGGGCCGTGACTGTCAAAACATGCCTGGGGCAGGTGCAGCAGGAGGCTTGGGCTATGCTTTGCTGCAATACATGAATGCCGAGTGTCGCTCAGGTATCGATCTCCTGTTAGACACCATCCATTTTGACAGCCTGCTACAAGATGCTGACCTCGTCATCACTGGTGAAGGTTCTGCTGATCGCCAAACGCTCATGGGAAAATTGCCCTTCGGCATCTTGCAGCGAGCAAGAAAACAAAATGTTCCTGTAATGCTTATAGCCGGCCGCATAGCTGACGAACAACTCCTTCTTGATGCAGGCTTCTCCCATGTTGCCTATATCAATCCTCCTGGAATACCCCTCGAAATCGCGATGCAACCCGCAACAGCGAAGGAAAATATCAGGCGAGCGGTGTCTTTTTCTGCCAGGAATTCGCGAATATTGCGAAATTCTTTGTAACTTTGCCATCGTTGAGGCTAAGAGTTTATTACTATGACCGTAAAAGAGATTTTTGAACTGCGGAAGCAGGGGAAGATAGAGGAGGCATACGAAGCTATACGTCCGATGTATGCCGTGCATCAGGGTAAATATACGACGTTGTGTATGTTTTGGACAGCGAACGACATTCTGAAGAAGCGCATCAAGGAACAACGGCTTGACGAGGCTGAGAAGATATTCAAGGCGCTGTTGCGTGTGTTGCCCAATATCGAAGATAAGGACGGCAAGGCGCTCAGCAGCATCCTATACGATGCCGTGACGCTCGATAAGGAGAGCAAGTCGTTTTGTATGCTTGACTTTGTGGAACAGCTGAAGGTGGAACGGTTGAGCGATGAGGACTGGAAAGACCTCACCCCTTGCCCCTCTCCGAATGGCGAGGGGAGTAAATACACCATTCCTTCTGTCGCCCAACAGTTGCTCACCTGCGCTTTCCATGAGCTTCAGGAGCAGATGTATGGCGACTTCATGACCAAAAAGACACCACAGTCGCACGACGAGGTCTTGGCCAGCAGTCTAAAAGTGATGCCGCTGTTACAGGAGGCCATGCGTCGCAATCCGCGCGACAAGCACAACCAGCGCTATATGGCTGTGGTCTATACCATTATGGGCGACCACGATAAGGCCGTGGACATCTATCATCACTTGCTCAAGCGTTCTCGTGACAGTTATCTCTATGCCGAACTGGCCGAGTTGACCGATGACCCAGGACAGAAAGCCGCGCTCTATTGTCAGGCCATCCAGAACCAACGGCAGGAGAAGTTTCGCACGGGCTACCGTCTTGAGCTGGCCCAACTGCTTATTGAGCGCGATAAGCCCCGTGCCGCCCATGAGCTACAGAAGTGCGTTGCCACCCGTAAAGCATTAGGCTATCACAATACTCGTGACATCGAGCTGATGCTGCAGCAAGTCGCTGGCATCCAGCCCACGACCGATGCTGAACAGCAGGACTTTTATCGGAAGATGACGGAGAAGTACAGAAATTGAGAATTGAAAATGACGGCCAAGGAGATTATCGCGTATATGGAATCGCTGCAGAATGAAGAGCAGCGAAGGATACTCATGGGGTTCTTCAAGACGGGACCAGGTGAGTATGGCGAGGGCGATGAGTTCCTGGGACTGAAGGTGCCGCAGACGAGGGAGGTTGTCAAGCATGTGTGGAAGGACTTTCCGTTGAGCGAGGTGCCGGAATTGCTGATGTCGAAATGGCATGAGGTGCGGCTTTGCGGATTGTTGATTCTGGTGGCGAAGTTTGAGAGGCTGACGAAGAGGACAGCGGCGAAAACGCCGCTGGAGTGCACGGAAGAGGCTATAAGAGGGCGAGACGAGATCCTGACGATGTACCTCAAATATGCGGAACGGGCGAACAACTGGGACCTCGTGGATTTGTCTGTGCATAAGATTCTGGGGCATTGGTTGCTACTGCCGACGAACCTAAGCCCCTTCCCGACCTCCCCCCAAGGGGGAGGAGATCCCCTCAAAATCGCTTACAAGCAGCAGGTGCTGGATGAACTGGCCCAAAGCGACAATCTTTGGAAGCAGCGCATGAGTATCGGGTGTTCATGGAAGACTTCGCAGATGGGTGATTCTTCGTGGTGCTTGCGTTATGCTGAGATTCATCTGCACCATCCGCATGACCTGATGCACAAGGCGGTGGGTTGGATGCTAAGGGAGATGGGTAAGCGATGTTCTATGGAACTCCTTCGTGACTTCCTGAGTCAGCATGCCCATGAGATGCCTCGCACCATGTTGCGCTATGCTATCGAGAAGATGCCGGAGCAGGAACGACAGTACTGGATGAACCTCACCTCTAACCCCTCTCCGAAGGGCGAGGGGAACTATGTAAGTAAAGTGATTAAGTATGCGGGCATCCCAGTGCCAGACTTCGTGGAGTTGATTCTGAAGGGTGATGATGAGGCAATGTACTATCTGTTGCACGACCGGTTGAAGCGCCCTTTGCATGAACGTTACGAAGCTTACAACAACTGTCTCTTTGATGATTACGAGGATATTATCGATGACTTTTTCCTCTATCTCCGTGAGTGTGGGCGTTATCCTTATGAGCCGCTGAAGCGTATCAAAAAGAAGGAGGCTTTCGAGACGTGGCTGCTGAATACTTTCCGCAATTACTTGAACAACCGGGCTGAGGCTGAAGGGATGGGGATATCTTCGCAGCCGAACTGCGAAGCACACTTGACAATAGCGGGAGAAGGAGGGGTTAGCGATGAGGAGAAAATTCGGGTTGTGTCGCAATTAATTGCCTACGCCCATCAGGTGTTCTATCCTCGTGGCCGCTTTATTTTTCTGCGCTCTCTATTGACTATGCTCAATAAGCAAAAGGCTGTCCCCAACAAGGAAATGGCTGAGGCGCTCGATATGTCAGATTTGGCGTATCGCGTTGCTGTCTATCGTATGAAACAGAACGTGCGGCATTTCCGTGAGCGTCTTCTCAAGGGTGAAATACTCAGACTGGACGCTGAACACCGGCAGATGGCTGATAGTATCAATTGCGACTTTATGCGTCTCTATCCGACGCTCTTCCGCATCTACCTGGAATGCATTGACACGCTCAAAACCAGTACCGCTGTAAAAGATCTTCGTCAACAGTATCTCGAAGAGCGAGGCTTCGCTGTCCATGAGCAAGATTATAATAGACCTATCCGCGTCAGAATTCCTGCATTTTGGGAGAAAATGAATCGTTGGATGACTACATAAACGAGCACAAATTCAACTTTATTCAGATATGAAAGACATTGAGATACACAGCTGTCCGGAACTGATGGACCTGATCCAGGAGGTGGGCTTCCTGCCGCTGCTGGATAGTGGCATCAGGGGCTATTCGGCAGAGGAACTGGTTGATGAGGACTGCCGCTATGTGGTGTTCGACGATGGCGGATGGGATTGGCCGTTGTGGAAATGGAAGGGACCTATCGTCACGGAGGGCCGCTGCGTGTATGGCAAGTTTTTTGCCGGTAAGGCAGGGTTTGTGAGCAAAGAGTGGTGGCCTGACCTATGCAACTATCGTCGCGCATCGAGGTCTACGCCTGCGGAGGGCTCTATAGATGAGGCTATCCTGCTGACATTGGCGGAGCACGGCAGTTTGATCACGCGGGAGCTACGGGCGGCCTGCGGCTTCGATGGCCCCAAGATGCGAAGCAAGTTTGATGGCTACGTGACACGCCTTCAGATGGCCTGTCGCATTGTGACTGAGGACTTCGTGTATCCCACCGACAAGCACGGGCGCGAATACGGCTGGGGGTGGTCGCTATTGACAACGCCAGAGCGGCTGATAGGGCGGACCTCACTAGGGGGAACGCCCCAGGAGTCGTTTGAGCGGATGTTTGAGCACCTGCGCAGACTGTTGCCAGAGGCTACAGAGAAACAGATAGAGAAACTGATTAAATAACGAAAAGAAGACTATGAACATTGGAGACAAGGCGCCCGAGATTCTGGGCAAGGACGAACAGGGACGGGATATCCGTCTGAGTGATTATAA
>Ga0310695_10012049_pt1 | contig 12201 bp, 6 predicted proteins | sample RumenRJG_04DNA_FD_203882 | JGI IMG/M metagenome (GOLD analysis project Ga0310695, IMG submission 203882) | Bovine rumen microbial communities from Lethbridge, Alberta, Canada - RJG_04 (v2) (version 2) | ecosystem: Host-associated > Mammals > Digestive system > Stomach > Rumen | place: Canada... | reverse complement strand
TCCGCCCCTCTTGAGATACTGCAGATCCTCGACGACAAACCAATAGGAAACTTTCAGGGCGGAGTCCCTTATCATTTTGGCGTTCTCTGTAAGAGACATACCGGCTTTCCTGTTATTGACCGCAAGCCGCATGAGAATTGCTATTCCGGCTGTTGCACCCAGGGAATCCACACACTCAATCTGTGCGTCAGGATAATCGTCCAGAACAGCCTGCATACCGGTGAGTGAAGATGAATAGGTGCTGCTCAGGCCGCTGGACAGAGCGATATAAAGGATATTCTTTCCGGCGGCGACAGTTTCTCCGAAAACCTTTTCATAGGTAAAGGGCGTGATCTGGCTGGTGCCGGTGATTGAGCCGTCCTTCATTTTCTGATAAAAATAGCCCAGTTCCTCATCTGTCGGAACCCGGTTCATGATGAACTCCTCGCCGTCGATGCTGTATTTCATAGGGATCAGGTGTACGTCGTTGGCTTTCATATATTCGAAGTCCGCGTCTATTCCGGCGTCCACATAGATCTCGTATTCATATTGATTATTCAAAGGATTTCCTCCCATCTTTACAATGTTACAAAGAGCTGTTTATAGTTGAAAAAGTAACATGTGTGTATTATTATACAAATGTATATGTGATACAACAACAAGGTTTTGGATGAGTGTGGTATTCTTCACAAATATTTAAAATAGTGTGTATTATCATCCATTTCTGGCTAAATTTGTTTCCGTTTAAAGTAAAAGTTACCGGTCACCCGCTTTCCACACAGGGACAGTACCGCAGTGTTTCGGCCTTATGTGACATGCAGCTGCTTTGTTCACACATAATGCTGCCTGGGAGAATCGAATCATATGAATAAAACAACATCAGAAGATAAGAGAACAATTCAGGACAGGAGGGTCGCCCGCACCAAAAGAAGCATCAGACTGGCTCTGATCAAAATCCTGGCTGAAAAGAGTCTTGAGGATGTCACTGTGACAGAACTGTCCAGAGCTGCTGATATCAACAGAAAGACATTCTACAATTATTACGGGGATGTCTCTATGGTGGTAGATGAGATAGAGGATGAAATCGCGGCTGATTTTGCTGCAGCGATCAATAGCATTGATTTTCTGGAGATCAGCAAGGCTCCCTCGGATATTTTTCTGCGGCTGGCGCGTCTGATCGAGAAAGACCTGGAGTTTTATGCCAGTGTATTTGCGGCGAAGGAACAGGCCTCTCTTCTGCAGAAAATCGTGGAGCCCCTGAAAAAACAGTTGTGGGAATCTTTCGAAGATCAGATTGGCGCGGACGCCGAGGAATTTAAGTTCCTGCTGGAATTCGTAGTCTCCGGCATGATCGCTGTTTATCAGTCCTGGTTTAATTCAGGACGGAGGCAGAATATAGAGGAACTCTCGAAAAAGCTGAGTGTTCTGACTTTTAACGGGATCAACGGCCTCAGCATTTTCTCTGAATAATACATTTCAAATATATGACAAGATATATGACAAAACAGATGAGAAATTTTAACCCGCAGATCCCGTAAGGCGGAAAGATCCGCCGCAAGTGCTTTGATTTAAAGGGCAGAAAAGGCAGAGGAAATCAATTCCTCTGCCTTTTGTATTGATTAGTATTGATTATATATTTGACTGAACCTTTTTAACCGCCTGAAGATTCCACAAAGGGGTCCTGCGGCAGAAAGCGGTTCAAGGAGCGTCTGCCCTTTCGGGGACAGTCCTGAACTGCAAAACTGACAGGAATCAGTCGTCTGCGCCCTCGGCGACTGCAGCTGCGCGGGCCGCAACTTCCTTGGCCTGGACATCAGCGGGAGCCTGCTCATAGCGGGCAAACTCATACGCATAATCTCCGCGTCCGCCGGTCATGGAGCGGAGGACTGTGCAGTAGTCAAACAGCTCGGACATGGGGACTTCCGCCTCGACAACCTGCTTGCCGCCGGGAATAGGATTCATGCCAAGAACTCTGCCGCGGCGCTTGTTCAGATCGCCCATGACATCGCCGGTGTAGGAATCCGGGATGGTGACCTTAAGGGAAACGATGGGCTCGAGAAGGACGGGATTGGCGTCCATAATGCCCTTTTTGACTGCCTGGCTGGCAGCGGTCTTGAATGCCATTTCGGAGGAGTCTACAGGATGGTAGGATCCGTCGTACAGAGTCGCTTTGAGGCCGACAACGGGATATGCGGCAAGAGGTCCCTTCAGGACGGTCTCGGCAATACCCTTCTCAACAGCGGGGAAGTAGTTCTTCGGAACGCTGCCGCCGACGACTTCTTCATCGAACTCATAAGCTTCCTCGAGGTTGCCGGAGGGAGCGAACTTGATCTTGACGTGACCGTACTGGCCGTGGCCGCCGGACTGCTTTTTGTACTTGGAATCGATATCGGCGTTCTTGCGGATGGTCTCACGGTAGGCAACCTTGGGATCCATGGTCTCGATCTCGACCTTGTACTCATTCTTGAGAATGCTCTTGACGACTTCAAGCTGCATGTCGCCGATACCGTAGATCAGAGTCTGGCGGTTCTCTGCGTCGTTGACCATCTTGAATGTGAGGTCCTCGGAAGAGATCTTCGCCATTGCCTGGGCGATCTTGTCGATATCGTTCTTGTTCTTGGCGTTGTAACGGATATAGGTATAAGGTGTGGAAATATCCATCTGAGGATACTGGATAGGCTCTGCCTTTGTGGACAGAGTATCACCTGTTTTGGCATCGCCGAGTTTGGCGACAGCGCCGATATCACCGGCGTGCAGTTCGCCGATCTCGCTGGTCTTGTTGCCCATCATGATGTAGAGCTTGCCAAGACGCAGTTCGGACTCAAGTCCTGTGTCATAGACAGTTTCATCGGACTTGAAGACACCGGAGCAGATCTTGATCAGGCTGTAACGGCCGATGAAGGGATCCACGATGGTCTTGAAGATGAAAGCGGACTTGGGCTGGGCATCATCAAATTTGGCCTCGAAAGCATCGCCGCTCTTGGTGTTGGTGCCGGTCATGGTGCGTCCATTGGGGCTGGGCATATAGCGCACGATATCATCGAGAACATTCTCGACACCGCTGCACTGAGTGGAAATGCCGCACTCTACGGGAACAACGGACTCATCCAGGATATTGGCTCTGACGGCCTCGGCGATCTCTTCGGGTGTGAAGGTGTCGCCGCCGAAATAGCGCTCCATGAAGTCCTCGTTGGTCTCAGCAACAGTCTCCATAAGAGTCTCGTGGTACTGCTCAAGGCTGTCCTGGCAGTCATCGGGAACATCACAGACAGTGGACTTCTTGCCGTCCCACTTGTAGCCCTTCTCCTCGATTACGCTGACGCAGCCGGTTGTCTTATCGCCTTCATGAATAGCAAAATGGAAAGGAACGATCTTGGGGCCGTAGAGCTCGGTCAGAGTATCGATCGTCCTGCCATAGTTTGTGTCGTTCAGATCCATATCGGAGACATAGATCATTCTGGGCAGATTATATTTTTCGCAGAGTTCCCATGCGCGCTCCGCACCGACTTCCACGCCGGCCTTACCGGAGACAACGATGATGGCGGAATCCGCCACGCTGATCGCTTCTTCCACTTCGCCGATGAAATCGAAATATCCGGGCGTGTCAAGGATATTGATCTTGCAGTTTTTCCATTCTACAGGAATCACTGATGTCTTGATTGAAAAACCTCTCTTCTGCTCCTCTTTTGTGAAATCGGAGACAGAGTTGCCATCCTCTACTTTGCCCATTCTGGACGTCACACCTGTCAGGTGGCACATAGCCTCCGCAAGTGTTGTCTTACCTGCTCCGCCATGTCCGAGCAGAACGACATTTCTGATTTTATCAGTTGTGTAAACTTTCATTACAGACCTCCACTACAGTTTTTACTACGCTATAAAAATGCCGCGTCACCTGATTCCGGCTGCAAAATCATCTGCCGGCACAGGCCGGAATGATCCCGCGAAACCATCATTTAGCGGCATTTTTTCATTTTTTGCCAAAAATATACGTTGATTCGACAAAAGTACTTGTCCATTTTACTAAAAATGGAAACCGTTTACAAGTGCTTTCTTTAAGATAATGACCTGCCTGGTTAAAGGCCTGGTTAAAGGTGTTTCATGGTCACACTCTGGTCAGGGCGTGACCATAAAACCCTGCCTGCAGCGGCCCGGAATACGACAGCTTCAGGCAGGCCCGCTCTTACATTGAAACTCTTACATTGAAATCAGACCGAAAACATTTGCCAGGGAGCTCACAAGGATAATGATGACAAACACGGGGCAGACATACTTGATCATAAAGACAAAGATCTTTTTTCTGCGGAAGGCATGTCCGTCCATCAGGACTTCCGAGACGGCCCTCTCGATGGTCATACGTCTGGTGATAAAAAGGCAGATGCAGAGCGCCGCTATGGGCATCATCACGGAGTTTGTCAGAAAATCAAAGAAATCCAGGAACTGCATTCCGATGATAGTGACATTGGAGAGCGGTCCGTAGCCCAGACAGGAAAGGGAGCCCAGGACGAACATGATCGCTCCGATGATGGCAGTGCAGCCCTTCCTGCCCCAGACAAATTCATCTGACAAAGTTGAAACTGCGCTCTCTGTGAGGGCGATCGCGCTGGTCAGAGCTGCGAACAGGACCAGGGCGAAGAACATGATCCCTATGATCATACCGAATCCCATGCTGGAAAAGATCTTGGGCATGGTGATGAACATCAGGGAAGGGCCTGCACCCAGAGCTTTGGGATCCCCGCCTGAAAAAGAGAATACCGCAGGGATGATCATCAGACCAGCCAGCATGGCGATTCCCGTATCAAAGATTTCAACCTGGACAGTGGATTCTTCGATACACACATCTTTTTTCATATAGGAGCCGAAGGTGATCAGGATACCCATCGCGATCGACAGTGAGTAGAACATCTGACCCATGGCTGAAATGACAGTCATAAATGAGAAATGGCTGAGATTGGGGATCAGGAAGTATTTCACGCCCGACAGCGCGCCGGGACGGGTCATGGAATAGATACTGATCAGGATGGCCAGAACGATCAGAATAGGCATCATGATGCGCGAGACGCGCTCGATTCCGTTCTGGACGCCCATGAAAATGACGATCAGGATCAGAGCTACAAAGATGATAAACCAGAATTCAGCCTCAAAACCGTTGCTGATAAAGCCTCCGAAATAGCTGTCATCCGTGACTCCCTGGACATTGCCGCGAAGATATTCAAAAAGATATTTGCAGACCCATCCTCCGATGACCGAATAATAAGGGCAGATCAGCATAGGCACGACCGCGTTGATCCATCCGCCGAATCTGGTGCCGGGTCCCTCCCCGTAGGCTGCGAAGGCGCTGACCGGACTTTTGCCGGTGGCCCTTCCGATGGCAGTCTCGGCAATGATCATACTGTATCCGAAAGTCACTGCCAGAAGGATGTAGACAAGCAGAAAAATACCTCCGCCGTATTTTGCCGCCAGATAGGGAAATCTCCAGATATTACCAAGGCCGACCGACGCGCCTGCGGCAGACAGCACATAACCGATTTTGCCCGAAAAACCATGCCTCTCTTCTGTTTCCATTTTCAACAATACCCCTTTCTAAGTGACTCTGTTACCGTCATACGCTGACCGGCGCAAGAAGGTAAAGCTGTGCCAGGCGTTTCATTTCTTGATCCGTGAAATGCTTCAGGCTTAAACACATGAAATTCTTCAGGTTTATGACACGAAACACTTTTAGCTATACGGACGCACAGTATTTAAACACTACCATAAATTCAGGCACTTGTCATGCTGTTTTCAAAAAATGTACAAAAATTACATACTGTGTAATACACCATTGATAGTTTGCGCCAGGCATGCTGACAGGACTGACAATCAGTACTTTACATTTCTTCCGGATCAAGGCGCGTTCTGCGGGCGTGAGCGCATAAAAAACGGATCTCCGGGGTCTTAAGGAAGATCCGGAGATCCGGCACTTTTTCTGTGATCTGGATTTCAGCTGTCAGTCATTTTCAAAGCATACAGGTCATGCCAGGAAAGGATTGGAAGGGCGGAAAAGGAATTTCTCTGAGAGAACGTCGAGGCTGGAGGCTCCGCACATCTTCATGGTATCGACCAGCTCGGCGCCGATCTTTTCCGTATAGACTATGACACCTTCTTCCCTGCCGCCGTAAACAGCAGTCACATAGGGACGGGCGATGATGACGCCGTCAGCTCCCAGACAGAGTGCCTTGAAGACATCTACGCCGGTGCGGATTCCGCCGTCTACGAAGATCTTCATGCTTCCCCCGACTGCCTGAGCAATATCATAGAGGACTTCGGCAGTGGCGGGGCACTGATCCAGTACTCTTCCGCCGTGGTTGGAGACTACAATACCGGAAGCGCCGGCAGCGAGGGCTTTCTTTGCCGCTTCAACAGTCATGATGCCTTTGACGATAAAAGGTTTACCGGCAGTTTTGATGACTTCAGCCAGTTCCTCCACGGTCTTGCTGCCTGCAGGCGGCTGCAGATTCTGAAGGAAAGGCAGACCTGCCGCGTCGATATCCATGGCGACGGCAAAACAGCCTGAGGACTCCACCAGAGCAAATTTTTCCTTCAGTGTGTTTACATCCCAGGGCTTTACGGTGGGAATACCTGCACCATTCTTTGCGGCGATCGCCGAGCAGGCTGCTTTCATAACAGCGGGGTTGGTGCCGTCTCCTGTAAAGGCTGCGATTCCGGCGTCCGCACAGGCGGAAACAAGAATGTCATTGTAGGCTACGTCATCCAGAATATCTCCATAGTGAAGTTTGACCGCTCCGACAGGGCCTGCGAAAAAAGGATACTTCATTGTATGACCGAAAAAGTCAAAGGAAGTGTCCGGAGTCAGGTTTTCGGAGATGGTATCAAGGTTGATACGGATTCTTCTCCATGCATCATAATTGCGGATCGCGGTGTCGCCGATGCCTTTGGCTCCGGGGCCGGGCATCTGGTTTCCACAGGCCTTTCCGTTGCAGACAGGGCAGGCTTTGCAGTAAGGTCCGATACATGTGCGCGCGTTGCTGAGAATTTCCTGATATGTCATCGTATACCCCTTTCTCCTGAAGTGTTTCAGAATTATTTTTGATGTGATTCACAGGAATCTGTGTATTTTCAATCAGTTTTTAAACAGTGTTCCGATCAGGCCGCGGCCAAGGCTGGCTCCCAGGTTTCCGCCGATCGTCTTTCCGAATTTGCCGAAGTTGCCGCCCAGGATCTTGCCGGCTTCGCGTCCTACTGTTCCGGCGACAGAACTTCCGACCGATTTGGCGGCCCGCTTTTTAGCGTCCTCTGCCCTCTTTGCTTCCCGCTCAGCCTCTCTTTCCTGCTCTCTCCTTGCCTTCTCTTCTTCTTTTGCTCTTGCGGCATCTTCTTTGGCTTTCTCCGCTGCGGCAGCTTCTTCCAGGCCAAGTCTCTCCAGGAACTCATAGGCGGAGTCGGGATCGTGGTAATTGGCGTATTTGGAGTAGAGCACACTGCCTTTTATGTTTTGATCTCTCTGAGAATCTGTGATGGCGCCCATGATACTCCTGGGAGGCAGGACATAGCCCTTCTGGACGATCGCGGGGATTCCGTCTTCTCCAAGGAAGGAGATCAGGGCCTCGCCCGTTCCCAGTGCCTGCAGCGTCTCATAGGTGTTGAAGGCGGGATTTTCCCTGAAGGACTGGGCTGCAGCGCGGACTGCCTTCTGGTCAGCGGGAGTGTAGGCGCGCAGAGCGTGCTGGACGCGGTTGCCCAGCTGGGCAAGGACGCCGTCGGGGATATCCCTGGGGTTCTGTGTGCAGAAATAGACGCCGACACCCTTGGAGCGGATGAGCTTGACGACCTGTTCGATCTTCTCCAGAAGAGCCTTGTTGGCATCCCTGAAGAGCAGGTGGGCCTCATCGAAGAAAAAGACCATCTTGGGCTTGTCCAGATCGCCCACTTCGGGCATCATTTCAAACAGCTCGGACAGCAGCCAGAGCAGGAAGGTGGCGTAGAGCCTTCCGTTGTTGATCAGGCTCTCGGAGTCCAGAATATTGATCATACCCTTTCCGCCTTCTCCGACCGTCATCCAGTCCATGATATTGAGGGCTGTCTCTCCGAAGAACATGTTTCCGCCCATATCACCGTTATCCGTCTCCAGAGCGACGATCGCGCGGATGATGGCTCCGATGGAAGCACTGCTCATGCGGCCGTATTTATCGACAAAGTCTTTGGAGTGAGTCTGGACGTAATTGAGCATGGCTCTCAGATCCTTGAGATCTACCAGCAGGAGATCATTATCATCCGCGATCCTGTATACGATACTCAGAATATCGCTCTGCAGGTCATTGAGCTGCAGAATCCTGGCCATCAGAAGGGGACCCATCTCGGAGACAGTCGTGCGCAGGGGCATTCCCATTTTGCCGTAGATATCCCACAGAGCTACGGGGAAGCCCTGATAATTGAATCCGTGCTCAGCGAGTCCGAACCTTGCAATCCTCTCCTGCATATTGGCGTTATCCTGACCGGGGAACATAAGTCCCGCCAGATCTCCCTTGACATCCGCCATAAATACAGGGACACCCATCTCGCTGAAAGACTCAGCCATAATGCGTGCCGTCACAGTCTTGCCGGTTCCGGTCGCTCCGGCGATCAGACCATGTCTGTTTGCCATGCGGGGCAGCAGGAAGATTCCCTCTCCTGCATCGTTGTTCGCCACCCAGATTTTGTTGTCACGAAGCATTTTTACCCTCCTCAATTAATAGATCTGAAGCTGTTTTGGATTTTCGGCTCATAGTTGACGTTTCTTTATTAATATTCCTGTTATTCCTCTTATTGTTCTGCTGAAGTGTCTGAGTCCATCGAGGACAAGATCCTGATATCCGGATCGGTCAAGCCCGTCAGGGGATATGGAGCCAGGCAGACATCCCCCACCCGGCTGTTTTTGACCCATCTCACACCTGCCCCGTCCATATACTGCCAGGATCCATCCAGGAAATGCCATCCGGTCACAGGCTGTCCGCAGTCAAAATAGAAACGGAGGCCCGCCTCCTCATACCATCCCTGATAGAGATAGAAATGAATGATGCGGTAGATCTCACGGTAAGTCTCCGCGTCGAAATGGATCCCGTCGGGAGATCCGAAGGAATACCGGATCCTGTTGTAGGCGTCTATATAATAGACATTTCTGAGATTTTCGATGGCATAGGCGTTGAAACTCTCTATACGGCTGTTTTTGGCATTGGGACTTTTGGAATCGACTACCGGAGTGACGGATACAAAAAATGTCCTGGCACCCCGCTCCTTCCATTCCGCAGCCTTTTCGTTCATATAGTCCACATAGAGGTTTACATTTCCAAGATCGTTGACCCCCATCAGGATCACAACATCTGTGTTTTCTCCGATCAGGCTGTCCACGGAAGGGGTGGCAGTATTTACCATCCAGCTGTAGCCCATGCTGTTTTTGGCGCACCAGTACTCATCTTCTCTTCCGCCGACATACATCTCCATACCGACGGTCCTGGAGTCTCCTATAAAGACTACATTGCGGTGTGCGGCAGAAATTGTTTCGGATGCCTCTGCAGAATGATCATCCTCAATTTCACCGGAATCATCGTTTTCCTCCGATCCGCTATCGGCTCTTTGGGATTCTTTATTTCCGTATTTATAGCAGAGTCTGCCGGACGTAATAGGCTTTGCAAGGGCAAAATTCGCTGTCAGGTCCGGGAATACGTCACTGTCAGCATAGACTGATTGCCCGGTGTCAGAGCTGCTGTCGGAAAAAGTGTCCGAAAACCCGGCTTCAGCTGAATCCTCTTCAGAACCAAAGTCCCCGGAAGAAATCTTTTCAGTACTTATACCCTCGGAAGAATCATCTTCCGAACTGAGGTACCCGGTGGAAAACTCCCCGGAACTGAGGCCTTCGGAAGAATTCTCCACATAACTGAAGCCCTCTTCATCTGACCATATATTTCCGCCGGGAAGATAACTCAGAAAACTGCTCATTCCCGGTGGCGCGTGGAGGAGAGTACTGTCCGGAATATGTTCTTCGTCAGGCCGGACAGGGGATTCTTCCGGGCTTTCACTGACGTCTTCTCCGGAGCTTTCTGTTTCATCTTCCAGAGAGTCTTCGATGTCACTGTCTATAGAATTATCTGTGTAGCTTTCTTTAGAATCTTCTATGTCATTTTCTACAGAATTTTCTGTGTAGCTTTCTTTAGAATCTTCTATGTCATTTTCTACAGAATTTTCTGTGTAGCTTTCTTTAGAATCTTCTATGTCATTTTCTACAGAATTTTCTGTGTGGTTTTCTTTAGATTCTTCTATATCATTTTCTATAGAGTCATTTTCTATAGAGTTTTCTTTGTGAGGTTTCTCTTTTGAGGGGGGGGCGATGGAAAGAAAAGGTACTCTTACGGTCGCTCCTGAGACGGATGATTCCTCTGAGTACGGCGAACCTTGAGATCCATCGGAGGAGGAAGGAAAAAGCCCTGCACTGTGAACCTCATGTCCGCTGTCATCATCTTCCTGTCTGCTGCCGAAAGCAGCCATTTTTCCCGCAGTTTTGCTTTGCATCTCCAAAGCTATTTGCGCTATGGCGGGACCGCCTAATGACAGGGCAAATGAATTCATCCTGTCCAGAATCTGTCCGCTCTCTTTTTTCATGAGAGCGTGTGCTTTTGCCCTGACCCCTGCCCGGATTGTATCCGCGCGCAGGGAATATCTGCTCAAATCTGAAGCCGGAGGGGTGCTCCCCTTATATTGTTCAACAGTACCTGCGACAGCCGCCTCGAAATACTCACGGATTTCTTCGGGGACAGAGGGGATTTCCTCATTCTCTTGACGGGGAAGACTGTCCGGATCTATATCCCATTTATCCAGAACGGAATCCAGAACGGAATCCTGCTCCGGACTGTCAGGAGCTTTCTCCCCCTCCCGGGCAGTCGTGGAGATTCCGGCGCCCGCTCTCAGATGCGCTGCCGGCAATTCCTGCCGACCTTCCGGAAAGGCTGCTCCCCCTGTCTGCACGCAGGCAGACGCTGTGCCGGCATGCAGGACCAGGACAGCGCCGGCCATCCCCAGCGCAGCCGCGCGGCAGACCTGCTTCCGGTCTTTCATGCAGGCAGGAAGTTTTTTTGATTCTTGGTTTTTATTATATCGCAAAAGAAATAGTCACTCCAATCCTACATAATTCCATTTTATTCCATTAACGGGTGGTTTGTTATAAGTCACTCCCCCACCGGATTAGACGTGTTTTTGAGCGCCGGAGCGTTCAAAAACCTTAAGTTTCAGGGCGTTCGGCGTTTCGCGAAGCGAAACTGGAATCGCCGGACGCAACGTTACCGACGCACCCTGGTCAGGGGGTGACGAGTAACGGTGGTTTTGCTTATTTTCGGACCGGCATGGAATACAAAGCGCTGTCTCGAGGGTTTCAACGCAGAAAACCGGGTTGTACTGCGCTCTCCTATTTCGCAGTCCTGGAATCATAAATCCTGTGCCCGTATCCCTCCCAGAGAAGCTTGTATTTGGCCTGGCACAGGTCATCAACTCCCGAATCAGTCCTGACCATAATGTATCTGCTGTTGAAGCTGTTGTTTTTAACAGACTGCTTCATGAATTTGGAGGTACAGAAGTTCAGGGAAAGATAATCGGGAAGTACGTAGGAAAGCTGTATATGATTGTCCTCTGTGGTTTTCGCGACCGTGTTTTCCCAGTAGGGATCCAGGGAAGCAGGGGTCGAGAAGGGATTCTTCATACTGTCATCGTCGATTTTGCTGTAGGGCATGACAGCGATCAGCTGCTTTTTGTACTCCGTCAGCTCCGCCTCCGTGATCGAGTCGGCTCCGGTCTGCGGCAGGGCGAAGGAGGAGGGCTGCATAGCGATGTAGAAGGCGACGAGCGCGATCACCGCAGCCGCGTTGATCCAGGAAATGACCCTGCCGAATTCAATCAGGAAAAGAGAGTAGGCAATCGTGATAGCCAGAAGCATACGGTGAAGCTGATATGCTTTATAGAGCATAATGGTCGCCTCGTAGATCATGGCGCCGGAAGCGAGCAGCATGAACATGACGGCTGCCCTGCCGTCTCTTTTCTTTGCTGCCAGTGAATAGATAAACTCAATGAAGAGAATGATCCATTCGAAGTAAAACAGGAAGGCCACTCCTCCCGCCCAGCGGAACTCTTTTATCAGATCGATAGCGGAATGCACACTGTCTTTGTTGGCCTGCCAGAGTCCGAGAACGACATCTTTGATCTGAC
>Ga0310695_10012047_pt1 | contig 12203 bp, 8 predicted proteins | sample RumenRJG_04DNA_FD_203882 | JGI IMG/M metagenome (GOLD analysis project Ga0310695, IMG submission 203882) | Bovine rumen microbial communities from Lethbridge, Alberta, Canada - RJG_04 (v2) (version 2) | ecosystem: Host-associated > Mammals > Digestive system > Stomach > Rumen | place: Canada... | reverse complement strand
TAAGAATTATAAATTCCTTTTAAAGTTTCAACAATAAAACATTTTGAAAAAGTATTAATTGAAATAATTCTTCCTATATTATTTCCATTAAATTGAATAGTTTCTTCATTATTTTCTTTTTCATTTACTTTAAGTATTATAATTGATAAATCACTTTCTCGTATTATAATATTATTATTACCAAGACATTTAAAATTATACATTATTGTTTTTCTAATAAAAACTTGACTTGAAAAATCAATTAAACTAAAAATTACTAATTTTAATCCAGTCAAATAAATTATTTTCCCATTATTATTCATTTCACAAGCTTGAGTAATTCTTATTTTATTTTCTGATTCTAAAATAAGTTTTATTTCTCTTTTATTTGTAAAAGTATCATCTTCATATTGAGTAATTAAATCTTCAGAAAATAATAATAAACTTCCATTTTGAAGTAATAAAATAAAATCAATCATTTTTGATGATATAATTTCTCTTTCTTTTTCTATATAAAAAATATTTTCTATATCATAATTATTATAATAATTAACTGGTTTTAAATTAATTGATTTTGGTATATTTGCAATTGTTATAAAATTAGGATTTGTTAATGAATTTTGAGTATTGAAATATGAATTCATATCTATGTTATATAAAATTTGGAAATTTAAATTTTTTTGATTAAAATTATAAAGGTATATAAAATATTTTAATAAATTTAATATTTCTATGTTTATTTCTTTTAATTTTTCTATTTCTTTATTATTTGAATTATAATTTTCTTCATCATAAAATTCTCTAATTATTCTTTTTTCATATTCAAATATTTTTTTAATTTTTTCTTTTATATTTATTAATTTTTGATATCTTTGAAAAGAAACAATTGTATGATTTTGATGTTCTTTACAACAATCACAAATATTAACTTTACAATAATTACAAAATCCAAAATAATTATTATTATGTTTTTTACATATTAAAAAAATAGAATCAATATTTTCAATATTATGTATTTTATTATATTTTTTTATATGCCAAAGACTACAATATTTGCATAAAAATATCTTACAATTTAAACAATATTTTTCTGCTTCATTATTTAAATGTTTAGAACAACTTAAACTATTAATTGGATTTGAGAGATATTTTTCATATATTTCATTTAAAGAAATATTTTTTACTCCACAATTACATTTTAATATAATATTAACTTTACTTATATATGCATTTATTCTTATAAATGGATAACAAAGACATAAATTACATCTTATAAAAGTATATTTTTCTTTATTTATATATTTATTATTTTTTATTTCACAAAAATATTTTTTATATATATAATTTGATGTTGAAAGATGTGATTTTTTAATTAATAAATAATTTTCATTTTTAGGAAGAAAAATTTCTTCATTATTAATATTATTATTATTAAAAGGATAATTTATTGTTGAACCCATTTTATTAAAAAATTTTATTATATAAATTAAATCATAATATTTTATATTTTAATTTTTTTTAACTAATTAATAAATGCAAAAAGCATTAAATTTATTAGAAATAATTAAAAATGAATATATAAAAATATTAAAAGAAAACTTAATAGGAATTTATATTCATGGTTCTTTAGCTTTTAAATGTTTTAATTGGGAAAAAAGTGATATAGATTTTTTAGTAATAATAAAAAATGAAATAAAATTAAATGAAAAGGAAAAATTAATAAAAATATTATTAGAAAATGATAAAAATTCTACTAAAAAAGGTTTTGAAATGAGTATAATATTAGAAAAATATTGTATAAATTTTATTTATCCAACTCCTTATATTTTACATTATTCAAATTCATATAAAGAAGAATATAAAAAAAATTTATCTTCATTATGTGAAAAATTAAATGGAAAAGATTTTGATTTAGCTTCACATTTTACTATTTTAAAAAAAGTAGGTTTTTGTATTTTTGGAAAAGATATTAATGAAGTTTTTGGGAATGTTAATGAAGAATATTATTTAAAAAGTATTTTATTTGATATTGAAAATTGTGATAAAGAAATTTTTGATAATCCTGTTTATTTTATTTTAAATTTATGTAGAGTTTATTCTTTTATTAAAGAAAAATTGATTTTATCAAAAGAAAATGGTGGTTTATGGGGTTTAAAAAATTTACCTGAAAAATATTTTAATATAATTAATTTAAGTATTAAAAATTATAAAAATGAAATTCAAGATGATTTAAAAGATAAAAAATATGAAAAAATTCTTTTTGAATTTGCAAATTATTTAAAACAATTAATATTTAATAATTAATGATAATATAATATTTTATTTATTAATAAATTAAAAGTAAAATGTTTATTTATTCTAAATATTTGATTTTACTTCAAAAAAAATATATTAAAAATATTCAAAAAGTTCAAATCTAAAAATAATAATTTCTTTTTAAAAATAAAAAATATAGCATTTATAATAAAAACATCAAAAATGAATTTGAATTTAATATTAATTCTTTCATTATTAAATATAATAAAAACAGAAATTTTAATAATACCATTTGAAAAAAATGAAAAAAAAAAGCCATTTAATTTCACAGAAGATATTATTCAAAATTTAATATATACAAATATTACAATAGGAACTCCATATCAAAAAATAAAAAGTTATATTTCATTAAATAAAGGTGCATTTTACATTTCTGATTATTATATCCCAAAACAATTTAATATTAATTTATCAGAAACTTTTAATTTTCAATCAAATGATATTAATTTTTATGATGAAGATTTTACAAAAGGAAAATTGTCAAAAGATATTTTACAATTTAAAAATATAAAAGGAAATAATTTAATCATATCAAATATTTCTTTTATTTATGCTACAAATTATAATAATTTTTTAGATCAATTCCCTTCTGGATTAGGTTTTATGTTAAAAACAATTTCTACAAAAATAAATTATAATTTTTTATATCAATTAAAGGAAAATAATTTGATTTCTTCATATACTTTTACTATAAAATTTCAAAATGAAAAATATGGTGAAATTATAATTGGGGATTATCCTCATATATATAATAATAATTATATTTTAAGTAATTTTGCATATACTAAAATTTCAGATTTTGATAATTTTTTTCAATGGAAATTTCAAATTGAAAAAATATATAATAATGAAGAAATAATTGAAAATAAAGTTGATTTTATTATTTCTATAAATTATGGAATTTGTATAGGAGGAGAAAATTATTTAAAAATAATTAATAATACTTTCTTTAAAGAATATGTTGAAAAAGGAATTTGTGAATATAAATTAAGTGATAATAATATTATTTATTATTTTGAATGTAATAATAATGTTAATATTAATAAATTTCCTAAATTAAAATTTTATCAAAAAATAATGAATTATACTTTTGAATTAGATTATAATGATTTATTTATTTTGAAAGATAATAAATTGTATTTTTTAATTGGTTTTAATAAAAGAAGTTCATATGATTGGACTTTTGGTATTCCTTTTTTAAAAAAATATCAATTAATCTTTGATCAAGAAAGAGAAATTATTGGAATTTATAATTTAAATGAAATGAAAAATGATTATTTATTTAAAATTTTAACTATTATTTGTTTAGTTATTATAATTTTCCTTGTTAGTTTATTATATAAAATAATACATAAAACAAGGAAAATTAGAGCTAATGAATTAGAAGAAAATTTTGAATATATCTCAGAAAAAATATAAATTTAAAAAATTGTATTTTATTTAAAAAATATATTTAAATAAAATCTTTAAAATATTTTTCCTTAATTTAAAAATTTATAATAATTACATAATATCAAATAATAAAATATAACTTTAAAATTTCTCAGTAAATTATTAAAGAAAAAAAAATAAACTAAAAAAAAAAATAATTTTAAAAAAAATAAAAAAAAAAAAATGAATAATTTACAAAAATACATAGATAAAGGATACAATAAGATAATATTAATCAAAAGAATACCATTCGAAATTCAAAACTACAATAAATTAAAAAACACTTTATACAAAGAATTTGGTTTTATAATAGAAGAAACCTTTGATAAAACCCATTTTAAATTAACAATATATGGGCCAGAAAATTCCCCATATGAAAATGGTATTTTCGAAGCAGAAATTTCAATATCAAAATCATATCCATTTGAGCCACTTTCATTAGAATTTTTAACAAAAATTTTCCATCAAAATATTTCAATTCAAAATGGTAAAACTTATTTACAAATAAGTTCTTGTTGGAAACCTTCATATGGATTAATTTATATGGCAATAAGGACTTATTTATTATTATTAAGAGATCAATTTTATTATTTTGGTGTTTTAAATGAAAATGCTTTTATTATGACTAGAGAAAAAGAAAATTATGGTGATTTTTTATTAAAAGTTAAAGAATATATTTTTAAATATGCTAAAATGAATAATGAAGAAAGTGAAAAATATAAATTTTTTATTGAAAATATTAAAAAAGAAAGAGAAAAAGCAAAAGAAATTTCTAAAAATAATAATTGTAATTATATTAGTATTAAATATTATAATTTATCTGTTAATATGTATCCAAATACTATTGATGTTTCTGTTAATATGAGAATTATGGATGTTCTTGAAGAAATTATGGGAAGTGAAAATAAAAATTTTTTCTTTGTTATTTTTCTTGGACAAATTATTGATTCAAGAAAAACTGTTAAAGATGCTTGTTTTTATAATAATTGTCATATTTTTATTATTGATGAAATGATTGGTATTTATTAATATTATTTTATATTTTTGTTTATTTATATTTTAATTTTAATTATATTATAATTATTAATAATGTTAAAAATTCCCAATTAGATTTTTTTATTTGGATTTTTTAAAATTGTTTTTTGGAATTAAGTTATTAATAAGTAAGTAGGTAATATTATGATATTTTAAAATTAAATATTAAATTCATTTAATTTTTTTATATATTAAATATCAATATATAGTGATATACATTATTTTGTCTACTATTTATTCAAAAAAAAAAAAATTAATTTAATAATTAATTATTAAAAAAAATCTTTCTCAATTTTAAAAAAAATAATTAACTAAAAGGGAAGCAAACTTACTCAAAATTTAAGAAACTTTAAAATAAAAAAAACTAAAAAAGAATATAAAAAACTCTTTTAAAAACTCAAAAAACAAAAAATAAAAAAAATAAAAAAAATATTAAAAAAAAAAAAATAAAAATTTACTCTTTACATAATTGATTAGATTTAAACCTTCCTAAAAACCTATAACACCATTTTCTCAAACTACTTCTTTCCTTAAATTTCATATTTGGTTCAATTCTAATTAATTCATCAATAATCATTCCAGTATTAATAGGAATACCAATTTCATTACATCTCAATAAAAATTTAGAAATTTGATTTTCAATTTCAGGATTTTTTATTTTTGTACCTCCTCCAGGTAATCTAAAAGAATTTTCTTTATTTTTTATTTTTTCAAGTTCATTTTTTCTTTTTTTCCATTCTCTTAAACTTTTTCTATCTATTCCATAAATTTTTGATACTCCGTAATATCCTAATAATGGAATTAATGGAATTATTTTTAATTTAAAATCAATTGTGTATTTTTTAAATTTCATTTTTTTATTTTTTTTTTTGTTTTTTTTTTAGGGTATTTATATAGGTACTTTTAAACATGATTTTTTTAGATTATTATTTTTTGGGATATTATTTTTTGATTTTTTTTATTTTAGGGGAATTATTTAAGTTGATTTTTATTAAATGGAAATTTTTTTCTATTAGTTTAATTTTTATTTATAGGGGTTTTAATTTTGGGGTTATTTTATTAAATTTTATAGTAATTTATATATTTAATTTTTACTTTTTATATACATTAAAAATGTTTTTATTTTATTTTTCATTTTTTAAAGAAATGTTAAATGAAAAGAATTTAATAAGGTCATATATTGAATTATGATATATTTTTGAATTTTTGAGTTTGCTTTTTTTTGAATTATTTTTATAATTAATTTATGTATAAAAAAATAGTAACCCAAATTTTCATTTATTATTTAATTGAAATTTGGAATTTTTTAGTATGGAATTTGTAGACATATTATTTAATAAGTATGATTTTTTATTATAAAAATAGATATTTATTTAACAATTAATTATGAAATTTTTAATTTAATAGACATAACAATCCCTCAAAAAAATAAAATGAAAATATCAAAAAAAATTAATTAAATATTTAAAAAAATATATTAAAAATTAATTTTCAAAAAAAAAATAAAAAAACCGTATAAACTAATAAAAAAAAAAATGGATGACATATCAAAAAACCAAGATCAAAACATAGAAAATGAAAATCCAATATCTTCAAAAATTCTAAAACACAAAATTTTTTTAATTTTCATATTCCTATTATTTACAATAGAATATTTTTTCAGAGAATTTCTATATTCCCTTTCCCCATCATTTATAATATACATTCAAAAAAACTTATCATTCTTATTTTCATTAGGAAATTTTTTTTCTTTTTTCGGAAATGAAAAAGGTCAATTTTTAATATTAGTTTTATCATATAATTTCCTTTCAACATATAAAACAATAATTATAATATTTACTGCTGGAATAAGTGTTTTAATCGGAGGATTTTTAAAATTAATTTATATATCACCAAGACCATTTATGACTAATATTAATATTATTATTTTTAATTGTGAAGGTGGTTGGGGAAATCCAAGTATTCATTCAATTCTTTCTACTTGTTTATATTTAACTTTGTATAAAATTATTATTGCTCAAAATAAAAATTTTAATAATAATGAAAAAAAAAATTATTTTATTTTTACTTTATTTTTTATTATTTGTATTTGTTTAAGTAGATTATTATTAGGCGTTCATTCTATTAATCAAGTTATTTTTGGTTTTTGTTTAGGACTTTCTATTTTTTATATTTTATTTTATATTATTGAATTAAATTCTGATAATTATAATCAATTTTATAATTTAATAATAAATATTGATAAAATTATCTTATATAGTATTTTAATAATGATAATTTCATTATTACCTTTTTTTTATTTTAAACCAAATTCAAATGATATTTTAATATGGGATAAAATTATTGATATGAAATGTCCTGGTTATTCAAATTATAAAAAGTTTGAATATGAATCTTTTGCTTGTATAGCAACTTTTACTTATGTTATTACAAGTTTTATTGGTTGTTATGTTGAATTTTATTATATTTTTAATAGTAATATTTCAAATTGGAAAAGATATAATTTTAATTTAGATAATGATAATGAAATAAATTTTTTAAATAATGATAATAAAAATACTTTATGGAATTCTACTGATATTATTAAGTCTTTAAAAAGATTAATTTTTGTAATTTTGTTTATTTTGATTTTATTAATTCCTTATTTTTTAATTCCTTTATCTTTGTCTTATACTTTTGTTTTAATATTTAAAATGGTTTTACCTGTTTCTTTTGCTACTTTTTTTATGTTTTGTTATTTAAAAAGAATTTGTGCTAAATTTGATTTAACTAATGAAAGTTTATTTGAAAATTCTATTGATGTATGATAAATTAATTTAAAAATAAATTTTTTTTAGTAAAAATTATTATTATAAAAAATTAATTTTTTATTTAAAAAAACAATGATAGATAATGATAATCAAAATATATCAAATATACTAATTAAATTAGAAAATTTTGAAAATAGAATAATAATATTAGAAAAAGATAATATAATATTAAAAAAAGAAAATGAAAAATTAAAAGAAGAAATTGAATCACTTAAAAAAGAAATAAACACAATAAACAAAAATCAAATAAACAATTCAGAAAATTCAAAAATACAAAATATAAAAAAAGAAGAAAAAAAAGAAACAAATTCTGAAAATATAATTGAAAAAAAAAACGAAATTTTAGAATCTGAAAAAAAAGAAATAAAAAAAAATGAAATATCCATTATAAAAAAATTAAAAGAAATAAATACAATAGAAGCCCATGACGATGCAATATTTAAAGTATCAGTTTTTCCATCAGGAAATTTTGTTTCAGTTTCTTCAGATAAATCAATAAAAATATGGAATAAACAAAATGAAAATATTCAAATAATAAAAAATGCACATAATGATACAATATATTACATAAGTATAAAAGATGAAAATAATTTTGCAACATGTTCATTTGATAATTCAATTAAAATTTGGATAAAAAAAAATAAAAATAATAAATTCGAATGTATAGAAACAATAAATAAAACTCATAATAAAACAATATTTAAAGTAATATATTGTTTAAATAATGAAATAATATCATGTTCATATGATAAAACAGTAAAAATTTGGTCAAATGAAAATAAAAAAAAAATTTATGAATGTATAAAAATTTTTAATCATAAAGTTTTCGTAAATACAATTTTACTTTTACAAGATAAAAATATTTTAATTTCTGCTGGATGGGATGGAACATATTTTTGGAATTATAAAACATATGAAAATATTATTAAAATAAATGATGCTATTTGTTTAAGTTGTGACGCATTGAGAAAATTTAATAATAATCAAATTATTGTTGGAGGAAAAGGAGATTGTAAAATTAAAATTATTGATATTAATAATTTTAAAATTATTAATGAAGTTTATAATGAATTTACATGTTATGGTATTTTAGTTATGGAAAAAATTGGGGTTTTTTTAACTGGAGGAAAATGTAAAGATATTAAAGTTTTTAGTTGTAGTGATTTAAAATGTATTCAAAATATTATTGGAGCTCATAATAATAGTATTATTGGGTTTACACAATTAAATGAAAAGAGTGTTATTTCTTTTTCTTGGGATAATACTATTAAAATATGGTCTTTTTAATATTTTTTTTTATTTTTTTTATTTTTTAATATTTTTTTTAATTTTTAAAAAATTTTTTATATTTTTTTATTATATTATTTAATGAAAAAATTTTAATTTATTTTTTTCTTATTTAAAAAAAATATGAAATTTAAAAAAGTTGAAATCACTTCTTCAGATCCAACAAAAGACCCAAAAAAAAAAATAAAAAAAAAAATAAAAATATTCATATCAATACTCTTAATAATAATCCTAATAACAATAATAATATTAACATACAAAAAATATAAAAAAGATAAAATTGAAATAGAAAAAATAAAAAAACCCTTAGCAGACAAAAACAAATATAAATTATTAACATTAAAAAAAAACTCATTACAAATATTATTAATTTCTTCAAAAGAAACTCAAAAATCATCATCAAGTCTCGCAATAAATGTAGGATCATTTTATGATTTAACACCAGGATTAGCACATTTTTGTGAGCATATGTTATTTTTAGGAAATAAAAAATTTCAAAGTGAAAAAATTTTTTCTGATACTTTAAGTAAATATAATGGAATTTATAATGCCTTTACTTCAAATGATAAAACTGTTTTTTATTATGAAAGTGATAATAATGGTTTTATTGAAATTTTTAATATTTTTTCTTCTATGTTTTATTCTCCTTTATTTGATGTTAAATTTATTGAAAAAGAAATTAATTCTGTTAATTCAGAACATTCAAAAAATATTAATAATGATTTTTGGATTATTGATTTTTTAGTTAGAAGAGAAGGAAATGAAAAAAATCCTTTTTGGAAATTTTCTTGTGGGAATAATGAAACTTTAGGAAGAATTAATCCTTATATTTTACAAAATGAATTATTTAGTTTTTTTAATTGTTTTTATTTACCAAAAAATATGAAATTAGTTTTATATTCTAATTTTACTATTTATGATATGGAAAAAATGATTTATGATAATTTTAATTTTTATAAAAGTGAAAATAAAAATGAGTTAATTTTATTTAAAAAAACTATTGATGGATTAAAATTACCTGTTTATGAAAAAGGACAAATACCAAAAATTATGTTTTATAAACCATCAAGTGAAAAAAATTTAATTTCTATTTATTTTATTATTAATTCTCTTTTTTATTTATATGAAAGTAAACCTGAAGATTATTTATTTTATTATTTTCAATATGAAGGAAAAAATTCTTTAATTTATATTTTAAAAGAAAAAGAATTAATTAGTGAAATTAATATTTATGTTGAAGAAATGTTTATTGAATTTACTACTATTAAAATTAGTGTTTCATTAACTGAAAAAGGAATTGATAATTATGAAATTGTTATTAAATTAATTTTTGATTATTTAAATTTAATAAAAAATACTAATATTAATGAATATGTTTTTAATGAAAAAAAAGAAAATTCTGATAATGAATTTAAATTTTTTCAAATGAAAAATTTATTTGATTTAGTTATTGAATATTCTTTAAATATGTTTCAATATAATGAAGAAAATATTTTATATGGGAAATATTTACATTCTAAATTTGATAAACATATTATTAATAATTTTTTAAATGAAATTACAATTGATAAATGTGTTATTGTAATATCAAGTCAAAAAGATTTATCTAATACTAAATATTTTACTAAAAGTGTAAAAAAAGTTTTACCTTTTTATAATAGAGAATATCAAGTTTCTTTTTTTAGTAAAGAACATATTAATGAATTAAAAGAAAATCCAAATATAATAAATTATGAAAAAATAGATTTAAAAAATTTTAATTTTTCATTAAGAGAAAGAAATATTTTTATTACTAAAATTCAAAATTTATCAACTCCTTGTTATGAGAAAAATAATAATTGTATTGATAATGAATATAATCCAAAATTAAAAAATTATTCTCCTTTAATTTTAGATGAATTTAATGATAAAAAAGGCTTTAATGCTTTTTATAAAATAGATAATTCTTTTCAAATACCAAAACAAAATATTTTTATTTCTATAACTTCTGACAATTATGAAATTAAAAATGCAATGTTAAATGTTATGATATTTGAATATTATAATATTCTCAAAGATATTTTATTAAGTGATATTAAAGGAAGTGGAAATGAAATTAATATAAAAAAGGAATTTAATAAAATAATTTTTAAAATAAATTGTTATAATGATTTATCAGAAATTATTATAAAAAAAATACAAGAAATAATATTTCATGATAATATAGAAGAAAAATATTTTAATCAAATTAAATCAAGAATTCCTTCTTTAATAGCAAAAAAACAATCAGAATTAGCATTTTTACATACAATTGATATATTTCATAAATATATAATTGAAAATGCAACAAATATAGATGATTTAATTAATATAGACTTAAATTCAATTACTTATAATAATTTTTCAAATTTTTATAATAATTTCAAAAATAATATAAATATAAATCTTTTAATACATGGTGTAACATATAAAATTCAAAGTAAATTATTATCTCAAATTCTATATAATAAAATGATAAATAATGAAAATAAAATAATCAAAGAAATAAATCAAAAAATAATAAAACCAAAAACAATATTGAATTTATATTTTAAAAATACAAATAAAGGAGAATCAAATCATGTAACAAGTATATTTTATCAATTTGATAAATATTCATATAAACAAGTAATTTATATGGAAATGTTTAAAAAATGTATTGGAAATATTTTCTTTACTGAATTAAGAACAAATAAACAATTAGGCTATATTGTTAAAGGTATGTCATATGAAATTTATGATCATTTATATTATTTAATAATTGTTCAAGGAGAAAAAAAATTTCCAGATGAAATTGATGATTTAATCAATGAAGTTGTTAATATTTCAATTAGTAAAGATTGTTCTAATAATTTTATTGAAATTAAAAATGCTATTAAATATCAAATTAATAGAAATGAAAATAATATAAATGAAAGGACTGAAAAAATATTTAAAGAAATAAATATGAGAAAAAATGATTTCGAAAAAGAAAGTCAATTAAATAAAGAATTGGATTCAATTTATAATTATGAAGAAGTTAGAAAATATATGAAAAATATGTTTGTAAATAATCCTAGAAGAATTGGTATTTTTTATTATGCAAATAATATTGATGATAATATAATAAATGAAAGAATACAAGAAAAAATAAAAAATAATAAAAAATATTCTTTAAATAAAGAAATTAAAATAGAGTATTTAAATAAAATTTAATCATATGTAAATTTTTTCTATTTTATTTTAATAAAAATCTCAATTGATGAATATAAGATATTTTATTTAATTTTTATATTTGAATAATTAATTAATTATTATAATTATTTTTCTATATTAATAAATAATCCA
>Ga0310695_10012045_pt1 | contig 12205 bp, 15 predicted proteins | sample RumenRJG_04DNA_FD_203882 | JGI IMG/M metagenome (GOLD analysis project Ga0310695, IMG submission 203882) | Bovine rumen microbial communities from Lethbridge, Alberta, Canada - RJG_04 (v2) (version 2) | ecosystem: Host-associated > Mammals > Digestive system > Stomach > Rumen | place: Canada... | reverse complement strand
GACTTTGAGATTAGCATCAAGCCATGGTCGATTCATCAGCAACTCGCCTATTTCGATGTTTTCATCATTGAATATTGTAAGTAATCCTAAGATATGGTCTTCGTCTGGATGGGTATTAATCACCAAGTCTATCCTATCTATACCAAGCTCTGACAAATAGTCCAAGATTGCCTGGCCATCATCTGTATAGCCACCATCAATCACTATAACGCAACAGTTATTCTGTGCATCATAGAGGCGTAAAAGTATTGCATCGCCACCCTTGGAAGTTTTTCCTACAGGGAAAAATCTTAGTTCGTATTTGTCTATAATCATGGCTTAAAAGACTCCTTGGCAACGAATCTTACAATTATAACACTAAGGGTAATAGTGACTACTGCTGGCAATATGAGCCAATAGAAGCAATCACATTGTGACATTCTCAATATTGAGAATACAACTGCAACTGATAGAACCACAGTCATGATTACCATCATATAGAAACTGACATATTGTGTACTGCGATAGTCTCTTACTATAGGATATGTAGGGTTTGCCCAGAAATTTGATTCATTGGTGAATCCATAAGGGATGCGCTGCAACACATGGTTGCGAAGTTCATTAATATGTCTAGCTGTACGTACAAAGTAGACTCTGTTCTTCACAATAGTATAAATAGAGAGCATTCCAAACAACCAACTTGCAGAACATATAAGCAACATGACTATCCACTTAAGGTTTGGTGTTGCTGCATTCAAAGAGTCAAGATTAAAAACTGTCCAACATGCACCTATAGCCACTAATATCTCGCCAAAGGCGAATTTGGTTATCTGCCAATTAAGGGAGTCATAATGGCGATGCATCTCCATACTCTGTGAGAAGTCCTCAATAAGAAGTTGGCCGCAATAATCAAGAGGTGGTTCTGTTGGTTTGATAGGACCTTCTTCCCATGATTTAAAGCCCGTAATCTTCTCGTATGCACCAGCCCAATCGCCATCAAACTGAATTGCCCTGTCATCAACATACACATCAGCCATGGGCTTTCCGCCTATGGCATTAGCAGGCTGATTGGGATTCTCGTTGATTGCATCAAAGGGGATATTGTATTTACCCAAGAATTTAGTTATCTCGTTCTTATCTGCCCTTGTAGTATAGATAATAACATACCAGCCATCAGCCTTTAGGTGATGGATAGTCTCTGCACAATGGGGCAAGACCTCGCCAAAGGTTTTTGCATCAACCCATTCTATATATCGACTAATTGTGCCGTCAATATCTATACAAACTGTTCTCATAATTTCTCTATCTTAGGATAAGGCTTTAACGATGATACACTATTCCATCCTCTATCGGGTGCATCCCAACCTTTATGAAGCGTTGAACCAGAAGTAGTCAAAACAGAAAAGCCTTTCTCTAACAGCATATTCACTAATCTCTTGGATGGGTGGTGTCCTTCATCGCCATCCTTACATGGTATGTAGCACCTACAACCTTTGTGTTTAAACACATCCATCATTTTGGGCGTAACATTCTTACGGCTCCCATGATGTGGCATTTTGATGATGTCAATATCTGTCAAGTCAATTTTGTTTTCAAATGCGTATTTCAAGGCTTCCTTGAAAGCTTCTTTTCCAGCATCACCACAGAACAATATCTTATGACCCTCGTACTCAAAGAGCATAATATGGCTTGACTCGTTGATTGGTGATGTCGTTTCGGAATAGTCCCACTTTATTTGGCCTGGCACATATTTTTCTTCATTATCTTTATCAAATGTTACAGTACCTGCACACATTGTCTTAACGCTGGCTGCTTTTTCAGGTGTTTTCTCGCAATTAGCTATGCAGGTCTTGTAGAAGCTCGAACTTGGACCTAATGTTCTATATGTCGCACCATGAAACTCACATGGATTTTTAAGTTCCGTGGGCATTATGATAGTAACCTTCTTTTTCTTTGCTATTTCTACAAGGTCTACTAGCAACTTGAATGCTTCTTCCAATGTTTTCTCTAGTGAGTTCTCTGTAATCCTACCGTCCTTAAACCATTTGGGTGTCATTACTTCCCATGGTATCATTGCCACAAGATTGTCGATGATAACCTCATCGTCTTCGAACAGTTTTACCAACCCTTCTATATGGTCTTGGTCGGGATGGGATAGGAATGCTATATTGATATGAACCTTACCGTTTTGCAGGCAGTTATAATAATCTTTAAGATGCTTTTTCAACTTGGCTCCATTAGCTGCATATCCCCCATCAACTACGATAACAGTCTGCTCTGCACCTCCTTTTTCAAGGTTGCCATAGCGCAAGGCGATGCAATCGCCACTATGATCGCCTCTTTCCACTGGCAAAAGGTCGATTTCTAATGCTTTCTTGTTGTCCATCATATAAAATATTTATTGATGCCTGTTGACGGAAAATCTTATCTCTCTATAAGAGTTATAAACTATAGATGGCTGATGGCTGAGGTATGATGGAAGAAGGTTGAACGAAGGCTGAAGGATGAACGAAGGCTGAAGGCTGATGTCTGAGGTATGATGGAAGATGTTTCCGTTTAGGAAATCAACTTAGTCTTTACCCATAAAGGCATTGAGAGCAGCCATCATGCGGAGTTGTTTCTTGGAAGGTAGCTTTTGGCCTGCCTCTGCCAAGTCCAAATAGTGTTGGTAATAGGGTGCCAAGGACTCGCGAACGGAATCTGGCATTAGCATGTGCCACTGCTCGTTCTCTATATCTTTGTAGGTCAGTACCAAACCATACTGCTGTAACTTGTAGTATGTCTTGCGCATTTTCCTAACTGCATAATGGTTAGCACCGGCCTTGACAAACTCGTCGACTAACTGGAGTTCTTGCTTGTTGAGGACATGAAGAACGTCATCTGGGTTATCGAGAATCTCACGGGCAACACGACGAGCTGTCTCGTCTTTTTTCAAGTTGGGACTGACATAGAGTTCCAACTTATTGCAGATCTTCAACATCTCGACCTTGGTCATCACATTCATGATGGTTGACAAGTTGATGTCGGAGGTGAAATCTTTGTTTTTTATCGTAATGGTCATAGCTTTTGGATTGTCACACAGAAATGGCAGAAATGACAGAAAGGTTTAAGGGAACACGAATAGCACGGATGGTTCTGTTTAACATGAATTATCATGAATTGACCATGAATTTGTCATGAATTCTTGGACGAGCCAAGCGAACAGGTTCGAGCGGAACACGGATGGCGCGGATTATTTTATGTCCCACAGAAATGGCAGAAAGCACAGAAAGGGTCAACTCTGCGGAGAGTGACCATAAATACGGATTCTTTTTCAATTTTTACTTCTTATTGAAGAGGAAATCTAAGCCTTGATTGCAGTAGAAGTCAAATTTACCGTCAGACGATATAAGAGGTAAATGCTCAGTAATCGCATGAGCTATGATGAGATGGTCGGTGGTGTCGGTATGGTTGGGATTACAGATTAGTGAATTCAGCAATCATCTTATGGAACTCAACTTCCTCTTCCGGAGTCAGTGGAGTCCATCCATGCTTGATCTTGTACTCGTAAGCATCCTTCAGTCTTGAGAGTCTGCTGGGAGTGCCTGTATTCTGATTTGTTGTTGTCATCATAATCACGTTTTTTATATCGTCGGTGCAAAGATACGAAAAGTTTGGGAAACTTGTTCGTTTTGCAGGGATAATTTTTCCATCAGAGATGGCATATTTTCTCAAAGTCTTTACTTGTTGCCATAACGTAAACTTTTGGTTTCTGTCGGCAAAGGTACAAATTATATATATTATGACCTAAGAAGCAATTGAGTGCTTACAAGTTCATGTTTCAATGAACATATGTTCGTGACCCAAATAACATATGTTCCCCACCCCTATGAACATATGTTCGTGGGCCCACGAACATATGTTGCTTTTTAGCGACGTTTTTTGCCTCTATTTTCGAACACGGATTGCACGTGCTCGACCTTGGTCGCTTCGCTTGCGAAGAATTATACGGATTTATTTTTATCATCCGTTTGGGTCGTTTTCTTTTTCACTCTTAAATTGGTTTTCCACCTTTTGAGGACTGACATTCACTTGATGGGCAGTGGTAATGTCAACTATCTGTTGGGGCGAGTCGCGACGGATAATGGCGGGAATAATGTCATCGATAAGTTTTGCTGCTTCTTCATCCACATCGCCATGATCCATTGAAATCTTGTAGAACATGGAAACGAATTCGTCGGCTGCTGTCTTGCTGAAACGGTCCTTGATATGTGCCACCATTTCTGCAATGGTAAGGGAGGCGACTTTAGGAGTTTCATCTACTGGTACGTCATTCGCAACAGGGGTTGGCTCTGCGTCATGTTGCTGCTTTTCTTCAAGTGCCTTCTTCAGTTCCTCTATCTCTTTACTATAATTGTATTCCAACTGGGAAATACGAGCCTCGTAGTATTTACGCTGCTCTTCTTTCTGCCATATCAATGCTTTATGCTTTTGCTTAAATAGCTCCTCCTGATAGGCTTTTTCCTCTTCTTTCATCTGACGGATGCCTTCGGGAAAAGAGCGTTCTTCCTCGGTATCTACGTCAATAGATGGGTCATCAGACAGCGCTTTGAAGGGAGTTAGCTCCTTTTTATGAATGAGGTCACGCAACAGCTCAAACGTATCATGATGTTTCTTTTTATCCCTTTGAGGGCAGGCCATCTCTATGCGCTTCAATATCTCTCTTTGCTCGAACGAATCATCATAAAGGAACACATAGTTCTGAATGGCGCTTTTTGAAAAGTCCTCTGTCAACTCGCGCCACGGGTTGAACTTGAACTTCACATTTACTTCGCCTATTTCATTGAATCCTACTGTAGCATGAATAAACCTTCTAAGGAATGAGTCTGCGCCGTTTTCAGTGTCTATTCGGAGGGGTATCTCACTAGTGGCACAAGGCATGGGCGAGAAGTGACGTAAAATCTGAAAACCTTTACTCAGCATGTCATACAACATACCATTGTGGGAATTCTGGGGATTATTCTCACTGACAATGGGCGTGAGTTGTTCCATGAAGCATTCCTCATGGAATGAAAGGCTTGTGCGAAGTTTGAAGAGCACCCAGACAAAGGTGAATACCAGTCCGGTAGCCTCACTATTATTCAACCATAGCTTGCAATCCTCTATATAACGCTCTGAAATCTTGTAACCTGGGTTGCTGTCGTAGCGGACACGGATGCTCTGGTAATAGATTTCGTTGAACATCATGACCATAGGCACCTCGATATGACGTTGCTGCGTGTAGGAAAGCAATGCCTTGTAGAGATAACGATTAAGAGGGCTATTACGTAAATAGTCCGTCATATCGCTAAAACCGCAATACAATAGTTTCCTATTCAGCTCAGATGCTGTCATACTCTATATCTAAAGTTAGACTTTATGCCATAGGTTTTGGGATTCCAGATAGTCGTCTATCTCAGCACAGACATAGTTTGAAGGGAACTTACCCAGTTCGCCGCGGACAGACTTCCCGGAATCCTTTTCAAGAGCCATGGCAAAATCGCTGGCCTTGTAGGGTTTCGCATACATCTTACGGCTGTCCAGATGGTGGATGATGTTGGCAATGAGCTTGCGGTTGAAGTTGGTTTCCTTCTGCTTACCTGTCTTATAGACGGAGCTCTTTACAGCTTCCAAATCCAGGATGCCTTCCCACATCTTCTGGAACTTATCTTTCTTGTCGGGCGCGACAAGAGGACGGATGCGGCTTACGTAGATGAGTATTTCCTTGCGGATGACGGAACAGTCGATACACTCCTCGGGATCCTTCATGGTGTCAGCGAGACTCTTGGGAGTTTCGGACTTAGGCTGTTCTGGCATTGGCTGCGCACCCATAGCCTCTTCGATGGCAGCAGAAGCCTCTTCGCGCGTACCTATATTAAATGTATTGTTAACCACTTTGGCTGAGGGATTAACATTATATGCTTTTTCGATAACCATGTTGACGATGGTGTTGTTCTCACCAGCGTTGCCATCTATCGTGAAGTGTACTTCCTTTTTATCCATATCATATCCTTTCTATTTTTTGAATCAACCAAGGGTCGAATCTGTCACTTCTGACTGTCTGCATCTTTGAAAGCACAGGGTCAAGAAGTATAATTTGCTTTCTTTTTTAACTTGTAAGTTACTGATTATCAAACCAAATTTAGAAAGAAAGAATCCTCTATTGGCTTCACTCACACCAGGTCGTACATTTGCATCGAAATCAGTCCTCGAAACTGACTTCCGCCCCTCGGGGGCAGCGCTCTTTAACAAGACTGATACACATTAGGCAAAGATAAGATAGGTGGTGACGCAGAATAGCGGTTCATGACTCACGGTTCAAGGTTCACATCATGAAACTCGGACCTTGAAACTATTTTTTCAAAATTCTCAAATTTTCAAAAAACATGATTGACTATTCTATTTATCTGCAGTCGAATCCTATGGATGAGACTGCCGCGCCAAAGGCCTATGCCAAGGCGCAAATGCGTGAAATTATGTCGTTCTCCGATTTCGTTAGCCACATTGCCGGTCACAACGGAGTGTTCAGCCGTGGTACCGTGAAGGGTGTTCTCTCGGATGCCGTTTACTGCCTGGTGGAACAACTGCTGGAAGGCAAGAAGGTTCAGCTCGGTGAACTGGGTAACTTCTGGGTGAGCCTCACCTCTGTAGGTGCTGACTCGCTGGAGAACTTCTCGGCTAGCAACATCAAAGAGGTGAACATCGTCTTCACTCCCGGTGAGGACTTTGAGAACCTCCGCAGTCGTGCTACCTTCAACCTCGTCGCCAGCCGCGTGGCTCAGGCCGCTACACTGAAGACCGAGAAGCAGGGCGGTACCGTTGTGGACCTGGAAGCTGCTCGTGCAGCAGCTCGTCCAAACAGCTCTGGTTCAGGGTCCACGGTTAATGGTTCAGGGTCTAACTCGGGTGGTTCGAATGGCTCGAATGGTGGCACTAATACTGGTGGCAACACTGGTAGCGTGACTCCAAGCAACCCTCGTCTGACCATCAGCCGTTCGGGTAGCGGTTCTTCGACCGTAACTGTCAGTGGTAACGCCGTGACTAGTGGCTCAGAACTGGTGGCCGGTACAGAGGTTAGCCTCTCCGTGACTCCTGCTGAGGGGGCAACACCAACTGCAACGCTGAACGGCAGCACTGTGACTCTGACTGAGAACGACGGCGTTTACACTGGTTCATTCACCATGCCTGCAGCCAATGCAACACTCGTCATTAACAGCGGCGGTGCAAGCACCGGCGGTGGTGATGCTAACTAATGGAGCAGCGAGAACAATGCCAAGCTTGCTTGAGTATTGTCGAGTCGCGACATTAGTCGAACGTTGTTCAACTTATTCACCTATTTTATTCATTTAAATTGTTACAAAAATGAAAATCAAGCTTACTCAAAAGCAGATTAACGACATCGTGGAAGATCCTCAGAAGGCCCACGAAGCCGGCGTGAAAGCTAACGACCCCTGGTGGGTCATCGTGTTGAAGGTTCTGGCGTACATCATCGGCCTCTTGTTGGGCGGTGCTGCTACCGCCAGTGGCTCAACGGCGGTTTTGGCAATGCTCTAACAATGGTTACAGCCATGAGAGTCATCACTTTGATCATCATTCACTGCTCTGCTGACCTTCCATGGCAGCAGAGTGGCTTTCACGAAATTGATACCAGGCACCTCCAGCGTGGTTTCAAGTATGGTTGTGGCTACCACAAGATTATCCGTCGCGACGGCACCATCGAGGATGGTCGTCCGTACGAGATGATTGGTGCTCACTGCGTAAACAGGAACCAACACAGTATCGGAATTGTGTACGAAGGCGGTTTGGACGCCAACGGAAACCCTGCTGATACTCGTACTGAGGCCCAGAAGGTGACTATGCGCAAACTACTGGAAGAGCTGCATGAGCAGTTTCCGAAGGCAGTGATTGCCGGTCACAATGTGTTCAACCCTATGATGGCTTGTCCGTGCTTCAACGCCATACGCGAGTATTCGGACTTACAGCCGGAGTAGTAACTCTCTCAATGATTGACCCTCTGCGTTGATGCTTATCTTAGATTTGCCTGATGTGTTCAACTAGCCTCGGTGGATAATGGTGTAGCAAGCCTCCACCGAGGTTTTTTTATGGGTGAACACGGATGGCACGGATATGACTTTAACATGAATTATCATGAATTGACCATGAATTTGTCATGAATTGAGCACGGAGGGCACGGATATTTTAGGGTCCCGCGGAAATCACGGAAATGACAGAAAGAGCAGAAATTTCTTATTCTACAATCTTACATTCTTCGACAGAAGAAAGATTCTTCAATTCTTTACGAACCTCCAACAGTATAGTATCTCCAGACACTTCTTCGGCAGTAGGGCCTGCCTTTAGTAATTGGCCTTTCTTGATGTTTTTATCTTGAATACGGGTGAAGATACCTGCATGAGACTTCGTATGTGTATCACGAGGTTCTACCTCAACATCAATCTTCATCTCTACTTGATCTACCTTCACATTTATTCCTCGAACATCACCGACATTCAACAATGCGCGCTTATAGGTGCTATCATCAAAAGCATAACTGTTATGATTCTTCACAAACATAGCCACATCGCTGTCGTATGTGTCAATAACAGTACGATTAACGGAAAGATAAGACTCGCCTTGTTCTAGGGCAAATGCTGCTGTAGTCAAATTCCCTCTTACAAACCACTCTTTTGAAAGGATTCGGGCAACATTCTCTTCAGAAGACACCTGAATATCAACAGCAGACTTCTCTTGTGGTTTCATCAAAATCTGCGCATTAGTTCCAAGAATGATTCTGGATCAAAGTCAATATGGCTTTCACCATATCTTATACCATCAATCTTGGCAAAATAAGAATACTCGTATGCTCCGAGACTGATAACGGCTCCTGTTGTCTCAGACTCTATACAGAGTGTGGCGTTGGTATCCGGGGCTATCATCCAATGTTCCCAGTCGGAATTCTGCGAGAGCATCAGAACTTGCTTAATGTTAGCAAGAACCTTATAAGATATAGGCAACGCTCCATGACCATCCCAATCCTTTGGAAGTGTGCTCAGATGATCAATACGCTCGTAAGCCTCTGCCAGAGCTGGCTGAGAGACTTCAATCGTCAAGCGCTTGGCAACCTTTTCCTTATCCTCACGGGAGATGTGGATGGAATGCAGATAACTCATCACATCGTTGTATGATGTCATGGGATGTGCTGCTACAGGCTCGGATGCCATTGTTGAAACATTGTCCTCCATAATAAATTATCTATATCTCGACTGCAAAGATACGATAAATCTTTGAGAAATGCAAGAAAGAGCAGAAATATTTAAGGGAACACGGATAGCACGGATGGCACGGATATTTTTGGTCCCGCGGAAAGGGCAGAAAGAGCAGAAAGTTAGGGGCACATCGGGGGGTGTGACTTGTTGAGAGATGTTATCTACAAATTACTCTTTTACGATATCGGTAAAGTTCGACCAATTCTCAACCTTGAAGGCTCGAATATCGCGAACTGAAGCCTTGAACCATGTCGTATTCTTTAAAGCATAAATTGCAGAGAAGAGATTTGCCATATCATCATTCTCTGTAAGATATACGCTTCCTTGCGTATTGAAAAAGCCATATTTACGCAGGATAATCTTTATTTCATAATAGGCATTATTATATGGTTCTCCGTATGTGTTACGGAGTTCCTTAATATCCATATCGAAAGCTATAGCAAACATTCTACAGAGATAAGAAGTAACGACTCTGGCCAAAGAATATTCTGCCAAGTTTATCTTTTATCGAAATAACTAATCCTAAGAAAGGATTCTGTTCGACATCAATAACCTCTCCCTCTATCCAGTCTGGCTGAGCTGTCAACTGGGGGCTAGCTTTCATTCTGTCTCCAATTTTTGGTTCCATATAACATCTTAATTGATAGTTTCGTGTGCAAAGATACGATAAATCTTTGAGAAATGCAAGAAAGAGCAGAAATATTTAAGGGAACACGGAGGGTTTGTTTAACATGAATTATCATGAATTGACCATGAATTTGTCATGAATTTAACACGGAGGGCACGGATATTTTAGGGTCCCGCAGAAAGGACAGAAAGGGCAGAAATTAGAGGGGTTGGATGTCTTCGAGGGGGACCTCGGTGTAGACGTAGTGGGTGGTGCCCATGGTGAGTTTGATGACGATGTAGGAGGTGTGGGATTCTTTGTAGAACCAGCCTTCGACACCGGCGAGGGCTCCGCGCATGACCTTGACGGGCTGGTCGACCTTGAGGCTTGCGGCGGTGATGAGGACGGGGTTTTCCGCCTTGCCCAGGATGTACTGGAGCTGCTGCATCTCACCGTCGGGGACATAAGCGTAGGTGCGGGTCTTGGCCGAGCGGTTGATCATGAAGCGATAGACGGAGGGGTAGCCGAGCATGATGCGCATGAGGGAGGTCTCCTGGGTGCGGACGAAGACTTTGCCAGGGATGACGACGGTCTCCTTGGTGTAGCGGTTGCGACTTTTATAGACTTTCTCCTCGGTGCGGCTGGCTACATAGACCTCGTAGTCGGACTTGGTGAGCATGGTGCGGATGGTGCATTCCTTGGTGGGTTTGCACTCCGCGATGTACCACCGAGAGGTGCCGTTACCTACGGCAAAGCCAGAGCCTTTATGCAGTTCTGCAGGGCTCACAGCGGCTTCTTTGGTTGCTTCAACTTCCTTTGCCATCACCATCAATCGGGCTCTCTTTTAGTATAAGAGGGCCAGAATTTGGGTGCAAAGGTACAAAATTATTTTGATACCTATATTATAATCAGAAGAAAAAATATGGTTTTAATTGTTTTTTTTATACTTTTACAACACTTCCTGTACCTGTAATCGACAGAATATCAGCCACAAATAGATTCTGGCCCTCTTATACTAAAAGAGAGCCTTTTTAAATATATCATCCAACAACTGTTTGTTTTCACGGTCAATCTTGCTGCTTTCGAGGGATTGCAGGTAGATGCGGGTGGTCTTTTCGGACGTGTGGCCCATGCCCTCGCTGATGTGTGACACGGGGAGGTCGGCATGGTAGGCTGCCGTTGCCCAGGAGTGGCGGGAGACATAGGAGGTGAGGGAATGGCTGAGGCCGAGCATCTCGGAGAGTTTGTCGAGGTGCTTGTTATAGCGGCGAAGGGCGGTGGCATACTGGTGGTGGGATTCCTTGACATCGGTACTGGTGAGGACTGGGAAGAGATAAGGACCGGAGGGAAGGGCATAGCGGTCGAGGAAGGCTTGCATCTGGGATTGGATAGCGACCTGGAGGCACTGACCAGTCTTGCGCCGATGATAGACCAAGCAGCCTTGTCGGATATTTTCACAACGGAGATAGGCGAAATCGACAAAGGTGAGTCCACGTGCACAGAAACAGAAGATGAACGTGTCGCGTGCGAAGGTGAGTTCACGGAGCATGCGCAGGAAAGGCTTCTTATGAGGGTCGTGACCCAGACGCACCAGACCAGCAGCAATGTCGAGTGTGCTGAGGGCTCTGATGAGTTGGGGAGAAACAGCACGCTTTTCCGTGTGGGTAATGGTGGTACAGACAAAGGCAAAGGGCTTGTTATTGGTTGCCAAACCCTGACTGACCGCCTTGTTATATACGGCATGGAGGTTGCGCATATAGAAGGCTGACGTGTTGCGCTGAATGCCACGGTCCAAGAGCCACTGCTGATAGCCGATGAGCAGTTCAGCGGTGACCCGAGAGAGCGGGACATCACGTTTGTGAAGGGTTCCTAGATAACGGCGGAAACTAACTCCGCTGTAACGATAATTCTCAGCCAGGCCAAACCTATTTTTACGGATGAGACCGGAGACCTCGGACTCCAAGAAGGAGAGGAAAAAACATTCTTTCTTCATATTTAATTAGGAATTAGGAATTAGAAATTAGAAATTATGATTACACCTTATACAGAAAAAATTAGTAATTAGTAATGAGTAATTAGTAATTATGATTACCTTTTGCAAGAAAATTAGGAATTAGGAATTAGAAATTAGAAATTATGATTACACCTTATACAGAAAAAATTAGTAATTAGTAATGAGTAATTAGTAATTATGATTACCTTTTGCAAGAAAATTAGGAATTAGGAATTAGAAATTAGAAATTATGATTACACCTTATACAGAAAAAATTAGTAATTAGTAATGAGTAATTAGTAATTATGATTACCTTTTGCAAGAAAATTAGGAATTAGGAATTAG
>Ga0310695_10012044_pt1 | contig 12205 bp, 8 predicted proteins | sample RumenRJG_04DNA_FD_203882 | JGI IMG/M metagenome (GOLD analysis project Ga0310695, IMG submission 203882) | Bovine rumen microbial communities from Lethbridge, Alberta, Canada - RJG_04 (v2) (version 2) | ecosystem: Host-associated > Mammals > Digestive system > Stomach > Rumen | place: Canada... | reverse complement strand
ACTGCGAGAAGTGGGATTTGCCAACCGAGGACGGCGTGTTGCCGCTCTGGGTTGCGGACATGGACTTCCGCGCCGCCCCCGCCATCGTCGATGCCTTGCGCCGTCGCGTGGACGAGGGCGTGTTCGGCTATGCCCTGCCCCCTTCCTCGTGGCATGAAAGTCTCGTTCGCTGGCTGGTGCGGCGGCACGGATGGAAGGTCGAACCTGATTCAATCCTCGACGCGACAGGCGTGATCCCCGCCTTGGCGGCAACGATCCGTGCAATCAGCGAACCGGGCGACAAAGTCATCATACAGCCTCCGGTCTACAACTGTTTCTATTCAATCATCCATGCCCAGGATTGCGAGATCGTCGAAAACAGGTTGCGCCGCATCCCCGTGCCCGACGGGGCCGAAGGAGACTTCACCTACGAAATTGACTTTGAGGATCTGGAACGCAAGGCCGCTGACGCGAAGCTCCTCGTTCTTTCGAATCCGCACAATCCGGCCGGACGGGCCTGGCGCGCGGACGAACTCCGGCGCGTTGGGGACATCTGCCGCCGTCATGGCGTGTTCGTCGCGAGCGACGAGATACACGCCGACCTGCAGATGCCGGGTTCGCGTCATGTGCCGTTCGCCTCGCTTGGCCGCGATTTCGCGCAGAACGCCGCAACGTTCTGGTCTGCCTCCAAGGCGTTCAATCTCGCGGGACTCCAGTGCGCGGCCGTCATCTGCGCGAATGACGCCTTGCGGGCGAGTATCCGCCATGCCCTACGTGCCAACCGGACGGGCGAACTGAATCCCTTTGGCTTCATCGCCTCGAAAGTCGCGTGGGACGAATGCGCGCCGTGGCTCGACGCGTTGCGCGCCTATCTCCACGACAACGACTCGGCGCTGCGGTCGTTCGTTCGCGACCGTCTGTCGGCGCTTCAGGTCGCGAGGCTGGAGGCGACGTATCTTGCATGGGTGGACGCCACGCCCCTGGGCGTTCCTTCCGCCGAGATTGCCCGCCGCCTCGAGCACGAGGCGAAGGTCAAGTTTTCGCCTGGCGCGATCTACGGCGAGGAGAAAGGCGCGGCGTATCTTCGCATAAACTTGGCCTGTCCCCGTGCAACGCTGCTTGAGGCGCTTGAGCGGACGATCTCCGCCGTTCAATCGTTCTCGCCGTGAACGAGATCATGCGATATTTTGATGCCGATTGCGAACGGGTCCTCAGCCCCACGTCACCAACAGAAAATCAGATTCATTATGACAGACGAACAGGCAGAGCGCTAGTTCCCGGGGCATAGGATTTGTCTATCGGCAACAATAGAAACTAAGTATTTCCCCTGACGAGGAGTCATGGAATATAATTTACGGCGAAATGTTCGAGCCACCAGACACAATCAAGGACCTCGCGTCCGCCATCGACCAGCGCTTCTTCGCGCCGCTGCGCCGTCCGCGCACGCGGCGGGTGGGCGTCGAGCTGGAGCTTCCCGTCTGGAACCGTACGCCCGGGAAGGCGACCGACTTTGACGCCGTCCATGCGGCGACCGAGGAATTTCTGGCGCGCTTCGACTTCCCCGACACGGCGCTCGACGACTCGGGAGCGCTCTACCGCGCCCGCGACCCGAGAAGCGGGGACGAACTGTCGTTCGACTGCTCGTTCAACACCCTCGAGCTTTCCTTCGGCCCGGACGAGGACCTGACGGCCGTCCACGCGCGCTTCCTCGACTACTACCCCGCCCTTCAGGAGGCGTTCAGCCGACGCGGGCACGCCTTGACCGGCATAGGCATCAATCCGCGCTGGCGCGAGAACCGTCAGGAGCCGATCGGCAACGGACGCTACCGGATGCTTCTGCACCATCTGAAGTCATATTCAAAGTACGGCGGCGCGCCGCGCTTCCACGACCATCCCGACTTCGGACTCTTCTCCTGCGCCTCGCAGGCGCAGGTCGACGTGTGCGAGGACACCGTCGTGCCGACCATCAACGCCTTCAACGCGCTGGAGCCCTTCAAGGCCGTGTTGCTCGCCAACTCCCCGTTCGGAGACCGGGGCGAGTTCCTGTGCGGACGCGACCAGCTCTGGAGCCACAGCCTCCACGGGCTCAATCCGCACAACTGCGGGATGTACGGCGTCACGCTGCGCTCGCTAGCCGATCTCGTCGGCTACCTGGAGTCAACCAGCATCTACTGCGCGGAGCGCAGCGGCTGGTACCTCAACTTCGAGCCCGTCCCGCTGACGGAATACATCGCCAAGGGCACGATCGTGGCCGAATACTGGGACGGCAAGGCCCAGACGCACCGTCGCTGCCTGTTCGCGCCCCACGCGCAGGACGTCGCCTGGCTGCGGCCGTTCAAGTTCGAGGACCTGACGCAGCGCGGCACGATCGAGTTCCGCTCGGTCTGCGAGCAGCCCGTGCGCGATGCCTTTGCCCCGGCGGCGTTCCATGCGGGGCTGGCCGAATGCGTGGACGAGCTGGCGAACTTGCTCGCCACCGACACGTCCCTGTACGGTCACGGCTACGGCGCCGCCGAGCTGCGCGGCATCATGGCGCGGCGCGAATGGCCCTCGTTCATCGACCGCCCGGCGCTCGTCGCGCAGCTACACCGCATACTCGACCTGTCGGCCAAGGGCCTCGCGCGGCGCGGTTTCGGCGAGGAGCCGCTGTTGGCGCCGCTGCGCCGCCGGGCCGACACGCTCTCCAGCCCCGCCCACGAACACCTCGCCCGGCTGGAGCGCGGCGAGGCCATTGAAGAGATCGCGGAAGACTACGGCTCATTGTCGCCGGAGGAGGTTCACCATGGTTGATGTCCGGAAACCGGCGATTCGTCCCTTCGCGCTGGAGGGGAACTTCGGCCTTGAGCGCGAGGCGCTGCGCGTGACTGCGGACGGACGCATGGCGCAGACGCCGCACCCGTTCCCGCCCGACCATCCGCGCATCGTGCGCGACTTCAGCGAGAACCAGACGGAGATCAACACGGGCGTCCATCCGACGGCCGCGGAGGCCGTCGCCGAACTGGCGGCCATCAACCAGATGCTCATCAAGCACATCGCAGGGAGCGGCGAGTCGCTTTGGACGAACTCGAATCCGCCGCCCATCGCCGACGAGGACGAGATTGTCCCCGCCCGCTTCACGGGGCACCTTTCGGGGAAAAGCGCCTATCGCGCCTACCTGGCCGGGAAGTACGGGAAACGGCTGATGGCCTACTGCGGCATCCACGTGAACTTCTCCTTCGGTGAACGGCTCGTGTCCGCCGCAGGGGTAGGTCGCGACGAGCTCTACCTCCACGTTGCGGCGCAGTGCGTGAAGTGGGGCTGGGCGATCGTCGCGCTCACCGCCGCCAGTCCCGCCGGGCAGTATGCGAGCGTGCGCTGCTCGGAGAAAGGCTACTGGAACCGGTTTGTGCCGATCCTCGACTTCTCCAGCGCAAAAGCATACGCGAAGAGCATCGCCCGATATGTGCAGGACGGCCTTCTCGCCGCGCCGAGCGAGCTCTACTACCCCATCCGCCTCAAGCCGCGCGGCCTGAACAACCTGCTCACGCTCGCGGAGAGGGGAATCGACCACATCGAGATCCGGTGCGTGGACCTGAACCCTCTGACCGGCGGCCTCGTCGACGTGCGCGACGTCGAATTCGTGCACCTGTTCATGCTCTGGTGCGCGGCGCAGGGACGCGAGACGCTGTCGGCGGCGAAACAAGAGGAGTCGGTGGGATGGTTCAAGGCGGCGGCACGGCTTGACTTCGACTGGTCCGCCGTCGGCGAGCTGCTGGAAAGGATGGGCGAGTTCTTCGCCGTCTCCGCCGGATGGCCGGTCGCCGTCCAGCGCATCCTGGCGTTCGAGGCTGAGAAGGTCTACTCCCCGGGGAAGCGGTACGCCCGCAGGAAGGCCTGCCATGTGTGAGATGCTGGGCATGTCCTCGAAAAGGAAGCGGCGGGCCAACGGCCTTTTGCGCGAATTCTACTCACATGCGGAGGCGCATCCGCACGGGTGGGGACTGGCGCGCTTTCCCGCCGGCGCCGCGCCGTCCGTCGAGAAGGAGGCCGTCAAGGCGACGGAGAGCGAGCACCTCAAGCGGATTCTCGCCGAACCCGTCGAAGAGCGCACCCTCCTCGCCCACATCCGCCTTGCCACCGTCGGACACATCGAATACGAGAACTGCCATCCGTTCACGGCGACGGACAACCGCGGCCGCACCTGGACGCTCATGCATAACGGGACGATCTTCTCCGGTGCCCTGCTCAACGACTACGTGGGCATCCAGTACGGCGACACGGACTCCGAGCGCGTGCTGCTGCATCTCGTTGACCGGATCGGCCACGCGCAGAACCACCTTCACCGCGCCCTCGACGAAAAAGAGCGTTTCGACGTGCTGTTTTCCGAAATCGCCGTCCTGGCAAAGGGAAACAAGCTCAACCTCCTCATCTTCGACGGCGAGGTCCTGTACGCGCACTGCAACTTCAGGGACACCCTGCACGTCTGCCGTGAAGACGGCTCCGTGACGTTCTCGACGCGTGCGCTGTCCGCAGGCAGGTGGGAGTCCGCACCTTTCACGAGCCTTGTCGCCGCGAAGGACGGCGAGATTGTCCGCACGTCGCCTCCGCACGGAAACGAATACTTCTACAATCCCGACGACTACCGAATGGTGTACATGGACTTCGCCAGATTGTAGCAGAGATACACCCCTCCGTCGCGATGAAATGCCATAGGGGAAAGCTATCGCCGCAAGAAAGGTTTTCAAATAACCCGATAGACCGCCCATGCGGTATACTAATGTGCCAGCAGACCACAAGGCGGAGCAAATGGAAGACAGACAGGAACTGAACCGCAACCTCGCGCAGATGCTCAAGGGCGGGGTGATCATGGACGTGACGACGCCCGAGCAGGCGAAGATCGCGGAGGCGGCCGGCGCGTGCGCCGTGATGGCACTGGAGCGCATCCCCGCGGACATCCGCGCGGCGGGAGGCGTCTCCCGCATGAGCGATCCCGCGATGATCAAGGGCATCCAGGCCGCCGTCTCGATCCCCGTAATGGCGAAGTGCCGCATCGGGCACATCGCCGAGGCGCGGATCCTCGAAGCGATTGAGATCGACTACATCGACGAGTCGGAGGTGCTCTCCCCCGCCGACGACACGCGGCACATCGACAAGACGAAGTTCGCCGTGCCGTTCGTGTGCGGCGCGCGCGACCTCGGCGAGGCACTCCGGCGCATCGGCGAGGGCGCCACGATGATCCGCACCAAGGGCGAGCCCGGGACGGGCGACGTGGTGCAGGCCGTCCGCCACATGCGCAAGATGCAGAGCGAGATCCGCCGGGTCGTCTCGCTCCGCGAGGACGAACTCTACGAGGCGGCGAAGGAACTCGCCGCGCCGCTCGACCTCGTGAAATTCGTGCACGCGAACGGCAAACTTCCCGTCGTGAACTTCGCGGCCGGCGGCGTCGCCACGCCGGCGGACGCCGCGCTCATGATGGAGCTCGGCGCGGAGGGCGTGTTCGTGGGAAGCGGCATCTTCAAGTCGGGCGACCCAGCGAAACGTGCGGCCGCGATCGTGCAGGCCGTCACGAACTGGCAGGACGCCAAGCTGCTTGCCAAGCTCTCCGAGAACCTCGGCCCCGCCATGGTCGGCATCAACGTTGAGGAAATCGAGACCATCATGGAAGAACGAGGGAAGTAAAGAGTGTTGCCAGTGTTGCCAATGTTGCCAGTGTTGCCAATGAGCAATTGGGCATTGGATATTGGTAATTGGCAACATTTGCACATTGGCAACATTTACACGGAGTAGGATGATGAAAGTCGGCGTTCTGGCAGTTCAAGGCGCGTTTGCCGAGATGGAGGCGTACTGGCACGGAAAAGGCGCGGAGACGTTTGAGATACGGCAGCTCGCCGATCTGGAACGCAGCATGGATTTGCTCGCCACCGCCGTCCAGCCCGAAGTGGAGATCCTCTCGACGTTCAACGGCCTGCCGACATCCGTCCGCCACCGCAACATCACCGCCTTCACCTGGCACCCGGAATTGCAGGACTCCGTTCTGTCTGCGAGCCGCTGACCGCGAAAATGTGGTATACTTGCCGCATGGAAAAAAAAAGACCTGTTTTCTACGGCGTGGTGGTTGCCACGTTGATGTGCGCCGGACTGGCACTTGAAGCGGCACCGTACGAGGTGACGGGGCCGGACGCGCCGAAGCCGCACGAGCAGACCGCCATGAAGGAACTTTCCGACTATCTCGGGAAGCGCGTGGCGGGGACGCTGCGCGTGGGCGGCAAGGACGGGATCGTATTCCGCGTGGGCGACACGGAGCTTGCGCGGAAGAACAGGCTCCTCTCCACGCAACTGCCGTCCGAGAAGTGGGTGATCCGCTCCTTCGGCAACGAGGTGCTGCTGAACGGCGGCGGCCCGCGCGGCGCGCTTTTCGCCGTGTACCACTTCCTCGAGGACTGCTGCGGCGTGCGGTGGTGGAGCGAGTTCGAGGAGGACGTGCCGCCGGCGGGTCCGCTCGACCTGCCCGCCTTGGACATGCAGGGTCGGCCCACGTTCGCGTACCGCGACATCTACCGCTCAGAGGGCGGTGCTAACCCGCCGCGCTTCGAGCGTCGCGTGCGCCTGAACGCGCACGGCGACGCGGCCCTCGGCGGTGCGCACAAGCCGGCCCGTCATCTGCCGGTCGAGCGAGACAAGGGCGATCGTGGCGTCGTGGATGCGGCGGACCATGTCCTCGGCCTGTGCAACATCATGAGCGCGGCCGTAATGGTCGCGAGCATGCGCGCAATGCTCCTGCGCGTGAGAATGTATACGCCTCCGATTTTCACGGCCCCGATGCCTTTTGAACGTGACAAGAGATGCACGAAACTGTCGGCGGTAGTATATCAAAAAGCCGACGCGCCGCAAGCGGGAAAATGTCGTCCTCGATGCCGGGTATGAGGTATGCCTGGATCGTGTTCCAGTGCCTGCCAAGCCTGTATGGCGGCATTTCAGGGATATTGGGCCGTTCGTCTTGTGCTTTCATGTCTATAGCATAGCATAAAACTGGATAAAATCAAGACGAAAACAATGAAATGTGAAGTTATCCCACCCCCCCCCCCTCAAAGAAATTTCATTTTTCCCCTTGCGCCGGAAGCGCGGATTTGGCATAATAGTTACGCTGAATCTTTCAGCCGCGCAGATGTGGTTTTGCGAGTTCCCTCAGGCCGCGCGGCCTGGCTCGCAGACGGCGCGGAAGAGGGGTTTTGCAACTACCTCGTAATAAAACCTAAAGGAAGGTAGGTTCATGATGAACTGCAACTTGATGAAGGTGTTCGTTTCGGCGATTGCGGTAAGCGCATTCATGCCGCTTTGCGCGGACGAGACGATAAGCGCGAATACGACACTCGTTGAAGATCGCATAATTGACGGGGTACTCACGATTGCCGAAGGCGTCACCATCGATCTTGCGGGGTACAAGCTCACCGCGCACTTCGCAGGCCAACCGGAATCGGCTGCCACGATAACTAGCTCGACGGCTGGCGGCGAGCTGCATGCGATTGTGGACGAGGCGTACAACAACGACAAGATAGCGCTCACTGGGTCGTTGAAGCTGGTGAAGGAAGGCGTTGGCACATGGACGGCTACGAAGACCGGCCAGTCCTACACTGGCGGGACGCTGGTTTCACAAGGCGTGTTGCAGATATCGCAAAGGGCGAACATGACAACTTATGTGATACCGAGAAGCGGTGCCACTGAAGTCGGTCCAGATGGTAGGCTTGAGGCGAGCGGAAGTTACGTGTGGGGATTACACTCGACGATTCTCAACGGCGGCACTTTTAGCAACTACGTTGGTGGATATACGGGCAATCAGTCGATAAACGGCGCGAGCATGACATTGACGGACGATTCGTCTTTCCGCATAGGGGTGTTCACTGTGGAATGGAACGTCCTCTCGTTGGGAGGACACACGCTCTCCGTTAACATAGACGAGGGCGCCACATGGAGCCGCGGCAATACGTTGACGGGGCCTGGAACGATTGACGTCTCCGGCTATGGAGTGTTTCACACGCGCGGTGCCATGAACGCGCCCACTGTCGATCTACGCGTTGCATGCCCGATGAACATGGCGAACGAGTTCAATGTCAAAGACTACTACGCCAACTATTCCGGCACATCCAATGCCGGTACTGCCGCGCTAAAGGTGAACGGTGTCTTCACGCCCGTGACGGACAGCTTCTATGGCTGCACGATGATGAACGGCTCGACCATCGACCTTTCGTCGAAGACTGGTGTGTGGTCCGCCACAAGCACGTTCACCGCCGGAAGCAGCGCAGTGTCATTCGCGTCCGGAGCAACGGTGACGATTGACGTGCACGGACGCACATTTGAAGTGGGCGATCAGGTTGTCTCATGGGCCGTGGCGCCTGCGGGCACCACGTTCCAGTGGGACGAGGCGACGGCGGCGAATGGTGTGGACCTTGTGGCTAACGAAAACGGCATCTTCTACGGCTCGCCTGACGGAAGCGTGGCCACGGCGATATGGGCAGGTGCGGTTGACGCCGACGTCTCCAAGCCCGGCAACTGGGTATGCCGAGACGGCGACGGGCAGGTGGTTCCCAATGCGCTTCCCGGAGTGTTCACGGCGGTCGAGATTGCAGGGCCGGTGAAGGTCGAGATCCCGTCCGATGCGACGTTCCGCTACGCGACTCTTTCGCTCAACTGCTCGCTCACGGCAGACTGTGACTGGAGCGGACTCACCGGAGTCGCGGGATCTGTCGACTTGAACGGCAAGAAACTTACGCTCACCACGCTCGCGGGTTCCGGCACGATCACAGATTCGACGGGGAACGGCGAACTGTGCGTGGACGTGTCCGCCGAATCCACATCGGACAATGCGGCCGTGGCGCTCACCGGCAAGCTGACGCTCGTCAAGAAGGGCGAGGGCACGCTTGTCGCCACGAAGACAGGCCAGTCGTACACCGGGCAGACGCGCATTGCGGAGGGCACATTCAGGGTCAACAATCAGTTTGCGCACAATTTCGTCGTCCCGAGGAATTCATTGATTGTGCCGGAACAGGACGGAACGCTAGACATCAACGGAAGTGCCAGTTGGGGTTACCATTCCGTCTCCAATAACGGCGGGCGCATCTACAACGCAAACCCGAACCACACAGGTTCGCGGTCAATGAACTTTGCCCATCACTATCTCGGTGCGGACTCGACCATTCACGTGGATGCCGACACCGTTTACTGGGCCCCACTTGACCTCAACGGCAACACCTTGAACGTCGAGATTGCAGCCAACAAGACGTTGCACGTGGGCCTTGCCGTCAATGGTCCTGGCATGATCGACATCAAGTACGGCGGATGGCTTCATCCGCGCCAGGCGATCAACATGCCGAATGTGGACTTCAAGGTGAGCGGCGCCTTGAATCTGGAATATGCGCTCACGGTTCATGACTATATCCCGGCGTACGCATACAATGCAAACAACGGCGCGGCGGCGCTCAACGTGACGGGAACGTTCAAGCCGCCGACGGGGCATCACAATTTCTATGGCTGCACGATGCAGAACGGCTCCACGCTTGACATTTCGTCCGTGAGCGGTCCGTTCAACATGAAGTCGGCCTTCACCGCCGGAAAGAATGTCATTGGATTCGAGGAGGGCGCCACGGTGTGCCTCGACGTCGGTTCACGCACCGTCTCGTCGCGCGAGCCGCTTCTGGAATGGCCTGAGGGTTCGGAGCCCGAAAACATCGACAGCGTGAGGTTTGTGCTTTCCGGTGGACGCAAGACCGGGTATTTCGTAAAGAAGAACTGCGGCCTGTACTTCAGGAGCGGCCTCGTCATCCTGATACGGTGACGTCCATGGAGGGAAATGATAATGCAATGATAAAGTGCAAAAAATGTATCCCCCTTCAAAGAAAATGCATTTTCTGCTTGCGTCGTCAGAGGGATTTTTGCTACAATCTTCACCATGAGTTTCTTGATTGTGTTTTTGCAGTTATGCGGCTTTTTTCAGGCTGGGTAGCCTGAACCGCAGACGCCACGAAAGAGAGGTTTATGAATTACCTCGTATAAGGAGAAGGACATGAAAACAGATTCAACGTCAGATATCGGCCGCCGGGCGTTTCTCGAACGCGCGGCATGGGCCGTGACCGCTGCGGCGGTCGGAAGAGGTGCCGTGGCGAAGGCAGCGCCGGCGCAGGGCGGAGCGCCGCTCGCTGGATTCGTCGCGCCGAAGCTGGAGAGGATCCGCGTGGCCGTGGTCGGCACGGGCGGACGCGGCGGCTCGGCGGTGCATCGCCTGTGTCGCGTGCCCGGCGTGGAGGTGACGGCGCTATGCGAGCTCGACGAGGGCAAGGCGAGGCGGCATCAGCAGCGGATGAAAAAGGCAGGCTTCAAGGAGCCGCAGCTCTTCATCGGCCCGGAGGCGTACAAGCGGCTGTGCGACTCGGGCGTGTGCGACGTCGTGCACATCAACACGAACTGGGTCTCGCACGCGGAAATCGCGCTCTACTCGGTGCGGCGCGGACTCCACACGATGGTGGAGGTGCCAGGCGTGCGCAGGATCGACGACGCCTGGGCGATCGTCGAGGCCGCGGAGAAGAACCGCTGCCACTGCATGATGCTCTCCAACTGCTGCTATGACGAAGACGCGATGACGATGATCAACGCTACGCGCCAGGGCGTGCTCGGGGAGCTCGTCCACGGCGAGGGCTGCTACCTGCACTTCACGCGCAACTCCCGCGAACAGGGATTCCACGACAGCGAGCGGATATTCTCGTCGCTCGCCGCGCTTGTTGACCACACGGGGATGTGCTACTGCGTGCACGCGCTCGGCCCCGTCTCCATCGCCATGAACATCAACAGGGGCGACAGGCTCGAACATCTCGTCTCAATGGGAAACAAGGGCTTCGGCTGGCACGAATACGCAGTGAAGAAATTCGGCGCGAAGGCGAAGGTCTCGCAGATCAGGTTCGAGGCCAACGACTTCAACACGACCTGCATCTACACGGAGAAAGGCAAGACGATCCTTGTTCGGCAGTGCAACGACGTGCCGATGCCCTACACGCGGTTCAACTCGATCTACGGCTTCAACGGGACGATCGAAACGCGCCCGCTGCGCGTGGGGATCGAAACGAAGTTCGACGCGGGCGCGGAGAAGTTTCTTGACGGCGCGAGGCTGGCCGATTTCCGTGCAAAGTACGGATCGCCGCTCTGGAAGAAGGACGGCGAGCGCGTGAAGGGGCTCGGGCACGGCGGGCAGGACTACTTCATGGACTACCGCTGGTCGTACTGCATCCGCAACGGACTGCCGCTCGACATGAGCGTTTACGACTTTGCTGCGTGGAGCTCCATATTCGAGCTTAGCGAGCGGAGCGTGCGCAACCGTTCGCAGGCTCAGGACATCCCCGACTTCACGCGCGGCGCGTGGAAGACCACCCCTCCCGATACGGCGATGATCTGATGCGCCCGGGAACATGCCAATGAACGGACGAGGCAGTTGCAAAACCTCTGCGATTCTGGCCGGGACAGAGCCCGGCCCTCCCGAAATGCGTATTTTGAGCTATGTTTGTGCAGTTATGGGAGGGCCGACCTCCGTGTCGGCCGGGTTTTGCAATTACCTCAAAGGCAAAAGGTGATGAAGTGGTGTCCGTAAAAGCGAACAAGGAGTGGACTTCGTGATTGTGTTTTTGCAGTTATGCGGTGCTTTTCAGGTCAAGTGGCTTGAACCGCAAACGCCACGAAAGCGGGGTTTATGAATTACCTCACGTTCAACAGCCCAAGAAAGGAAGAAAGCCATGACAACAGGAAAAGCACTCAATGGAAAGTCGTATGCGGGAAATCCGCACGTACGGTTTGACGAGGGGGAAGTCGCATCGGCGGCAACGCCGAGGCGTGGGTCTCTACTCTACAAAACGACAAGAAGAAATTTCATTGGATCGATGGTTGCAGGCGGGGCGTATGCCGCGCTTCCGGGCGGAATCGCGTTTGCGGCGAATGCGGCGGCGGGACGGGCTCTGCCGGTTCCCACTGCTGCGCAGAGGCGCTGGGCCGACATGGAGCTCGGGATGTTCTTCCACTTCGACATCCCAGTATTCAAGCCAAACTGGAACTGGCGAAGTTTCAAGGACTTTCCCGATCCAAAGATCTACAATCCCGCGAAGCTCGACACGGACCAGTGGATGGAGGCGGCGAAGGCCTACGGTGCGAAGTACGTCGTGCTCGTCGCGAAGCACTGCAGCGGGTTCCTCCAGTGGCAGAGCGATCTCTATCC
>Ga0310695_10012043_pt1 | contig 12208 bp, 12 predicted proteins | sample RumenRJG_04DNA_FD_203882 | JGI IMG/M metagenome (GOLD analysis project Ga0310695, IMG submission 203882) | Bovine rumen microbial communities from Lethbridge, Alberta, Canada - RJG_04 (v2) (version 2) | ecosystem: Host-associated > Mammals > Digestive system > Stomach > Rumen | place: Canada... | reverse complement strand
GCCTAGGGTGGGGGACGTTCGCCGCTTCTTCTGAATTACAAGAACTTCAATCCAAATTACAGGCTTTAAACCGGCGGCGGCGATCCATAGAAGATGAGTTAATCCAAGCCCAAGAAACGCTTGGGCGGGCCAAAGATGATTTGACGTATTTGCAAGATGAGATTTTGTCTTTTTATCAACAGCAAGTGCGCTATCAGGAAGAAGCCAAAATCTACCGAGAAAAGGCCGATGAATTGAATAAAAAACAGGCCCTGAAAATTGCCGGTATCCGTGGGGAAGAAGAACGCCTTAGGGCCCTGAACGAAACGGAAACATCGGAACTTTATTTGTATGTGCACACCCGAAAACAGGCGTTGGATAAAGATAAAAAAGATCTAGAAGAACGTCTAAAATACCTGAAAGAACGCACGGCAAAAGGACAAGAAGAACTTGATAAACGTCAGAAAGAATATGATGATCTTATCGCGGAAAAAGGGCAAGTCAATAAGGACTATATTGAAACAAAATATGCGTACGAACGCTTAAGAAGACAGGAAGGAGAAACCTATGTACAAGACATTGACTGATTTTGATTTTAAAGGAAAAACGGTTTTTATTCGGGCGGATTTAAATGTCCCCGCCAAAGAAGGGAAAATCACGGACTTAACACGAATTACGCGGTTTGCCCCAACCTTAAAAGAAATTACAGCCGCGGGGGGTAAAGCCGTGGTGGCATCCCACTTTGGACGTCCCAAAGGAAAAGATGATACATTTTCAATGCGTTTTATGGTGCCGGCGTTGGAAGAAGCAACGGGCCTTAAAATCACATTCGTTCCCGATTGTATTGGCGATCAGCGTAAAGCCGCCGTGCAGAATATGAAAGAAGGTGAGGCTATCTTGCTTGAAAATGTTCGCTTTTATGAAGGGGAAGAAAAAAATGATCCCGATTTTGCAAAGGCGTTAGCTCAAGATATTGATATTTACATTGATGATGCGTTTTCTACCGCGCACCGCGCACATGCATCCACCGAAGGGATGGCGCATTTATTGCCCCGGGGGGCAGGGCGCTTGATGCAAGAAGAATTACAAGCCCTTGAAAAAGCTTTGGGCAATCCTGTACGGCCGGTGGCGGCGTTGGTGGGGGGATCCAAAGTATCTACAAAATTAGACTTACTGGGGAACCTGATTAAAAAAGTGGATTACTTGCTGATCGGGGGCGGTATGGCACATACGTTCTTGGCGGCTAAGGGCTATAAAATGGGAAAAGGATCTTTAGTGGAAGAAGGGATGATTGATACCGCTAAAGAAATTTTGGCTAAGGCCGGCAATTGTCAAATCGTTTTGCCCGATGATATCACTTGGGCAGACGAATTTGGCGAAGGCCAAGAACCCCATGTGTCGGCGATTGATGCGATCCCCGAAGATAAAGTCCTGTTGGATGTAGGTCCCAAGACGGTGGAAAAATTTAAAACAATTTTGGAAAAATGCAAGACCTTGATTTGGAACGGTCCTGTTGGGGCATTTGAAATCAAGCCCTTTGATGCCTGCACCAATGCGCTGGCAGAGGCAGTTGCGGACTTAACCGCTAAAGGGATGACATCCGTTGCTGGTGGTGGCGATACCGTATCGGCCCTTAAAAAAGCCGGTGTCAAAGACAAGATGACCTATGTATCATCCGCGGGGGGCGCCTTCTTAGAATGGATGGAAGGCAAAACCTTACCTGGGGTTGCTATTTTAGAAAAATAACTTAGACCCGTTTACAAACACCCCCTTTCAAAGGGGGTGTTTTTGTGTCAAAAGGGCTAGACGGGGGGGTAAAAATGTGCTAGGATGCCGAAAAAGGAGTTGTTATGCGCACACTTGGAATCATTGCCGGCCGTGGGGTGTTGCCACAAGAGTTAATTCGTGCTTGTCAAGAACAAGGGCGTCCCTATTGCGTGGTGGCTATCAAAGGGCATGCGGATGCGGCTTGTGTTCAAGATAAAACAAAGGCATATTGGTGCCGATTGGGGGCCGCCGGAAGGGTGTTAAAGATTTTTAAAAAACACCATGTGCAAGATGTGGTTATGATTGGGGGGATTCGGCGTCCGTCATTGTGGGAATTATGGCCGGATTGGTTGGCTTTGAAAACACTGTGGCGTATTAGAAAGGTATGCTTTGGGGATAACGGCTTGCTGTCGTGGTTGGCGGGGGAAGTGGAACATTTGGGCTTTCGCTTGGTGGGGGTACATCAAGTTTTACCTAAATTACTTTTCCCCAAAGGGGTGTTGGGGTCGGTTAACCCCACGGCCTTAGAAAAACGAGATATTGCTTATGGTACGCGAATTGCTAAGGTGTTAGGGCAAGCGGATGTTGGCCAAAGTGTGATGATTCAGCAAGGTTTGGTCTTGGCCGTGGAAGGGATAGAAGGCACCGATGCCTTGATTCGGCGTACAGGGGCTTTAAAGCGCAAAGGTCCATCGGGGGTTCTGGTTAAAATGGCAAAACCGGGGCAGGACAAACGTTTGGATTTGCCGACCATTGGCCCAAATACAATTAAAATGCTGGCAGAATGTGGCTTTAAAGGGGTGGCTGCGGAAGCTGGTCAAACCTTGTTAGTCCAAGCCGAACAAACAATTGCTTTGGCGGATAAACTTAAAATTTTTATCATGGGGGTGGACGCATGACAAAGATTTATTTAGTGGCTGGGGAACCGTCAGGGGATGTGCTAGGGGCAAAATTGATTGAGTCTTTGAAAAGGGCTTTTCCGGATGTTCAATTGTTTGGGATTGGGGGGGAATCCATGGCGGGACAGGGGTTCCACAGTTTGTTTGATATTAAACCCCTTTCGGTGATGGGGTTGATGGAGGTTGTGCCGTCTATCCCCAAAGTTTTAAATTGCTTAAATCAAGTGGTGGCGGATATTATTGAGGTACAACCCGATATTGTCATGACCATAGACAGTTATAGCTTTTCTATTCGGGTACATAAGAAGTTAAAGGCCCTAAAAGTGCCTTTCAAACATGTGCATGTGGTGGCCCCGCAAGTATGGGCATGGAAGGCGGGACGGGTCAAAGATGTGGCAAAATTTATAGATCACTTGTTTTGTTTATTGCCGTATGAAAAAAAGTATTTTGAAAGCCTTGTGCCGTGTACATATGTGGGGCATCCCATTGTAGAAAATGGTTTTTATCTGTGGCATAAATCAGATTGTCGCAAGATGTTAGGGATTGCCCAAGAAATCACGGTGTTGACGATGTTGCCAGGGTCTCGGCGCAGTGAAGTAAAGTATTTGCTGCCTTTGTTTAAACAGGCCGTTAGTCAGTTTGTGGTGGGGCGCCCCAATGTTTTTGTGTTAGTGCCAACGGTACAAACGGTGGCGGAAACGGTGAAAGAATCCTTGAAAGATTGGTCTGTTCCGCATATGATTTTGGAAGGTCAAGATCGTCGGTATCAAGGGTTTGTGGCCTCTGATATGGCATTGGCGGCTTCTGGCACGGTCAGTTTAGAATTAGCCATGGCGGGGGTGCCGCACGTGATTGCGTATCGGGTGAATCGTCTAACGGCGTGGATGGCAAAACGGTGGTTGAAGATAAAATATGTGAATTTAATTAATTTGATTTCGGATAAAGAAGTAATACCGGAATTATTGCAAGAAAAATGTTCTGTACGGGAACTTGTTTTTGCCTTACAACAATTAACTTTTTCCCCGCACCAAGAAACAAAGTGGGCCTTAAAGCAACTAGGGTTTGAACAAGAATATACGCCGACTCAGCGGATCGCGTTGACCGTTAAGGAGATTTTGAAAAATGGCCGATAGAACCGTTTTATATCAATATCCTTTATGCCCGTATTGCCGGACAGTGCGCTTAGCCTTGTTTGAAAAAGGGGTATCCTATTCTATGGTGTTTATGGCACCAGAGACGCAAAATGCGGCTTTTTTAAAAATTAATCCGACGGGGGTTTTGCCGACGTTAGTGGAAGTTGATGGCTATATTCTGTCGGATTCTGGGGCGATTTTAGATTATTTAAATGAATTGAAACCCTATCCAGATTTGTTAGGGGAAACCCCGCGGGGACGGGCGGAAGTCAGACGCTTGATTGGGTGGTTTGATCGGGTATTTTATCAGGAAGTATATCGTCCCTTATTTTTGGAAAAAGTGGTAAAATTACTGCGACACCAAGAACCGGATGCGAAGAATTTGCGGGCAGGGCGGATGAATTTAAACAGGCACCTTGCGTACATAGATTGGCTAGCTAGCCGGAAAAATTACTTGGCGGGGCGGTATTTATCGTATGCGGATTTATCGGCGGCGGCGCATCTATCGGTGTTGGATTATCTAGGGGAAATTGCCTGGACCTCTTATCCAGAAGCGGCCGCATGGTATTTGAAAATAAAATCTAGACCATCGTTTGAAAGTGTGCTAAAAGATAGATTGACGGGAATTCCACCGGCATCTGGTTATGCCGATTTGGATTTTTAGGGGGAAAATGAAAACAAAGATTTTCTGGTTAGGTTTATTTTTACTAGGGGCCTGCACAGGGGGGCAGCATATCTTTTATTGGGATCGGCCAGAAACGGGGAGTATTTGGTTTGCCAAAGATCATGCCGAATGTATTCACCGGGCGGATTATTGGCCGTATGTATGGAAATGGCCATGGGAATGGTCGTTGACCGAACGCCGGAAGTATAACCTAAGATTTGATAATGATGCCGGCAACGGTATTTGGGCGCAATATGTGGGGATACCTGGAACACAACCGGTGTATGTGAATGCCCTGTATGGGGATTGGTCGGTATCGGCGGATAAGTATCGCGAATGTATGTTAAATCGGGGATATAAAGAAGTGTATCCGTCGGTGCAAAATAGACAGGTTTTCCCTGAATGAAAGAAGGTATCATGACAAAACAAGTGATTATGCAAGTGCTCCCTGAACTAGATATGGGCGGGGTAGAACGGGGAACAATTGAAATTGCAACGGCCCTAAAAAACGCCGGTATAGAAAATATCGTGGTATCGGCGGGGGGCAAATTGACGGCAAATTTAGCACGCTTAAAAGTGCCCCACATCACGTTGCCGGTGCAAACAAAAAATCCGTTTAAGATACTTATTAATGCCTTTAAACTGAAAAAGATTATTCGCCAATATCATGTGGGATTAATGCACGTCAGATCGCGGGCGCCGGCTTTTAGTGTGGCGTTGGCTAGCCGTATGACGGGGGTGCCATTTATCACGACTTTTCATGGGGTATATAGGCATCAAAACGCGTTTAAACGTTGGTATAACAGTATCATGACTAAGGGGAAATTGGTTATTACCGTGTCCGATTATGTGCGCCAGCATGTGATGAAAACCTATCATGTGCCAGAAAGTAAAATTCGCCTAATTCATCGCGGGGCAGATACGGATTATTTTGAAGTGGGTTCCGTGAAAGTGCATCAAATAGAAGACTTTATCAAGCAATATGGGATTGACTTAAACGGACCGATTGTGACCTTGGTAGGGCGCCTGACACGGTGGAAAGGGCAACTTGTGTTGTTAGAGGCGTTGCGTCAATTAAAAGGGCCGATCACGTGTTTATTGGTGGGATCTGCCCAAGGGCGGGATAAGTATGTGGCAGAAATTAAAGAAGCCATGAAAAAACTGCCCGAAGATATAGGGGTTTATATCATTACGAACAGCCCCGATATGCCCACCGTCTATGCCCTGTCTAATGTGGTGATTAATGCGTCGTTGGACCCCGAAGCGTTTGGACGTGTGATCCCCGAAGCGCAAAGTATGGGGTGCCTTGTGATTGGCACAGCGCATGGTGGCGCGGCCGAAACCATAGCAGATGGGGAAACGGGCTTTTTAGTGCCCCCAGGGGATCCAAAAGCGCTGGCGGATAAAATCAAAGAAGTGTTGGCGTTGCCCAAAAAAGAAAAAGAAGAAATTCAAACCAAAGCGATTAAAAGTGTGCAAGAAAACTTTTCAACGAACATGATGTGTGCTAAAACGTTGGCGGTCTACAGGGAGGTCCTAGATGATCACGAAGCTTAAAAATGCCCTTGCAAAACGCAAAAATGGGGCGGAAAAACCCAAAAAAGAAAAAAAAGTAAAGGTGCCCAAAGCCACGCAAATTGCGTGCTATTTGGAACAAAAATCTATCGTGGATATTTTGTTAAAAGCAACCAGTTTAAAGGCGACTTTTTTTACCAATTTTATGGGGGGGGTTGCCCGCGGGATTGGGTTCACGATTGGGGCATCCTTGATTTTGGTGGTGTTGTTTAGATTACTTGTGATGATTACCAAGCTGAATATTCCCTATATTCAAGACGTCGTGCAAGATATGGTGAATGTGATTGCCACATCGCCGGCGGTGGAAAAGATTATCGCACAAGAACAACAACGCGCCCCCGCGCCAGAGGTGGAAACCACGCCCGAAGAATAAAAATTGTCATCTTAATAATAAATGTCATTCCTCGTGGGGGGCATCCCTCGTTTGTCCATAGTGTCATCCCTTAGTAGAACGTCATTCCTCGCCCTTGAAAAGGGCGTCAAGGGAACTTCCGGTAAAAAAAACGACATGTCATCCCTCGTGGGGGAAGTCATCCCTTTTTTGCGTTAGCATTTTTTACATGTCATCCCTCGCCCTTGGAAAGGGCGTCCAGGGATCTTCCGGTTGTCCTTTAAACAATTCATGCTAATTTAAAAAATACTTGCGAAGAATATTCTTTTCGTCTATTCTATGCATAAGGCAGGGTGGTGTCTGCCCCGAGGACTGAAAACCTCTTCTGTGGTTGCCGAGTACTATCGGCGTAAAAACTCCTTCTAGTTGTATGACTGGAAGGAGGCTAATAAGTTAAAGGGAACACTCCCTTTTTTACGAATATGCCCGCTATTCCACAGAGTAGTTTTCAGCTTCCAGTCGCCTTTTGCACCAAGGGCGATTTTTGTTGTTAACTTATCTTGAAAGGATAGAAAATGAAAAAATTATTATTACTTTCTGTAATTGTTTTAGTTTCTGCATCTGGGTATGCCACAGACGTGAAACCTTATGTAGAAGGGAGATTAACTGAGAACTGGATTAGTGGAAAATTCAAAGAAAATGAGTATTCAAAAAAGTTTAGAAATAATGCTTTAGGGAGAAGTTTAGAGCTTGGAGCTAAAATTGATCAATTTCGGATTGGTTTAGAAGGGTATTATAATGATCCTTTAAAAGATTTTCTTGGTGGCTTTCCTGTAAAAGGGGAAACGAAAGGATTATTTGTTAACGCTTATTATGATATTCCTTTGGGAGAACAATTAAAAAAAATTAAACCCTATGTTGGGGTAGGGATTGGTTATAGTTGGTTGAAAGAAACGTTAGATGCGACTTCTGTGAGATTAAGTGCTAAAGACAAAGATTGGGGCTGGAATATCGGCTTAGGGGTAGGGTATGCCCTAAGCGATCATATTGATTTGACGTTAGGATATAGATACGAGGATTTAGGCAGAATCAAAGATACTTACAGTAAGACAGATTTTGAAAATCACAAAGTTTCTTTGGGCTTAAGATATACCTTTTAGGAGCTTTGTTTGCCCCAACCTTAAAAAGTTGGGGCATCAATAGATAGAATTTTTTCATATTTAATAAATTTCTCCTTAGTTGCCCCGATTTGAAGAAATCGGGGCATTTATTTTTTCTCCGCGAGGGATGACATATTGTTTTTTTAACCGGAAGATCCCTTGACCTTGGGCGTTTCGCCCAAGGAGGGATGACCTGTTTAAATGACACAAAAACACTTACCGCTTAGGCTTGGGAGTGTCCCAATTTTCGGCAAAGCGGGCTAGTTCCCTATCGGACGAGGGCAATTGAATTTCCACTTGAATAAACATATCGCCTTTACCGGCAACCCCTTTGCCTTTTAAGCGCAACTTTTTGCCCGAACTGGTAAACGGGGGAATCGTGACGGCAACGGGGCCACTGGGGGTGGGCACTTGGACTTTGGCGCCCAAAACCGCCTCTTTCAGCGACACAGGGCACGTATAGGTCAAGTTCATGCCATCCCGTGTATAAACGGCGCTTTTTTCAACCGTGATTTTAATCAGCGCATCCCCGGCGCGCCCCGTGGCATCGGGGGATCCTTGCCCCTTTAACCGCAACGTTTCATCGGTTTCAATACCGGCGGGAATTTTGATTTTAAGGCGTTTCCCCGTCTGTAAAGAAATGGTGGTTTCGCCCCCCGTGACCGCTAAATCAAACGGGATAGACAGGGCGTAAGATGTATCTTGTGGCGCCCCAGCCCCAAAGCCTTGACCGCCAAAGCCCCCGCCAAACGGGTTAGCCCGCCGACGTGCACCACCCCCCCCGCCAAAACCAAACAGGTCGGAAAAGTTAAACCCGCTGCCCCCGAACATGGTGGCAAAATCTTCGGGGTTCATGTTGTGGGTTTGATACGTTCTGCCCCCGCCATAGGCCCCACCAGTACCGCCATAAGCCCCAGCGCCCCCACGGTCATACGCCCCCGCGCCAAAGGGGGTAGGGTTGCCGTGTTCATCTATTTCCCCGGCATCATACCGCCGGCGTTTATCTGGATCCGATAAGAGTTCATACGCCGCCGAGACGGTTTTAAACTTTTCGGCCGCTTTTTTATCGGGATTGACATCGGGGTGCAAGGACCTAGCCATTTTATGATAGGCCTTTTTAATTTCGTCTTTGGAAGCCGTTTTAGAAACCCCCAGTAAATCGTATAAGTTCGCCATCGTTCAAATCCTTTTTAACATATTATGATATAATATAAGGTGTTTTTTACAAAAATCTATGGATAGATTAAAAAAAAAATGGTAAAGTGCCTGTATGGGACACGAAAAAGAACACAAAAATTTTTTGATGAAAGCGGCCGCGGTGGCATCTGTCACGGTGGCGGGATTAGGAATTATCATCAAATTCGTTGTTTTTTTGTTGACCGGATCTATTGCGGTTTTATCCACGTTGTTTGATTCGTTGCAAGATTTATTAACCTCTGGCATTAACTTTTTTGCCATTCATCATGCGTTGCAACCGGCCGATAAACATCATCGCTTTGGTCATGGTAAAGCCCAAGCGATTGGGGCAATGGTGCAAGGGTTTATCATTGCCCTGTCCTGCGTGTTTTTGTTAAAAGAAGCTTGGACGCGGTTGCTACATACCCAAGATGTGGCGCATTTAGATTATGGGATGATCGGACTTGTTATTGTGATTTTAATAACGTGGGGGTTGATTGCGTTTCAAGGGTATGTTGTGCGGCAAACTGATTCCCTATCTATTAAGGCCGATAAAGCCCATTACGACGGGGATATTTTAATGAATATCGGGGTGTTGTTATCTATGGCCGTCACGCATTATTTTAAGTGGTATTGGGTGGATGCTGTTTTTGGTATTGCGGTGAGTGCCTATTTGGCGTGGGTGGTTTATGGGATTTTGAAAGAGGCTATTGCGATGCTAATGGATACGGAAATGCCCCCAGAATTTCGCCGAAAATTAGAACGCCTAGTGCTATCCCATCCCGATATTAAGGCCATTTATGCCCTAAAGACAAGAACGTCTGGGGAAAAAGTGTTTGTGCAATTCGTGGTGGCAATGGATGGAAATTTGACCCTAAAACACGCCCATGATAAGATCAATCAGTTAGAAAGAAAAATTAAGGAAAATTATCCTAATGTCCAGGTGCTGATTCATCCAGAACCAGCCAAAGAAAGAAAAGCCCATGGATAATCAAGAACACATTATTAAGGCCCTAGCTTCCCCGTCATTATATCCCGGGAACCTGTCTGAAATAGAGGTACAAGAAACCGCCCTTTCGGTTTTATATATTACCCCAAAACGGGTGTATAAACTTAAAAAAGCCATTAAAACCCCAAAAGTGGATTTTTCTACGCCCTTAAAACGTAAAGGGGCGTGCTTGCATGAAATGCAACGCAGCGCGATTTATGCCCCCCAGTTGGTGATTGGCTTAAAACCCGTGAAGTTGCTAAAAAATGGGCGTATTAAAATTGGGGGGATGAGTGGACAAGAGGTTGATACCGTTTTGGTCATGCGTCGCCTTCCAGAAGAAATGTTGTTGGATGCGTATTTGCCCAATCCCGCTTTTGGAACAATTCGGGCAATGCAATTGGCTAAACGTCTTGTCGCCTTACATGGGGGGGCAAAGGTCTTTCGGTCCAAAGGGGGATGGGAAGTTTTGGTGGGGCGGATTGAAACAGTGCATCAGGCCCTAAAACAAAACCCAAAATTATTCCCAAAAGATAAAGTAAACGTATGGTACAGAACGGCATTCGCCTGGTTGAATCAGCATAAACGCTTGATACAATTACGCCAAAAAAGTGGGCGTTTCAGAAAATGTCATGGCAATTTGTTTTTATCCAATATTGGTTATACGCATAAAGATTTTTTGTTCTTTTCCCCGATTGAATATGATACGGGGGCCGAATGTATTGATGTTTTATATGATTTAGCGGCCTTGTTGATTGATTTGGAACGCAAAGGGTTGCGCCTGTTGGGAAATAAAATTTTTAATACTTATTTGACGATGATGAATGATTATGAGGGGCTTCCTTTATTGCCGTTTTATCAATCTTTAAGGGCAATGACCAGGGCAACGGCTAAATGCGAACAAGATTTGGTATTGGCAAAGGTTTACTTTGATTTGGCTTGCCAAGTGCTAACCCCTTATACACCAGAATTGTTAATTACAGATCAAGAACCCGAAAAAAATTGGATTCAAAAAACAGGGCCGGCCCCTGGGGGCTTGGTGTTGAAAGACGCTTTGGTTAAGGGGCAAATTACGGGATTTTCAAAGCCCGCTTGGTTTACAAAAACATACGGTGTTTCTGATTTTTATAAGATTGTTTATGATATTTTAGAACATCAAGCGTGTTTGTCTTTAAATATGGGGATATCGGTGGCTATCCAATTAACGCATCCAACATCGGCACAAAAAAAGCAAATCCGGGCATTCGCCGAAGAACAAAACGTCCCCATTTTTTACGCGTTTTCCCAAAAAAGGAAGGTGAAACCATGAAGTACATAACCTTGTTATTATGTCTAGGGGTCTTGGCTTGCTGTGGCCGAATGTCCCCACCAGAGGCCCCAGAAGGTTCCTTTTATCCGCATACTTATACGGTAAACCCTTAGCGCTTAAATTCTTGTTTGTTGGGGCGTTGGAATAGGGTGTTAATTTCTTCCTTTGGATCTTTATGATTGTAAATCACTTCATAAAGAATGGAACAAATCGGCATGTCAATTTTATCTTTTAAGGCATGGACGGCTTTCAGCGTATACGCCCCTTCGGCAAGTTTGTCAAACGGCAGGCCTTTGGCGAAGTTTTCCCCGAATTGTCGGTTATGACTGTGTGGGGAAAAAAGGGTCGCTTCGTAATCCCCAAGGTGGCTGAGGCCATACGCAGTTTTGGGTTCCCCCCCGAAAAAGGCAATAAACCGCCCAACTTCCACTGGGGCGCGGGCCATGAGGGCCCCTTTTAAGCCCGCCCAATTGAGGCCATCTAGAATACCGGCTGCCAGACCAATCACGTTTTTTAATGCTGCCCCAATTTCGTTCCCAATCAAGTCGTTTCCATAATAAGCCCGAATCAGTGAACTGTTCATAAAATCGGCCACATCCTTGGTAACTTCGGGTTCAAATGAATCAATGACAACACAGCTGGGCACCCCCCTTAAATAATCTTGGACATGCCCTGGCCCCCCCAAAACCGCAACATGCACATCCCGTTGTTTGATTTCTTCTAGGAAAATCTGGGTCATGCGTTTGCCGGTGTTTTCTTCTAGACCTTTCATGGCTAATAAAAATGTTTTGCCCGCTAGATCATATTTAGAAAGTTGCCGACACAATCCCCGGAAGTTTTGACATCCAATAGATACCACAATAAAATCACGTTCCAGAGCTTTGGCTAAATCGGTCGTGTATTGCACCCCTTCGGGCATGGTTAGATAGGCATTTTTACCCGTATTTTTTAATTCTTGATAGCTTTTATCTTGTTCCAATCCGTAAAACAACACGTTTGCATGTTTATAGGTTGCCATGTAATACCCCAAAAAGCCACCCCACCGGCCGCAGCCAATCACGGAAACCGTCTGAAAATCAGTCATACTCAATATCCTTTTAAAATTATTCTCTATGGGGGAAGTCTACACAATTTATGGGCTTTGTCAAGCAGGAAGGCAAGGCAAAAAGGGGGGCAAAAATTTTATCTTGACAGGGGGTTTTTAAAAGCTATAATCCCCTTGTTTTT
>Ga0310695_10012042_pt1 | contig 12209 bp, 10 predicted proteins | sample RumenRJG_04DNA_FD_203882 | JGI IMG/M metagenome (GOLD analysis project Ga0310695, IMG submission 203882) | Bovine rumen microbial communities from Lethbridge, Alberta, Canada - RJG_04 (v2) (version 2) | ecosystem: Host-associated > Mammals > Digestive system > Stomach > Rumen | place: Canada... | reverse complement strand
TTCGTGAATTTACTGTACATTTTAGTGTGTACTCACTGTAATTTCTTGAGTATTCTCACTCAAAGTCATTACGGGTTTCTTGTTTTCCTTATTGTTCAATTTTCAAGGTTCTATGCACTTTTGGGCTAAAAAATAACGGGCGTTTTTCGCACCCGCACCTCAATAGTGCAAGTGATATTATACATCAATCACCTTGGTTTGTCAACATCTTTTTTGAATTTTTTGGAATTATTTTTCAACTTTTTTATTTCTTGATAATATATTTATTTCAATTGATTTTATCTTGGCGGTTAAGGAAAATATTGCCGTACTTTTTTCTTATACATATTATATTATAAAACATTTCCTGTGTTTTACTCATTAATTTGCGTTTTGTTATTGTGTTTTTAAATAAGTATTGGGGCTTTACTTTAGATAATATCAACAAAAAATTTTTTCACGGCAAAAAAGTATAGACATTTTATAAATTTGTGGTATCATATAATTACATAAAAGAAATAAAGCCTTCTTTTGTGTTTGCAAATATCGAGGTGAGAAGAATGAGCTGCAATAAAATCATTACAATTACAAGACAGTACGGTTCGGGTGGACACGAGATCGGTGAACTGCTTGCAAAGAAGCTTGGCATAACCTTTTATGACAAGGAACTGATTTCTATGGCAGCTAAAGAGAGCGGAGTATCTCCCGAGGTATTTGAAAAGGCAGACGAAAAGCCTGCCAACAGCCTGCTTTATTCGCTTTCCGTAGGTCTGTATAATTACGGAAACGGATTTTCTTCATCAATGGGCGATTTGCCGATTAACGATCAGCTTTATATTATTCAGCACAAGATAATCAAGGAAAAATCGGAGAATGAGAATTTTGTTGTTGTCGGAAGATGCGCCGACTATGTGCTGAAAGACAATCCCAACGTAGTAAAAGTGTATATTTACGCTGACATTGAAAGCAGAATGAAACGCGCCGTTGACAGAAACGACATTGAACCTGCCAGAGCCAAACAGGCGGTATTGAAGGCGGACAAAAGCAGAGCTAACTATTACAGTTTTTATTCAGGACAAAAATGGGGTCAGGTTGACAACTACGATTTGTGTATTAACACCACTAATCTTACACCTGACGTTGCCGCTGATTTGATTGTCGACTACCTTAATTTACTCGACAAAAATTAGAGGCATAAAATATACTCCTCCTGAATATACTGTATCATTGTTGTATCATTAATTTAGGAGGTGAATAATATGAAATTCGTCATTATGGATATTGATGATTTTATCTTCGGCAACGAGGAGTGGCACGAGAGCGAGAGGTAAGCCGCGCTTACCAAGCTTTTAAAAGGAATTTTAATTGAAAATCGCTTAGTGTTTTTCGTTGACATAAAATCCACATGCGTTCAGCCGTCCGTTTTCGGGCGGCTGTTTTATTTTTGGTTAAATGTACAATTGAATAATTATGTATTGTGTGGTATTATCTTTTTTGGCAAGGAGGATTTTTATGCACACAAAAGCAAAAATATTAAGTATTATTTTATCCGCTGTTATGATATTGAGCATAATTTGCGCTGCTCCAATAACCGCTTCCGCCACTGTTACCACAAGCGGTACTTTTGAAAATATAAGCTACAAAATTGAGGACGGCGTTCTTACCGTGAGCGGCACGGGCGATACCGGAGGAAGCTACGGTCAGACAAAGCCTTGGAGCGAGTACAAAAGTTCAATCACCAAAATTGTAGTTTCGGATGGAATAACGAAAATTTCGGATTCTTTATTTAGCGGCCTTAGTAAGGTCACAGAGGTTTCGCTTCCAAATAGCCTTAAAGAGATTGGCAAGTATGCTTTTTCCAACGACTACTCACTTGAAAGCGTCACCTTCCCTGAGAGTTTGGAAACAGTAAAAATGTTGGCGTTTTTATCCTGCTCCAATTTGAAGAAAATTAATTTCCCTCCGAAATGCGCTTTCGGAGCTTGGGCTTTTATGAACTGTGGTTTTACTACGCTTACAATTCCGTCGAGCTTTGTGGGTACAATCGACTCATACTGCTTTGACTCAAATGAAAACCTCAGAGCTGTTAGCATTGGAAGCGGAGTAAACCTGAATTGCCGAGGTCCGTTTGCGTCTTGCGATAATCTGCGTTATCTTATGGTAGATAACGACAACCCATATGTGTGCGATGTTGATAACGTGCTTTACACAAAGGATTTGAGCGAATTGATTTTTTACGCTCCGGGAAGGGACAGAGCAAGCTTTACGATTCCGAACGGAGTTAAAACAATTGGCGACTATAGCTTTGACAGCGTTGAAAGTCTTACTAAGCTGACAATTCCCGAGGGCGTTACCGTTATTGAGCAGGGCGCTTTCAAAAACTGCACAAACCTTACCGATATAGATTTTCCGGACAGTCTTGAAAAGATTGAAGCAAACGCGCTTTTAAACACGGGATGGCTCAATAATCAGCCCGAAGGTCTGATTTACATTGGTAAAATCGCATTTAAGATGAAGGGTAATTCTCCGGCTACGGTTATACTAAAATCCGGCACAAAAAAGATTGCTCCGGACTGTTTTTCTTACCGCTCAACACTTAAGCAGATTGTTTTCAGCGATACTTTAGGCGAAATCGGTGAGGAAGCATTTTACAAATGCACTCAGCTGAACAACGTAATAATTCCCGACAGCGTTAAGGTGATTGAAAACAGCGCTTTCTATGACTGCGACTCGCTTACAAAGCTTAAAATCGGCAAAGGTATTACAAAGCTTAATCCGTTTGTGTTCGCGATGTGCGATAAGCTTGAGGAAGTTGTAATTCCGGATAGCGTAACCTGTATTGATGAATTCGCTTTTCACGGGGATTCGGCGCTGAAAAAGCTGACAATTCCTGCTTCGGCAACTAACATCAGATACAATGCGTTCGGATTTTTAACCGAGAATAACAGGTATGTAAAAAACACCAATCTAACCGTTTACGGCTATACCGGCAGCGCCGCTGAGCTTTACTGCAAAAACAGGGATATAAAATTTGTCTCTATAGGCAAAGTACCTATCGGTGACGTCAACGGCGACGGTTCGGTGGATGTTCTCGACGCCGCGGCGGTTCAAATGAATTCGACCGGCAGAGCCGAACTGACAAACTCTCAGCTTTCGATTGCAGATGTTAACAACGATAAAATTATCGATGTACTCGACGCGGCTGAAATTCAAAAATACGCGGCAGGTATAATTAAAGAATTCAAAAAGAAATAAGGCTATAAAAATATGACGGCGGCTGTCACCAACTGACAACCGCCGTATTTGTGTGCCCCTGAACGGTTCGAGGGCGTTATTCTTCGTTACTGATAAAGCTGATTGGGTCGGCGTTTGTGCCGTTTACCTTGACCTCGACGTGAATATGATTTTTCTCGCTCGCTTCAAAGGGAACTGTGCCGACTGTGGCGATTTTATCTCCCTGCTTGACGGTATCGCCCTTTTTGACCTTGATATCACCGAGTCCGCTGTAAACACAGACAACGTTATTGACCGAGATTTCAACGGTTTTGCCGAAAAGCTTGTCCTCGCTGACCTTGGTAACCTCGCCGTCGCTCATCGACATTACGTCGTCGCCAAGCTCCGCGGCAAAGTCAACGCCGTTATGCGGTTTCCACACATTGAGAGTTTTGTAATAGACGCTTTCCTTGCTGTACTCGCGCAGGACGTTGCCGCCCTTTACAGGAAAGGCAAGGCTGATGTCCGCGGCGAGCATTGTCTGCAACGCGTCGCGGCTGTAGGTCGGCTTTTGAGTTGTCGGCTGAACTGTTGCGTCATCCTGCTCGGCGACCTCGGTGGGATAAGTTTCCTTTTCGGGCTTAAACTCACTGCCGAGAGTCGGCATGGGCGGAGTCGCGTGAACTCCCGTTACCGGCTGATTAACCTGCTTTGCGTCCGACGACGCAAGATTTTGCTTTGCCGAATTGCTGACGGTGTTGTATGTTGAATATACCGCCATACAAACAGCGATTAGGCAGATTGAAAACGCGGTGTAAAATCCGATTTTTTCGCGGCGGGTTTTTCTTTTTCTTCTTTCGCCGCTGTAATGTTCGCTCATAAAAAAGCACCTCCGCTGTTATTATTGGCGGAGGCGCTTTGATTTATTCAATTTTATTCCAACACTTTGTAGCCCTGTGTTTCGACGATTTCTTTCAGCTTATCCGCTGAAATTTCGGCGTTAAGATTAACAACCGCAGTGCCTTTTTCGTGGCTTACTTCGGCAGAGTCAACCTCCGCAAGTGATTCGAGCGCGGATTTTACCCTTGCCTCGCAGTGGGGGCACATCATTCCCTCGATTTTTAATGTTGTTGCCATTTTCTTTTCCTCCTTGATTGTTTCGGTTTTTATTGGTTTATCTGATTTTATTTCGGTAAGTTTTACAAAGTTCAGTCTGAGCGCGTTTGTTACTACGCAGAAGCTCGAAAGGCTCATTGCCGCCGCGCCGAACATCGGGTTCATACTCCAGCCGAGGATTGAGATAAACGCTCCGGCGGCGAGGGGTATTCCGATTATATTGTAGATGAACGCCCAGAATAGGTTTTGGCGGATATTCCTGAGCACGGCTCTGCCGAGTTTAACGGCGTTCGGCACGCCTATAAGCGAGCAGTTCATCAGCACTACGTCCGCGGCGTCGATAGCTACGTCCGTACCTGCGCCGATTGCAATTCCGATGTCGGCAGAGGTCAGGGCAGGCGCGTCGTTAATGCCGTCACCGACCATCGCGGTTTTGCCCTGAGCGCTGAGCTTTTTGATTACGCTCTCCTTTTCGTCCGGCAGAACGCCTGCGATAACCTCGTCTATACCTGCCTGCTTAGCGATTGCCGAGGCTGTTCTTTGGTTGTCGCCCGTGAGCATTACAACCTTCATTCCCTGTGATTTCAGCAGGCTTACAGCCTGTTTGCTGTCGGGCTTGATAACATCTGCTACGGCGATTATGCCGAGAAGTTTATTTCCCTTAGAGAAATATAGCGGTGTTTTTCCCTCGTTTGCGAGGTTATCCGCAACGGCTTTGAATTCGTCGGGAATATCACAGTGTTCTCCGATATAACTGAGGTTTCCACCGCGGAGAGGTTCGCCGTCAAGCTCTGCATACAGTCCGCTTCCGGGCAGGTTTTTGAACTCGCTGACCGCGGCGCTGTTAATATTATTTTCCTGAGCGTAGAGATTAACCGCCTTTGAGAGCGGATGCTCACTCATTTTTTCAAGTGAATACGCGAGTGATAACAGCTCGTTTTCGGAAATTCCGTTCGGTTTTATGTCGGTGACAACAGGCTCGCCGCTTGTGACCGTGCCTGTTTTGTCGAGGACGATTGTTTTAAGCTTACCCGTTTCCTCGAGCGATTCGGCGGTTTTGAACAAAATTCCATGCTTTGCGCCGACTCCGCTTCCGACCATTATCGCGACGGGAGTTGCCAGTCCTAGCGCACACGGACAACTGATTACGAGAACCGAAACCGCCCTTGCGGTAGCATCTCCGACAGGCGCTCCGACTATCATCCAAATAGCAAAGGTAATTATCGCGATTCCGATTACCACGGGCACGAACACACCCGAAACCTTGTCGGCAATTTTCGCGATTGGCGCTTTTGTAGCCGCGGCGTCGCTGACGGTCTTAATAATCTGCGCCAGCGTGGTGTCCTCTCCGACGCGCATAGCCTCGCACTTTATATAACCCGAACGGTTGATTGTCGCGGCGGAAACCTGACTGCCCTTCTCCTTATCGACAGGCACGCTTTCGCCTGTCAGGGCAGATTCGTCAACCGCCGTCGCACCTTCGAGCACGATACCGTCTACGGGTATGCTCTCTCCCGGGCGGACAACAAAGGTATCTCCCCTTTTGACCTGCTCTATCGGGACGGTCTTTTCCTTGCCGTCAATCAGCAAGGTCGCGGTTTTCGGCGAGAGGTTCATCAGGCTTTTCAGCGCGTCGGTCGTCCTGCCCTTCGACTTTGCTTCAAGGAGCTTGCCGACGGTGATTAGCGTTAAAATCATCGCGGCAGATTCAAAGTACAGGTCGTGCATATACGCCATAGCCCTTGCAAAATCCCCTGCCGCCTGCGCGGAGGTCATCAAAAACAGATTGACCGTGCTGTAAACAAATGATGTTGCCGAGCCGAGAGCAACGAGCGTGTCCATATTCGGAGCGCGGTGGATTACTCCCTTAAAGCCGCTGATGAAAAACTTTTGATTTATCACCATAACTATCGCGGCGAGCAGCAATTGAACAAGCGCTACCCCTACGCAGTTGCCGTCAAAAAACTTCGGCAGCGGAAAGCCGAACATCATATGCCCCATTGAAAAGTACATCAACACGAGCAAAAATCCGATTGAAGCAACAAGGCGCTTTAGGATTTTCGGGCTTTCGGTGTCCTTCAAAGAATCCGCGTTCGGCTGAGAGGTTTTATTTTCTTTTCCCTTTTCGGCAGCGGTGTAACCGGCGTTTTCAACCGCCTTTATTATCTCGGCGGAGTCGGCGCTGCCCTCGACTCCCATTGAGTTTGTCAGCAGGCTGACCGAGCAGGAGCTTACGCCGTCGAGCGACGACACCGCCTTCTCAACCCTCGCGGAGCACGCGGCGCAGCTCATTCCGCCAACGTCAAATTGTCTCATCAAATCACCTCATAAGCTTTTGCAAAGTGTCCATAAGCTCGTCGATAACCTCGTCCTTGCCCTCTCTTATATCATCCGCAACGCAGGTGTGAATATGACTTGAAAGCAGCTCTTTGTTAAAAGAGTTTATCGCGGCGTTGACCGCGGCAGCCTGAACGAGTATATCGGGACAGTAGGCGTCGTTTTCAAGCATACGCTTAATTCCGCGGATTTGCCCCTCGATGCGGTTAAGGCGGTTAACAAGCTTTCTATACTCAGCTTCGTCGCGCTTTTTGGTCTTGTGACAAGCGCAGACTTCGGTTTTCTTTTCTTCCACAAATATACCCCCTATAGGTATTTTCAGCTTTATTATATACCCCCACAGGGTATTTGTCAACATAGATACAAATTATTATTACGATTTAATTTCTAAATTTAACTCGCATTAACACAAACTCCGCCCCCTCCGTCATTTTGCTATGCAAAATGACACCTCCCCCAAAGCTTACGCGTTGGGGGAGGCTAAAAAAACCGCCCTGCAAAAGCAAAGCGGTTTGATTTATAAATTAGTCTGCTGAGTAAGGGAGCAGTGCGAGGTGACGCGCACGCTTGATTGAAGTTGTGAGGTCACGCTGATGTCTTGCGCAGGTGCCTGTTACACGGCGGGGAAGAATTTTTCCTCTCTCGGACAGGTAACGGCGAATGCGGTTAACATCCTTGTAGTCGATATGCTCTACCTTGTCAACACAGAAAGCGCAAACTTTCTTGCGGCCTTTTCTGCCTCTGTTAGGTCTTTCAGCCATCTTTAGTTCTCCTTTCGTTGAGAATTATGTGAATTGGTTAAGTTCAAAATTTTGTTACGTTAACGCATCACGCTTTGACGGTTTGCAATCAGAACGGCAAATCGTCATCAAGCGGCATATCCTGAAAATCAGCGTTCGAGCCGCTCTCGTATGAAGGCGCTGCCTGAGGAGCAGGCTCCTGATACTGACGGGGCTGGCTGTACTGCTGAGGCTGAGAATACTGGTTTCCGTACGACTGATTGCCGTAACCTGAGTTATCCCTTTTCTCGCCCGTAAAGGATACGTTGTCGGCTACAACCTCTACAACATAGCGGTTTGTGCCGTCCTTAGCCTGGTATGTTCTGGTCTGGAGCTGTCCCTCAATCGCAATCATAGCGCCCTTGCCGAAGTAACGGCAAACAAACTCAGCTTGCTGTCTCCAGCAAACGATGTCGATAAAATCAGCCTTGCGCTCCTCGCCGCTTCTAACATAGCTGCGGTCAACTGCAATTCTGAAATTTGTAACGCTTACTCCGTTGGGAGTTGTTTTGAGTTCGGGATCCGATACCAGACGTCCCATTAAAATTACACGGTTTAACATAACTTTTTCCTTTCGTCATTCGTAATTCGGACAAATGCGTTTACATTCATCCTACAATGTTCGTATTCGCTTAGTCTTCTTCTTTTTTAATGATGAGTGAACGGATAACGCCTTCGGTAATTCTGAAACGACGGTCAAGCTCCGCGGGGAACTCAGCAGTTGATTCAAAATCAAAGAGAACGTAGTAGCCTTCACTTTCCTTGTTGATAAGGTAAGCAAGCTTTCTCTTGCCCCACTCGTCAACATTCTTCAAAGTGGCACGCTCCTCAATGAGCTTCTTAAATCTTTCGATAAGAGCCTGGATGCCCTCTTCGCCCTGCTTCATTGAGATAATCATTACAGTCTCGTAATTTGCTGTTACTGCCATCACTTTGCACCTCCTTCTGGACATTATGGCGGATTTCTCCGCAAGGATTTGTCGCATAGAGCGACAGATATATTATAACACAAAAAAGCCCTTTGTCAACTCTTTTTCACAATTTTAATGAGCTTTGTGGCTGATAAATCAGCATAACAACTCATTGACAAATCAGAAAATTGTTATATACTATAAGTATATAATGGATTAGTATGGAATGGTGTGTAAATTTCAAAAAATTCTATGAAATAGTTTATGAAAAAGACAGGACGGTGTTATTTTGTTTACGTCAATACTTAACGAACACAAGGGCTTTGGCAAGCAGATTATGCTTTTGTCAAAAAACGAGCTCATTAAAACCTACAAGGGCGCTGTAATCGGTCCGCTTTGGGCGGTTGTAAAGCCTGCGTTTACCGTATTTGTTTACTGGTTCGCTTTCTCGGTGGGTATTAAAAAGCTCAGAGACGTCGGCGTAAACCTCGGCGGTCCCGAGGCGTTTTCTATCGACTTCTTTACATTTATGTTTGTCGGAATCATTCCGTGGTTCTTCATTCAGGACAGCATTGTTCAGGGGTCAAAAACGCTGAGAACCAACAGGCAGTTTATTACAAAGGTTAAGTTCCCTGTGTCGACAATCCTTACATACACGGGACTTTCAAGGCTGTACGTTCACCTTTTCCTCGCGATAATTATGTACGGCTATGTTGTATTTCACCGTGTTGCAGGCGGTTTGCCGCCTGTGAGCGTTTATGATTTGCAATTTTTCCTGTACTGTCCGCTGATGTTTATGTTCTTTTTGGCTCTTTCGTGGTCAACCGCGCCAATGGCGGCGTTCAGCAAGGACTTTGAAAGCCTTATCGTGTCGGTTATGTCGGGTATATTCTGGCTGTCGGGCATTATGTACGATTCCTACGGCTTTACCGGCTTCTTAAAGTACGCTATGCTCGTTAACCCGATTAACTTCTTTGCGAACGGATACCGCAACTGCTTCCTCTACAACAGGTGGTTCTTTGAGTACAAAACGGAGTTTGTTATCTTTATGGTCGAGTTTGTAGTAGTGTTCCTGCTCGGAATTTACAATTACAACAGGCTCAGAAAAAAACTTCCCGACGTGCTCTGATTGGAGGCGCAATTTATGTCAGATACTATTATTCGTTTTAAAAACGTTTCAAAAACATATATCCTATATAAAAACGACCAGGCGAGGTTTAAGGCGCTGTTCATTAAGCCGAGAAATCCCAAAACAAACCGCGCGTTAAACGACGTTTCGTTTGAGATTAACCGCGGCGAGTCCGTTGGTATTGTCGGTGACAACGGCGCGGGTAAATCCACCCTGCTCAAGATGATTACAGGCGTTGCCTTCCCCGACGAGGGCGAGATTTTTGTAGACGGCAAGGTTGCCGCTCTGCTCGAGCTTACCGCAGGCTTCTCAATGGAGATGACCGGCAGGGAAAACATCTACCTCAAAGGCTATATTCTCGGTCTTGAGGACGATTATATTAAGGAAATTGAAGAAAAAATCATCGAATTCGCAGAGCTCGGAGACTACATTGACCAGCCTGTAAGAACCTACTCCAGCGGTATGAAAATGCGTCTGGGCTTTGCTATCAACGTCAACATCGAGCCCGACGTGCTCGTAATCGACGAGGCGCTGGCTGTCGGTGACGCGAGCTTTAAGCGCAAGTGTAAGGACAAAATCAAGGAGATTATCGAGGCAGGCACAACCGTGCTTTACGTTAGCCACACAGCAAGCTCCGTTAAAGAGATTTGTCCGCGTTCAATTTACCTGAGAAAGGGCGCTGTTATTTTTGACGGCGACACAGAGGAAACACTTAAGGTTTATAACGATTACAAGGAAAGCGTTAAAAACAAGAAGAAAAAATGATTAAAACCAAGCTTAACGAATTTGAAGCAGACTGGGCGGCTATGCCCGTAATCGAAAAAGACGAGCTCAAAAAGCTCAAAAATAAAACTATACTGATCAGCGGACATTCAATTGCCCGCTGTCTTTGCTATGCCCTTTTGTATCAGAACGAAGCCAAGGCTCTGAACATCAGGGTTATTTTTTCTGATACCGACAACGGCAGAATTAAGGAGCTTTTTTCTGAGCTTGTGCTCAGAGACGACTTTGATTTTGTTGATTATAATTCTTTATCAGAAATTAGAAAAGCGGATTATATAATCTACACAGGACTTTGCGGCGAGGAGATTAAGAGCTTTGGCGGCAGCTTAAAAACCGAGCTTGCCGCGGTTAAAGAGCTTTGCAGAATAGCAAAGAAAAGCAAGGCAAGGCTTATAGCGCTTAGCGACAGCAGGGTTTACGGCAAAGCCAAGCACGGCAGGGTTTACGCCGAAAACGAGTACGCCGCCGTTGACAACACCGACGAAAGCTGCTTTGACAGCCAGCTTTTCCGCGCACTTGAAGCGTACCTGAACTGCGAGAAAAAGGCAGGCGGTTTTGAGCTTACAACGCTCAGGACGGGCATTGTTTTAGGAGCGTGCTCAGGGCTTAAAACTCCGTTTGACAGTTTATTCAGGGCGGTTGCCAAGGGTGAGGAATACACTCTCTTTAACTCAGACAGAAAATACTCGCTCGTTTATATTTCCGACGTTTTCAAGGCGATTATATTTTCTTTAACTCAGCTTAAAAGCGACGAGGTTTACAACGTTACGGGAATTAACTCCACGGTTTCCACGGGAATGCTCGCCGCTGTTCTGCACGATATTTACCCCGAAACAGCGCGCGTTACACTCGGTGGTAAGGATGAGCTTAACGCCTGCGCTGTTCTCGGCAGCAAGCTTGAAAACAACGGCTGCGAGCCCTCGGTAAAGCTCGAAACCGCGCTTGAGCTCTGCGTTATGAGCTATATGGACAACGCCAAGGGTGCGAGCCTGCCGAACACGCACGACGGACGGCTTGACGCGATTCAGAAAATTCAGCTTGCAGGGCTGATGGAGGTTGACCGAATCTGCAAAAAGCATAATATCCGCTACTTTTTGGGCGGCGGAACACTGCTTGGCGCGGTAAGGCACCGCGGATTTATTCCGTGGGACGACGACTCCGACATTATGATGCTCAGAGAGGATTACGACAAATTCTGCAAGATTGCTCCGTCTGAGCTTCCGCCGTTTTTGTCCTTCCACTCAAATAAGACCGACAAAAATAACTTCTACGAATTTGCGAAGCTCAGGGTTGACAACACGGTTTTCGCGACAGAGCTTGCAAAATCGCACAACTCAATCAACATAGGTATCGCGCTTGATATTTTCTGCCACGACAAAACCGCAAACTCGGCTCTCGGTCAGAAAATCCACCTCGCGATGACGATTTTCACACGCGCGCTCGTCCTCAACAAGTGGAACAACCGCAAAACTCAGAACGGAAGCCGTATTCAGACCGCGGTTACAAACTTCTGCATAAAGGTATTTCCGCTGAGGTTCAGCCTGTGGCTGATGAACCACACAATCAGCTTTTTCAAGAACAAGAAAAACGCAAAGTTCCTCTACGACGGAATGGGCAGGAACGTGTACAACGGCAGCTTCCCCATAGAGCTGCTCCAAAACGAAATCCGCCTTGACTTTGAGGGCGAAATGCTCCCCGTGCCCGAGAAGTACGACGAGTACCTCAAATTCCTTTACGGCGACTATATGGAGCTTGCGCCGCTGAGCACAAGGCTCGGCTGTCACGAGATTAAGCTCTGCGACATCGGAAAATATGATATGTTATAAAGGCAACACCACACAATTCAAGGCGCACGGCTTGCTTGAATATTATTCCGTCAGCTTGCCCAAAAAATCTCGGCAAGGCGTCAGCCTTACCTTGATTTATTTGTACAACCTGACGAAAAATCTTGCTGCGCAATCC
>Ga0310695_10012041_pt1 | contig 12209 bp, 7 predicted proteins | sample RumenRJG_04DNA_FD_203882 | JGI IMG/M metagenome (GOLD analysis project Ga0310695, IMG submission 203882) | Bovine rumen microbial communities from Lethbridge, Alberta, Canada - RJG_04 (v2) (version 2) | ecosystem: Host-associated > Mammals > Digestive system > Stomach > Rumen | place: Canada... | reverse complement strand
CGTGGCGGCCGGCCTGGTTGGCGCCCATGCGCAGGTAGGCCGTGATGAAACGGTCGATATCGCCGTCCAGGACTGCACCGGTATTGGAGGTCTCCTCCTGGGTGCGGGTATCCTTGACCAGAGTATATGGCTGCAGGACGTAGGAGCGGATCTGGCTGCCCCATGCGATGTCCTTGACTTCACCGCGGATGCCGGCCAGTTTGGCCTCTTCCTCTTCCTTCTTCAGCATATAGAGCTTGGCCTTGAGCATCTGCATGGCCTTGTCCTTATTCTGGAACTGGGAGCGCTCGTTCTGGCATGTCACGACGATCCCGGTGGGGAAGTGAGTAATGCGGATGGCCGAGGACGTCTTGTTGATGTGCTGGCCGCCCGCGCCGCTGGAACGGTAGGTGTCTATGCGGATGTCATCGGGATTGACCACGATGTCTATGTCTTTTTCGATGTCCGGCATGACGTCACAGGACACGAAAGAGGTCTGGCGCTTGCCCTGGGCATTGAAGGGAGAAATACGCACGAGTCTGTGGACGCCGCGCTCGGATTTGAGATAGCCGTAGGCGTTGGGGCCGCTGATCTGGAAATCAACGGATTTGATGCCCGCCTCGTCGCCGTCGATGTAGTTCATGACATCGACCTTGAAGCCTTTGCGGTCCGCCCACCGGGTGTACATGCGGTAGAGCATGGAACACCAGTCGCAGCTCTCAGTCCCGCCTGCACCGGCATTGAGGGAGACGATGGCGTTGGAGTCATCATACTCTCCTGTGAGCAGGGTGGCGAGGCGCATTTCCTCAAGCTTTTCCTTGAAGGCATCCAGGTCTTCGCGGACAGCGTCGATCATGGACTCATCCTCTTCCTCGTTGCCCATGTCGATCAGCACGAGAATGTCCTCATACTGGGATTCAAGGTGATCGGCATCCTCAACAGTAGTCTGCAGATCTTTGAGCTGTTTCATTTTTTTGTTGGCGGTATCGGCGTCCGACCAGAAATCCGGGGCTTCCGATTCGCGCTGCAGCTCTTCAATGCGCTGTTTCTTGTATTCGAGGTCCAGAGAATCGATCACCTCGTGCATGGTGGTCTCGTACTGCTGAATCTCGGTTTTCATCTGATCCAGTTGAAGCATTTAGGTTTTTCCTCCTGAGCAGCCCTTCTGCTTCTTAGGCGTATGGCTATGGCTGCTGTTTCTATTGTGTCTGAGCCCGCACCGGACGGGCGGAAATATTTTTCTGTGACCGCACCGGGTGGTCCGGAATATTTTTTCTGTGACCGCACCGGGTGGTCCGGGATATTTTTTCTGTGACCGCAAAGGGCGTGCGGGAACATTTTCGCTGCGTAAATCACAGCTTCATGCCGGGACGTCCGTGGCAGTTCTTGTACTTTTTGCCGCTTCCGCAGGGGCAGGGATCATTGGGATAGATCTTCTTGTCAGTGCGGCGCTTGGGCTGCTTGACAGCTGTGTCATCCTTGTTGGTGCCGGTCGCCTTGGCGACTTCTTCGCGCTCCACTTTCTGCTCAACCTTGACATGGAAGAGGACACGGACGGTCTCCTCCTCGATGTTGCGGGTCATCTCATTGAACATGTCATAGCCGGCCATCTTGTACTCGACAAGGGGGTCATGCTGGCCGTAGGACTGAAGGCCTATGCTCTGCCGGAGCTGGTCCATATCATCGATGTGGTCCATCCATTTGCGGTCGACGACCTTGAGGATGACGACGCGTTCGAGTTCGCGGACCTGTTCGGAATCGGGGAACTCCGCCTCTTTGGATTCATAGAGGGCGACCGCCTCTTCCTTGAGCTGCTGCTTGAGCCCGTCGCGGGTACGCTCGCGGATCCGCCCGCGGTTTATGACCTGGAGCGGGATCGTGGGCAGCAGAAGCTCGTTGAGTTCGGTGAGGTTCCAGTCGTCGCTGTCGATGTCGTCGCTGATGCATGTGTCGACTGTGCCGTCGACATAATCCGTGATCATCTTAAAGACGCTGTCGCGCATGCTCTTGCCGTCGAGGACCTCGCGGCGCTGTGCATAGATGATCTCGCGCTGCTCGTTCATGACCTGGTCGTAATCGAGCAGGTTTTTGCGGATTCCGAAGTTGTTATTTTCAATCTTCTTCTGGGCGCCCTCGATCGCCTTGGAGAGGGACTTGTGGGTGATCTCCTGGTCCTCGGGAATATTGAGCGCGTTGAACATAGCGGTCATGCGGTCCGAACCGAACAGGCGCATGAGGTCGTCCTCGAGGGAGATGTAGAAGCGGGATTCACCGGGGTCTCCCTGACGTCCGCTTCGGCCCCGGAGCTGATTGTCGATACGGCGGGATTCATGGCGCTCTGTGCCGATGATCTTGAGTCCGCCGGCCGCGCGGGCCTCCTCGTCCAGTTTGATATCGGTACCACGGCCGGCCATGTTGGTCGCGATCGTGACGGCGCCGTGGCGGCCTGCTTCCGCGACGATCTCCGCTTCCATTTCATGGAACTTGGCATTGAGGACGTTGTGGGGTATGCCGGCCTTTTTGAGCATCTTGGAGACTTCCTCGGAGACCTGGATGGTGATCGTACCGACCAGGACAGGCTGGCCCTTCTCGTAGGCCTCCTTTACCGCGTTCACGACGGCGCGGAATTTTTCCTTCTTTGTCTTGTAGACGGCATCCTGGTCGTCGAAACGGATCACGGGACGGTTGGTCGGGATCTCGATGACGTCCATACCGTAGATCTCGCGGAACTCGCGCTCCTCGGTGAGGGCGGTACCGGTCATGCCGCATTTTTTATCAAATTTATTGAAAAAGTTCTGGAAGGTGATCGTCGCAAGTGTGCGGCTCTCGCGCTTGACTTTGACGTGTTCCTTTGCCTCGATCGCCTGGTGAAGACCGTCGGAGTAACGGCGGCCGGGCATCACGCGGCCTGTAAACTCATCGACGATCAGGACCTGGTCGTCCTTGACTATGTAATCGTGGTCGCGGTGCATCAGATTGTGGGCACGCAGGGCCAGGATGATGCAGTGCTGGATCTCCAGGTTCTCGGGATCCGCCAGGTTCTCGATACGGAAAAATCTCTCGACCTTGGCTACGCCTTCCGCGGTGAGGTTGATGAGCTTGTCCTTTTCGTTGACGATAAAATCGCCGGTCTCTTCGCGCTCAATGCCCATGATGGCATCGATCTTGGACAGATCTTCGACGTCGGCGCCACGCTTCATCTGGCCTGCCAGAATGTCGCATGCCTCGTAGATCTTGGTGGATTTGCCGCTCTGACCGGAGATGATCAGAGGTGTCCTGGCTTCGTCGATCAGGACCGAGTCGACCTCGTCGATGATGGCGTAGTGGAGCTCGCGCAGAACCAGCTGCTCCTTGTAGATCGACATATTGTCACGCAGATAGTCAAAGCCCAGTTCGTTGTTGGTCACATAAGTGATGTCGCAGCGGTAGGCCTCCTGGCGCTCCTGAGGCGTCATGCTGTTGAGGACGACGCCGACAGTGAGACCCATGAAACGGTAGACCTGGCCCATCCACTCCGCGTCACGCTTTGCCAGATAATCGTTGACTGTGACGATGTGGACGCCGCGGCCCTCCAGAGCATTTAGGTAGGCGGGCATGGTCGCAACCAGGGTCTTGCCTTCACCGGTACGCATCTCCGCGATACGGCCCTGGTGGAGGATAATGCCGCCGATCAGCTGTACCCGGAAGGGCTCCATGTCGAGTGCGCGGCGGGCCCCCTCTCTGACTGCCGCATAGGCCTCCGGCAGAATTGAATCGAGAGACTCCCCGTCCTGAACACGTTTTTTGAATTCATCGGTCTTGGCTCTCAGTTCCTCGTCGGTCAGGGCCTGCATGGCAGGGCGAAGACTCTCTATACGGTCGACATCGCCGCGGATCCTCTTGATCTCCCGCTGGCTGTGAGTTCCGAAAAGCTTATCTGTTAATCTGGACATAACTTTCCTTTCATCAATTTCTGTTGTGAAAAACTGTTATGAATGTTATGAAATATTATAAAATGTAATTATCAAAAGAAAATAAACATATTATTTACTGTTTAAAGGTATTTAGAATCATAAGGATCCGGAATCGAACAGGCCGAATCCCTTTCCCCGGGACTGCCGGGACAGAGCAGGCTGATCAAAGCATGCTTGTGGTAATGATCTCCTGTTCACAAACATGTATGCTCACGACTCGCTCTGCTCCGCTCCTGCGGGCTTCCGCAAACAATGCAGCGGCTTGTTATGGCCCCGCACATTCGCACCCCGTCCCGCTGTTCAATCATATTTTGAGTAATGATACCACAGTTCCCATCAAACTGCTACATACATATTATGGTACAGGCAGCCCCGGTTCAGTCGCGGCTGATATGATCCAGAATTTTATAAAGAACGGAATAGAGCATCTTCGCCTCGTCTTCCGAGATGTCAATGCAGCAGGCCATCTGCCCCGGAACTGTAAGGGCCCTGTCGCGCAGACGGGTTCCCTCTTCCGTGATCGTCACGATCAGATTCCGCTCGTCGGTGCGTGAGCGGTCGCGGCGCAGATATCCCTTTGCCTCCAGTTTCTTCAAAACAGGGGTGAGTGTTCCGGAGTCTAAAAAGAGACATTTTCCCAGCTCCTTGACATTCATTCTGCCGTGCTCCCACATAGCCATCATGGTAATGTACTGAGTGTAAGTCAAATCAAGGGCATCCAGAAAAGGCTTGTACCTGCGGATGATTTCCTTGGAGCAGGCGTACAGCGGAAAGCACAGCTGGCTGTCCAAATGCAGGCAATCATATTTTTTTTCTTGATCTGTCATTTTTTCCTCCATGTCAAAGCGCTTTTCGGCGGTAACTGCAGGGAGGTGAATACTCCCGTAAATTCAAGAGAAATCACACTCTCCTCCGGCAAAAATCTCCGGGCGCACATACTGCCGCCGAAATATCTGTACATTTTCAGTTTCTGAAACAGATAAAGCAAAGCAATTAAATTTATCACGATTTAATTGTTTTGTCCAGCCTAACCACATCCCGATCCCCCGGAAAACGGCCTGACGGTTACAGTACAGACCTGCCTGATTTTGGGGACGCCTTATGTACATCGCTGTAAAGGAGGGCCTTGAAAAACGCCGGTACTTGCTTTTTGCAAGCCATGGCGCAGCAAAAAGCTTAGTATCCGCTGCGTTTTTCACGGAGCGGGAGCGTCCCGACGAAACAGCAATGTACAAAAGGCGCATTGTTTTCAGCAGGGTCTGAACTGTAACGCCTGACGCGTTCCGATTGCCGGAAACCAGCCTGACGCATCCCGATCCCCGGAAACGATTCCCGGAATATATTTTTTCGCAGGCAGCACAGGCCTGTAACTCCATCCTTCCCTGATGATTGCAAGTTACAGTACAGACCCCCTCGAATTCGAGGCGTTTTTGCGCGATTTTCAGCGCAAAAACCCGAGTGGAACGGCGTTCGCCCCATTCGCGAAGCGAATTCAGCATGGGCGAACGCAAGTTACATTCACGCCCTCGATAAGGCGTGAATAGTAACACACAAACCGCACAAACCGCAAAAACTGCAAACTGCGGATTAGAAGGCGGCGTTTCTGGAAACGGCGGTCTCTGATATAATAAGAATGTTATCACAGTGTGAGAACGCTGCGGAACTCCGGAATGTGTAAAGCACAAAGACGGCTGCAGCACTAAAGATCAACATATGAGGATAATTACATGGATTTATTAAACTTTCGGGAAATTGACAATCTCTGCTGCCTGAGCCTGCTTTTTGCGGGAGGGGGAATCGCGGGATGGATCTATGAAATGATTTTTTACCGCATCAATGACGGTATGTTTGTACAGCGCGGGCAGGGGCTGGGACCCTGGCTTCCAATCTATGGATTCGGCTCTGTCTTCATATGCCTTCTGGCCATGCGCTTTCGGAAATCCCCGGTGGCTGTTTTTCTGGTGAGCGCGGCGGTCAGCGGAATTCTTGAATTCCTGACCGGCTGGGTCCTGTTCCATTGCTTCGGAGGCCTTCGCCTGTGGGATTACAACACGGAGATCTGGAACTGGGGCAATATCGGCGGCTATATCTGTCTGCGCTCGATCCTGCTGTTTGCATTCGCGGGAGTTTTTCTGGTTTATATTGCTGTCCCCACTGTCCAAAAACTTGCGGGCATGATTCCCGGGCCTCTTTTTCATCTGATCGGATTTGTGCCCGGAGTCCTGTTCCTCATCGATATAGCGGGCGGCTATATCCTGCGCATCTGGTGAACTGCCTGGGTCTGTGCCATCTCCTGCATGCTGCGGAAGAGTGAAAGCAAAGCACATATCTGCAGAGAAGGCTGCGCTTTCGCGCGGCAGCAATAGTGAGCGGATTACAGCAGATGACTGGATTACTCCTCCCTTAAAATAAATTTCATTAGGACAGGGTTGTGGTCTGAATACTGGTATCCTGTCTCCATGTTCTGTACGAAAGTGCACTCGATATTATCCGAAATAATGAATCCGTCGAGAATGAAGACCAGGCTGTCTTCCGAGTAGGGAATGTTGGTGTAGCGCGAGGTGTGCATCATTCCCTCAGTGTAATTCGTGCATTTTGTGAATCCGTCCGGGATGATCTGATCGGGAAAAGGACTGCACCAGCTGTAGGACTCTGTGCTCTCAGGATTGAAATATTTATTTGAATCACCTGTAAAATCGTGGTTGAAATCGCCGGCGCACAGGACGTAATTGCCCTGTTTATATTCGCGCTGCATATCCTCGAAGAGCATTTGAAGCTGGGCATTTCCCTGGGCGGCATCTGTCCCGTAGGCAGACAGGTGCACATTGAAAATAATCAGCTCTCTGCCGTTTTCAACCGGAATCCGGGAATAATTGTAGCAGCGGTCCAGGTCCAGAATTTTCCTGAAGCCTGTCGAGACCGGAAGGCTCCTGCGCAGAGAGAAAGTCATATCCAGCCGGCTCTGTGTCAGAAGCCCGGAATTGGACTTTCCGTGCGGGCAGCTGAAGGGGTACATCAGGTAGGCAGAATGGTAATTCTGCGCGAAAACACTGTCCCACATGCCGGCTTTGTCAAACATACCGGTGATAATCTGCGACTCGTCCACATGCCAGCTCCTCGTGGAATCTGTGTCGACTTCCTGAAAAAAGACGAGATCGGGGTCAAAGGAGAGAGCTGTCTGTGCTGTACCATCCACACACTCGAGGACACTTTCTTTGGAGCGGGCGCGGCTCTCTTTTCCGCCGTCCATGAAAAAAGTGAAATCCGCGGTGTAAGCGCCGAAGCCGATATTGTAGGTGACCGCAGTATATTCGCGGCCGGTCCGGGCGGCTTCCTCCGCCTTTCCCTGTACCTCCAGTTCGACATTGTCCTCGATCCGGCTGTATGTCAAAAAAACGAAGGCAACATAGGCGATGACCGCCAGCAGGGCGATGATGAGTAAGCCGGCAGGAATGATTTTCCAATTGAATTTAGGACTGTTCATTTGTTCACCTGTTGTTTGTGAAAATAAATCGTATACGCTTTTTCCCGGAAAATATACAGAAAATGCAATTTTTCAGACTTGCCCAGGTCAGGCCATGTCTTCGCAGAGCATATGGAAAAACCCATACCCGCGAAGCAAATACACCCTTAAATTATAACACAGGAAAGCACATATGAGCCTGTGAGCTTTTCTCATTACCGGAAACGTCATTACCGGGTCATTACCGGAAATCGGCGGGATCAGGAATACAATCATCGCGAATATGATTACCGCAAATGTGACTGCCGCATACACAATTACGGCAAATGCAATTATGCGAACGTGACTACCGCATTTGCGATTACTTTGGATAAAAATAAAAAAAATACGATTTTTACAAATATCCGGGCAGGCGAAATAACTTACTGAAGAAAACCTGAAACCTGGAAAAAATCTGAAAAAATCTGGAGGATATAAATATGAGGATGAAAGACGCAATCGCATCGTTGCAGCTGGGCAGAAAAAAACAAGCTCCGGTGCGCCGGCTTTGTACGGTCTGGAGTGAACAGGCAGAGAACGGGCCGGATGCGGTGCCGCTTGCCGAATATCCCCGGCCTCAGTTCCGGCGGGCAGAATGGCAGTGTCTGAACGGATGGTGGGAATACAGCTTCCGGCAGGCAGGGGGACTGACCGGAAACCGGATCGCGAATTCGATCGGGGAACAGCCTGCGACAGCGGCAGAGGGAAAGAATCACCATGACGAACAGCCTGCAGGAGCGGCAGAGGGAAAGCTCCCAATCGACGAACAGCCTGCAGGAGAGGCAGAGGGAAAGCTCCCAATCGATGAACAGCCTGTGGGAGCGGCAGAGGGAAAGATTCTGGTTCCTTTTTCTCCGGAGACGGTCCGTTCCGGTGTGGGACGAACTCTTCTGCCGGGACAGGAACTCTGGTACAGAAGAGAGATTGAAAATCTGTGGATTCCGAAAGGAAAAAGGCTTCTCCTGCATTTCGGCGGGGTGGATGAGCGATGCATGGTCTGGTGGAACGGCGTCAGAGTCGGCGTTCACAGGAACGGATATCTGGCTTTTTCTTTTGACGTGACAGAGGTGGCGCGCCCGGGAACCAATTTTCTGGAAGTCTGTGTACGGGATGATACAGACAAGGGAACAGCCTGCCGCGGAAAACAGACTCTTCAGCCCGGAGGGATGTACTATCATGCACAGAGTGGGATCTGGCAGACCGTCTGGCTGGAAACAGTTCCCGAAGAGTATCTTTCAGACTTGAGATTCACACCTCTCCTGGGGGAAAACTCCGTGGAAATGAAACTGCGCTTTTCCGGAGGTGCAGGCTCTGCAGGAGCAGATAAAAGTGGAGGTTATACGGGGAGATCTTCAGGACAGCCTGCCGAAAGGAATCCGGCAGATTCTTCCGGAGAATCTCCCGCAGAGCCGGCCGCAAAGAATTCGACAGACACTTCAAAAAAATCTGTTGCAGAGAATTCAGCAGATTCTTCCCTGAGTCTCTCTTCAGAGTTTCCTGCAGAGCAATTTGTCCGGATCACAGTCTGTCCTCCCGTCATTTTAAAAAATGACATTGATATTACGGCTATGTCTGCCGGGGAGGATTCGGAAACCGCGAAGAATCCGGAAGGAAAAGTATATGTTTTCCGCAAAAAGAGCACCATGAAAGTACGGATCCCGGTTTCCGGCCCGAGGCTGTGGAGCCCGGAGAGCCCCTGGCTCTATCCTGTCCGCATTGAATCCGGGGGAGACACAGTCGAGAGCTATTTCGCCATGCGCTCATTTGGCACAGGTACGGATGCGGCAGGCAGGCCCTGCCTTCTGCTCAACGGCGCCCCGTATTTTTTCCATGGAGTGCTTGATCAGGGCTACTGGCCGGAAAGCCTGATGACGCCGCCGGCGGACCAGGCCATGGTCTACGATATCACGCAGATGAAGGAACTCGGCTTCAATATGCTGCGCAAACATGTGAAGATCGAACCGGCAAGATGGTACTGGCACTGCGACCGGATCGGCATGGTGGTCTGGCAGGATATGGTCAACGGCGGAGGCCCTGTACACAAGATTCTGGAGACCTATCTGCCCACAATATTCCCGCCTCTGGGAAATCATTTTCCGGACAGACTATATCCTGTCCTGTCCAGGCAGGATGCCGGCGCCAGACGTCGTTTTGAGGTGGATCTGCGCCGCATGATCCGTCAGCTCTACAACTGCCCCTGCATTGGAATGTGGGTCCCTTTTAATGAAGGATGGGGGCAGTTTGACGCTCTCCGGATTGCGGATGAAGTGAAAAAAGAAGACCCCACCAGGCCTGTCGACCATGCCAGCGGATGGTTTGACCAGGGTGGGGGCGATGTGCGCAGCGTCCACAATTATTTCCGGCCGCTGACTGTGGAACCCGACAGACGCGCCTTTGTGCTCTCTGAGTACGGCGGCGCGGACTGCTCTATCCCCGGGCATTCCATGAGCGAGGAGGAATACGGGTATCAGAAGCTGGGAGAAGAGGAATTCCCCCATACCTTCCAGAAATTGATGGAGCAGATCCATGCACTGGCAGAGCAGGGCCTGGCCGGGGCTGTATACACACAGACCTCCGATATCGAGGAGGAAACCAACGGCCTGTTGACTTATGACAGGAAAGTGAGGAAAGCGTAATGCCGGGCCGGAAGTCCGGTGATGAATGAACAGAAATAATGTAAACAGCAGGGAATATGACATCAGAGGAAAAAAAAATATAACAGCAGGGAGTAGGACATCAGAGGAAAAATATAAACATCAGGGAATGGAACAGCGCAGAAAGAACATATCAGAAGAGAAAAAGACAACTGAAGAAATGACAGCAGAAGAAATGACATCAGAGGAAATGACAGAAAAAGAAATGATCAGCAGGGAAGAAGACATCCCGAATCCTCCGGATCCGGAAAACGACACAGCAGGCATGGCAAAAGAGACGGCGGAGGAGCAGATAAAAAAAGACCGCAGGATATATGTCCTGAGCGAGGAAAAACCGGTAAAGGCAGTGATCAGGCTGGGGGTGCCGCTGATCGCGGGCATGTTCATCATGGTTTTCTACAACATGGTTGACACCTTTTTTATCGGTCTGATGAGAGATGATTACCAGCTGGCGGCGGTCAACCTGGCCTATCCGGTCATGATGATCTCCATCGCAATCTCAAACATAGTCGGAACAGGCGCTTCGTCGCTCATAGCCAGAAGCCTTGGGGCAAAGCGGATGGACAGAGCCTGCCGGACGCTCACAGCGGGATTCGAACTCACTGTGGTCAACAGTCTGGCTGTCACCTGCCTGGGAATAGCCTTTCTTCCTGCCATCGTAAAGGGGCTGGGCGCGCAGAGTAACACCTTTCTGTACACAGAACAATATACCCGGATCATTATTCTGGGAAGTCTGTTCACGATGGGAAATTATACATCCGGCCAGCTTCTGCGCAGCGAGGGTTCTGTGAAATACTCGGTCCTGGGGATGATCGCAGGCACGCTGGTAAATATCGTTTTGGATCCTGTCTTTATTTTCGGACTGGGACTGGAAATCCGGGGCGCTGCGATTGCCACGATCCTGGGAAATGCTGCGGGAATGGCCATTTCCCTGTGGCTGTACGCGGGCGGGAAGACTCTGCTGAAACCCTCACTGCGGTTCCTGAAACCGGAAGGGAAAATCCTCGCGGAAATCTACTGGGTGGGCATCCCGGCATCGCTGGAGACTATGCTGACATCGGCGGCTTACATCGTCAATAATAATCTCGCAGTGGGATACGGGGAACTGACCGTGGCCGCGATGGGGATTGCCCAGAAGATCCTTTCCCTGGGCAACTATATTTACCAGGGATTTGCTGCAGGGACTCAGCCGCTGATGGGCTACAATTACGGCGCGGGTAATTACAGGAGGATGAAGGAAGCGTTGAAGGCGGGCATCATGGTCGTCAGCGGTACGGAACTCTGTGTCATGGCTTTCTGCGGACTGGCAGCGCCGCAGCTGATCGGCATCTTTACGGACTCACCCGAAGTGATCGCCACAGGCAGCAGAGTGCTGCGCACCATCATGTGTATCCTTCCGTTTGTGGGCGCGGTCTCCATGAGCAGGATGTCCTTTCAGGCAATGGGAAAACCGCAATATGCTTTTGTGATCACACTGGTGCGTCAGCTGGTGCTCTATGTGCCGCTTTTGCTGCTTCTGAACCGTATTTTCGGTTTCGGCGGAATGATCTGGGCCCAGCCCGTGACAGAGATGATCATGATGGCCGTATCGGTATCACTTCTTCTGGGGATGATCACGAGGGAAGACAGGCGGAGACAACGGGAAGAGAGAACTGTATAACACTCTTTTTACTCTTTTCTTTAATCTCCACAGTTTATTGTTTCTCTATGAAAACACAGTTTATTGTTTCTCTGTGAAAACACAGTTTATTGTTTCTATGTGAAAAATGCCTGACAGATGAAAAGCCCCTCACAACAGTTCCGTGTGCTTCATTGACACCGGCACCATTGTGAGGGGCTTTTCAACATAAAGGGGGAGTATGAAAAATCTATTATATAAAGTGGGAGGTTTGATAAAATGCAGCTGTTATCCTGGTCTTGAGCTGTTTGCGTCTTCCTTCCGCTTACATTAGTTATCATACAACATGATTCTAAAATCCCGATTCAGGAATTATTAACTCAATCTTCCCATAAGCAATTAAGCCTGAAACACTTGTTGGACAAGGATTTCAAGAGCTATTTGCCTTTGATTATGCAACAGTTGACTTTTTCTCCGGCTTATGATTCGCTGTGGATTCAATG
>Ga0310695_10012040_pt1 | contig 12210 bp, 9 predicted proteins | sample RumenRJG_04DNA_FD_203882 | JGI IMG/M metagenome (GOLD analysis project Ga0310695, IMG submission 203882) | Bovine rumen microbial communities from Lethbridge, Alberta, Canada - RJG_04 (v2) (version 2) | ecosystem: Host-associated > Mammals > Digestive system > Stomach > Rumen | place: Canada... | reverse complement strand
TTTACTGCTATACACCATCGCTCTCATTCTTTGAACGAGTGCAAAAGTATCATATTTCTCTTTCATGCACAAGACGTCAAAATTGACAGCTTACCAGATGGATTTCAACATCCTCAGCAGGATTGCCAGTCACTGTTACCGGATAAACTTTCTTATGCGCCTTTTTGTACCATGTTTCGAAAGTTGGATAATCCGCTCGACCTCTGGTCGCTTTGCTTGCAAAGAACCCCGTGCTTTGTGCAGAATTCCTCTATCGAGATATTCTTCGGGAGGCCCTCAGCCTGGTACAAACGCTCGAACTAGTTCGCTTTTACAAAGCGTAGCGACTAAAAGAACCAAAGGCTCTCAAAATCTTTTGACTGTATACCATTTGTCTCATTCTTAAAACGAGCCCAAAGGTATCATTTTCCCATTTCATACACAATACGTCAAAATTGACAGCTTACAATAAAAAAAATTATTTGCTCTATTTCATGCCACTATTTCAAAAATAAGCATTTAATTTTACTCGATCCTTCTTTTTTAAAATATGGCTATAACATTTTAGCCGTTTATCAATATTATCATCGCATAATAATTCAGAATCTCGAGAACTTGTATAATAATATGGAACATGAAATTTGGGAGGGTACAACCATGAAGATGTTACAAAAGGCTTAGATCTGAAATCCTTTGTACATATCAATCTACACTTTGATACTAAAACAATTGCAGGGAGATGAGGATCGTCGAAGTCCTTATTATCCACCATTTTCTCATATTTCTTTTGGTATTCATCTATTTGTTTATCAGGAAATGGTACAGCTTTTTTAAAGTCTTTCAACAATCTAAAGAATTTCAAAAACGATTTTGCTTTTTTTAATTCCTCCTTATATTTACTTCCTCCATAAACAAGAAATCCATGGCCATGAATGATCCAGTCGAGCACTGGCTTAAATTCTGCATGTTCTTGATTTGTTCTACAGAACACTCTGGAAAAACAATTAGTATCAATAATAATAGACATGAACTATATCTCCAACATTTTCAATTCCTCTTCCAAAAAGAATGACTCAAATTCTTGAGGGATTTCACCATCATACTGTCCTTTTGAATCAATTGGCATTTCGTCAATATGGATTCCCTTTTCATCACGACTAAAGAATAATACTTGAGCATCAATTTTGTTCTTTCCCTTCTTCACATTATACCTGAACCTATTTATCAAATATTCACTATGTGTCTCAATAATCACTTTGTTCTTGTTTTTAGAAACTACTTTATAAACAAGTTCGCCAAATGCAGATTGAGCCTTAGGATGCAAATGAACTTCTGGTTGCTGAATGGCAAATGATTCTCCTTTTAATCTTAGCATTTCTACCACTAAAGGAAGAACCTGAGATATACCATAGCCAGCGTTAGCTATATTAACACAAAGTTTCCCATACTTTACACAAATAGAAAATGGATTCTCTGACTTTTCATCCTGTACCACCACTTCATCGAACAAGCCACTATTTTTCCCAAATTCATTCAAAGATTCACGAAAGACTTTGAATCTAGTCGATTTCAAGTCCTTGTATCTTTTCAATAATTGTGGAACATGACTACCTTCTGGGCTATATGAAGTCAAATACGACTCATACCATCGTCTGGCTTTCGCACGTATAGGAGCTATCCAAAAGATACGATTAAATGTACCCGAGAAAGTAACATACCTATTTTGAAGTTTCCCGCCCATCATATCATCCTCCACAGCTTTACGTATCATACCAAATAATGGGAGTCTACCGATAGATACAGTATTTCCCTTACTAAAGCCTTTAAAATCTCTTACCCATTCTAGGAATGACACACTCCGATGGTTTTTCTTCTGATATACAACTTCTTTTTCACTCACCTGACAATAAACATCTTTGTTTTCAAAAATGAACTTGAATTCAGATACAACAGGGGCAGAATCCTTTTCTTTAAACTTCATCCATATATATTGGCAAGTTTCATTCTCCTTATTTTCGTTCTCAATATTAGCCCCTATTGAGAAGAACTTTTTATTTTGACTATTCTGATTAACCATTTCAGAGAAATATCCCAATTCTATATTATCAGAATTAAAATCTGGGCAAAACCAAAAACCTGGTTCCGTTATAAGTTCTAGCAAATTTAAAACTGCAGTCTTGCCCGTGCTATTTTCTCCGACCAAGAAATTCACGTTCCTCAAGGGAATAATTGTATCAGAGAATCCCTTATAGTTATCTATATAAATTTCCATTATATTAGACATTATTATATGCCCAAAGGGTATTAAAAAAAATGTTACTATTTCGTTAATCGTTTTGGCTTACCAACTTACACAACAAATACACAAAATGGTTAATCTCTGAATTTTGAGATATCTGAACGTTTTTCATTGCTGTGGGCTTAAATATCTATCACAACTACGTGGCTGCAATCTTATTTATCTCCTCCAACTTCAAATCTACATTAATCATCATTGCCTGTGTAAACTCCCTGGTGAGATTAGGACCTGTACCAGGACCTGTAGGGCCTTTATATTCACATAAGGTTTTCTGAAGAATATCCACGGTAACATGCAGGATGGCCACAAAGATCCTCTTATCTTCAATCACTTCGAGAATGGATTGGCACAGCCTCTCCATGTCGCGAGAATTGGGTCGAGGAACCACTTTCATACTTTTACGCTCGCGCATGACTGTCTGAATAATCAGTAGAATATGATAGCGATAAAGTTTCCATTTTTTCATGTCTACAACGCCTTCACTCATAGCACGCTCAACAACATGTAGCGTCCTTGCTGCAGTATAGTAAGCTATTAGTTTATGGTCGGGTTGGAAGAGTCGGTCTTTGTTCATCCTCAATAGTTCACCATAATAGCGCATCATACTATGCGGTTCACCCATAAACATACTCATATAGGACTTCAACTGATTGGTCATTGTAATGATGTTCTGGCGCTTAAGGCTACGTTGATCATCATACTCGTGTGTACGCCGCTCATAATAGAGTCGGTCCGAGTCCTTATATGTGTCGTAGTACTCTTGAAGCTGTTTATGGAACTCTTTGAGTGATTCGAATGCCTCATCAAGTACCTGAGTCTGTCGATTTGTAGAGCGAATAACACTATTGACTAATTCGGGAGACTCTGAGTGAACTATTTTCACAGGAATCATCATATTGGAATCCACACTACTTCGGCAGCGATAAAGCACATTAGATGTCTGGCAACCATTCACAATCTGATAATCCATAAGTTTAAACTTTTCGCCAGAAACATTAAGCGATTTGGCTACAATGGTGATACCATTGTTGAGTATTGGGAAGTGAACTGCAGTGTTAGGGTTATGGAGTGTTGTAATAATTTCACTATTTACAGGGTTCTCACCCAAATAGCCACGGACATTGTCATAGAATACACCTTGGAGGAGGGCTCCACCCTCGTCAGTAATAAGCTTAAGATATTCACCAAAAGGTATAAGACCCAAGTAAGCCTGACGGGCGCCTTCAATCTCGGGGAACGGCACATTCTTGGCTATGACCACCTCGCGCAGTATAGAGTTGTTTAGTTCCTTATAAATGGTCATAAGGCGGTTGAGATCAATGGGCTGGTACTCAACATGAGAGAAATAGTTCAGGGTCTCGAGTTCGGTCTTTTGAACCTTAAGAATTCTTGTTAGATTAGCATCGTCAACCCATTTGCCCGTTGTGACATAATAGAGGCTACAGGTGGGATTTTCGTTGAAACTAATGCTATTTTGGAAGATATAGTCTGCAATCACCTTGTAGTCCTTCACCTCTTGGTTTGCATTGAGTTCATGATCCTCAAAGAAACTTTTGACACCATAGCCGAACTTGAGCATTTCTCCACTGTCGAAGCCTGAGGTCGACTTCGTTTGGACAAAGAAAAACTTTGCCATAAAGCCCTTCTTTTGCTTGATAATCTCCTTTACCTCTTCGAGGGTAGTGACAGGTTCGTCGTTAACCAGTATCATAATGCCATCAATAGCACAATCGCCTTTCATACCAGTATGAACAGCCTCATGAAAAAGACTGTCGGAATGATACACCTCTGGTGCATTGAGTGAGAACATACAATAGTTACAAAAGTGTTCGAAGGCGACGCTAAGTTCACGCTCCTCTATCCCATAATCTTCCAGATAGTTATCCAACTGATTCTGGATCATGCGGTTGTCAAGTTTCTCTTTGAGATTGCTCATTGTATTAATTTTCTATATTTTTAGTTATGTGGAACAGTTTTGAAGTCTCAAACTATCAAGCTAAGCAATCTTCGACAAACGAAATATCATTTCGATTGCTTAGGGCATCTAAGCAGGTAAAAGCCAATCTATTGTGTCTCATACACAGGATTTATTCCTATTAATTACATCATCAGCTACTGCAACGAATTTCGACAGATCAGCCTCGCGCCCTACATCCTAGAACAACTCTTACCAACTTTCCCGGGAATGGCTTCAAACCAGAACTGTCGTAAATGATTCTCCACTCATCTTCGTATTTCCAGCATTTTGCTTTAGTATATAAAGTCTTCTGGGCAATTAATTCATTATCTGAAAAATGAATATTCTTTTCAGCATTCAGACCATTAAATTTTAAGTCCGTAGTCATATTCACATCGTCTGGTGAAAGTTTGGGGAAATCTTCCGTATAAATTACCTTTCCACAATACGGAGCCTTCGAACTATCGAACAGCTTATCATCTATTTCAAACCCTAAGGCCAATCCTTTATGCTGGTCACCATAATGGCTCCACATCAGGATATTGTCTGAGCGCTCAGCCATACTGTATATTCCATAGTTTGCTACTTGGCTTTCTAACTGCCCTACAATTTCTTTACCAGTTGTCAACTCGAAGCTATTGTAACCATGCTCATTTAAGTATGAAGGAATGCCATAGTCCTCGTAGCATTCGCTCTGAAGAATTTCCTTATGTCCCTCGTCTAGTAAAGCCTGTGATTCTGCATCTATCTCATGTTTAACTTCATTGAGCCTGCTCACGCTCGGCAATGTTCAAGCAAGCCTTGACATTGCTCTCGCTTACACGCTGCCTTCAAATCAATGTTGACGGGATTAAATATCGATTCGTATCGTGGATTAAGTTGAGGCATTTTAAGACTTCTTACCCAGTACTTTATTTAGGAAACCATCTTTTTTGATACCAGTAGAAAGTTTGGTGGTCAATGCTGCCACTTTACTTTTAACTTCTTCACCAACCGTCTCACTATCCTTAATACCATCAAGTTCACTTACCAAAGACTTGAGCACTTGCTGATCTTCCGTATTAAGGTTTTCAAGTACTGTCACTACTTGATCAAGGTCAGTTTCATGATTTATTTTGTCTTTCATCAAGCGAACGACATCTCTCATCTGAGAAGCATTGCCCAGTTTCAACACAAGTATCAAGAAGTCCGGATTGTCCTTATATGTCTCTGCATTATCCCACTTAAAAGTTTTTACCGCATAGCGAGAGATTGTTACGGGTAGGCCGTTTACTGTCTCACTATCCAACGAGGCAACATATTCTGCCACCATATCCAATATTTGCTTATCGCTGACCAGTTTACCTATCAATGATTCAACACCATTATTGTTAGCATTAGCAACCAAATTATGAATCTTATCCTTTACAACATCATTATTCGGCACTAAAGTACCATCAGCCTGACGACTCATGATAATCTCCAGCAAGGACAAGTCGTTGTCAGAATTGTAGTTATCTGCCTGAATAAGCGTTCCTGCGAGAGATGCAATGGAAATCCCCATAGAATGAATTTTCAAAGCGCCATCAATTACCGTGTCTTTACATTTTGCATAGAGTTTGCCTATTGCAGCACTGATACTAACGATACCACCAGTAATACGCATTATCTCATAGCAGAATGCAGTAACAGTCTTTGCCTCCTCATCATCCACTTCGTCAAGAATGGATTTCTTAGTATCATGTTGAGACTGGTTAGGCCATGTTGGATTCGCTATGCCTCTTACATTCGTTACAACAGTATAAATGTCAGCCAGCTCATTTCCTCTTGACTTTGTAGGAAGGGCATCAAACAATACCTGCAAATGGTTGATAAGCGTAAGATATTCTCCCTTACCTTTACCACGTGTATTGCCAAACATTTCTTTGAATTTGGCAAACAGTGCCGTAAAAGTTTCGCTAGCAAGTTTTTTGTTATTCTTAATGCACCAGATAATGTCTTCTATTCTTGCTTCGTCATCTGTGGCATTTAATCCATTTATCTGACTTATAACGAATGAATCTCCGAACAATTTCTCAATTTGAGTTTCCGTGTATTCTATTTCTTTGTCTAATGGATTATCAATATAGAAGTCTTCAACGACTTTCGCAATAGCGTTACAGTCTTCATCAGAGGTGAAGTTGGCATAATATGCATATAGGACATTGGTAAAATTACTATCCTCTTTAGCATTCTCTGCATTCAAGAATTCTATGATAGTACTGCGTAGGGTGTTAATGCCTAAAGCATTCATCTGACTCCCCATATAGCACAACGCGTCTGGTTTATCAATGGATGGCACAGCTATTTTATAATACGGTGATAATGCACCGTCAATTGCGGCGAAGCGGGCGTCGTCAAAAATACTAGCCTTATACAATCGACTCAGAAAAACTATCCACTGCGTAGTTTGAGAGGTTGCTCCGTACTTGACATCGTTGTTAAGCGACTCTATGGCATAGTCAACCAGATTGTTTTTCTTGTCCTCATTAGCGTTTGCAAACTCTATTACTTTTTCTGCATCGTATGAACGAACTAATTTCTGAACATCTTTTGGCAATTCGCTAAAAATAGAAGTAGTGTTGGTAAAAATGCGTTGTAGGTCATCTAATGGTACCTTTTTCAAGGTATAACCCACTATACGCATAAAGCCTTTCAAATCATCAGATTCACTTTTATTCTTGTTATCAGCATCAAACTGCTTCACCAAGTTCAAATCCTTAGTAACTCTCTTATAAAAATCTGGATAAACTTCTTGAAGTATCAGAGCAGCACAGATAGCTGTCTCATATTTACTCGCAAAAACATCATCATAAAGAGCAAGGTCGCCACTTAGGTTGTTTAGCAACTGTATTATGCGTCTTGGGTTGTCTGCGAACTCTTTAGCCACAATAGCCAGGGTGTCATTAGAATACCCAAGATTGTTCTCACGATTTATCTCATGCGCGAAGTGCTGTAACTCGGTTTCCTGATGTGGCTTTATACGAAGTGTAACATTGAAGAACTTCCGCAGGAATTCTTCTTTTTCCTTATCTATGTTATAACCGTTTTCCTGATCCAACTTGCGGAACAAGTGTTTCTTTAAAGCCTCATCGTCCACAGGAACGACGAAAACCAGATTGTATTCCTCATTGCTGAGAAAGGTCTTAATATCAGTCAGCAATTGGTATGCCATATCACTGGGACAGCGATCTATGTTGTCTATAACAACAACCAGTTTATCTAACCCAACAACGGAAACCTCTCCTACTTCTACATAGTCCTTGATGGCACTCCAAGTCTTCTGGAGCCAACTTTTCTCTTTCAAGCACTTGCTCATCATCTCCTTGAAGCAGGCTTCAAATTGCTCAGGTGCAAACAGAGTTGGTTTGTTGATGGTAAGCTTCAGGTCGTAGAAACAGCCATTCCATAGAGCAAGCACCAATGAAAGCAACGTGCCCAAAGTTGTAACTCCCACCTTCCATTCCAAATCCAATGGCGTAAGCCAGAACAGTGCAAGCAAAACGGCAAAGACCACAATAACGGCAACAACACCTCTAGCAGAGAGGACGGTCTTGGGCTCCTGTTCAACAGTCTCTGATTGGTAGAACCGCTTCATGTCCTCTGTCGGCTGCATCTTCAGTTCCTGCTGAAGATTTAGCAAAAACATGCGACGGAATGAGTCGTTGGCATATTTCCAGGCATCGTAGGTGATGAACTTCACATCACTGTGCGCGCTCTCAATCTTATCCTGCGCTGTGCGTATGATAGAAGACTTACCTGTTCCCCAACCACCAAACACACCGATAGTGAAAACCTTGTTCTTCGGTGTATTTTCTATCACCTTAACAAGATTCTCGGCATATACACTTGTTTTCAGCAAGTCGTTCGCTGAATCAAGCAATCGTTCTCTGTCTTGTATAAATGCCTTCATCTATCGATTGTCTAATTTACGGATTATTTACAACCTATTATTTTCATAACTTTCTCCAAAAAACGGCAAAACCAACATTGTTTCTTTTTCGGAGAAATATATGAAACCGTTTCTCTTATATTTCCTGCGATAAGTTCTCTTTCCAAGGAATAAATATCATCATTGCTGACTTTCATCCGATAGACAGGAATACTTGGATGAGCCCTCATAATATCAAGGATTTCTGCCTCATGTTCTTTGTGACAACGCATGCCGATATATACCGCACGAATGCTCTTCTCATAATCAGTTCCAAGAGACACAACTGGGTTGGCAGAATTATCTCCTTGTTTAAAATAAATCATACGCACCTCATGCTCATATTCCCAGCGTTTACTCTTCGTTAAGAATGCCTCTTCAAAAGAAAGTTCCTGCTTATAGGGCATATTATCAACGTAATTGATGGGCCGCATAGCCACAACACGTTTCGTTCGCACATCAACACCTGCCACATCTGAAGGTATATTATACTCTACACAGAAGCCTTTATGATAATTCGAATAATGAGCCCACATTAAAGTATTACAATAAGGAGGTACATTTTCAAAAGACTCTCTCGGAGCCTTTGCCTCTTTCCAATTCAAAGGCAGTGGCCGTGTTGCCACAAAACATCGTGCTCGGTATTTTCCGAAGGCCTCCTTCATCGCTTCTAGATATATTTTGCGTGCATCGTCTGCGGATTTTTCTCGAAGTTGCTTATCTATCCAAGGGAAAAAAGACGAATCAACAGGGTCGTTAAAAGTAGACACGCTACTCAGAGATACTGTATTATTGCGTAAATCCGCAAGTGAATATTCACTAACAGATCTAAAACTATAGAAACTTTCGTTTGGCCAATGCGTATTGAGCTGAAAAGGATCATAATAGGGCATTTTTTCTATAGCACTTACAGCTTTCTCCTTATCACCAAGTTGGCTATAACACCGCCCTAGAATCTCATATATCGTACTTTTCTCATTCCAATGATAATCTGAATCTGCCTCCATCTTCAGAATCCCATCACTTGCTATTTGCACAGCATTTTCGTAATCTCCTAAAACCTCATAGCTGGTAGCAATCGCCCAAATCAATTGGCCGTAAATATAACCGGCAATGTCATCACGGCAATCATCCCAATGGGCTGAATATGGCAGTAACTGAGCCAAAAGCTGTTGAGCCTGGTTTACATCAGCAACAAGCTTATTTGCATCAAGTATATTTTTAATAGATTTATATTCTGGAGTCATAGTCCTTAATAATAATGTTGAAGTTAGAAGTTATACTTCTGAAAGACATCTGCCTCGTTCGCTATATTATCCCAAATGAAATCGTACTTTTCATTCTCAGGGAAGTGTGGTGCATGGATGGTGAACATCTCAGTTTCTACCAAGCATTCATCTGCATCAATAGCACCATTCCCGTTATAACCAACTACGGACATACCCTCGCCATACTGGGCATGCAGGATACAAAGCAGACCTGCAACAGCTTTTACGAGGTTGTCAAGATTCGCCATCGTGAAATTGGTAAACCGGTCGTGCTTAACCTTATTGTATGCATCATACCAACTGAGCGTTTCACGTCTCGATGAATTCCATTCCGTAAACGGGGTGTATATCTGGTCTGTAGCCCAGCGTTCAAAGGTTATGCGGTATTCAGAGAGCCTGGCGGCACCTGAAATTTTGAAATAGTCTTTTACGCACCAATCCTTCTCTTCTCTCGGACCAGTATAGCCGTTGGCCTTAAGGATGCCCTTACAGTTGGACTCGAATTCTGTGGCTGCCCTAAGCAATAGTTCATAGATGCGATGCGAATAGACGCTGGTGTTGTCGTTACTTGGCTCAACAAAATCAAAAATCTCGTTGAGGTCACGCATGATAAGACGAGTGGCGGTGATGAGCGACTTCTTCTCCTGCTGATTAGCAAACCGATTATCGTAAAGATAATCCAGCGTTGGCTTTGGTTCCTTATCGTCACCGAAGGGAAACGCCACCTTTCCCCAATCATAGCCTTTTACCGGTCTCCAGATACGATAATATGGTTTTGATACTGGCATTTACTTCGATTATATTATTTGTTCTGACTAGCAGTATCGAACTGCATCACTCACGCGACCACCTGTGCAATCAGAAATATGCTTTGATACTATCTGGCTCCTTTTGTAATGGGAATGGAGTCTGTGTCTGCACAAACGCAGACCCCTAATCTAAATCAGCCTTTCTTCGATATGTTATCACCTATAGTTTTTAAGTCCATGACGATGTTTACAACATCTATCGGAGTTAATGAACCACCCATAATGACAACTCTTAGTGCAATCCCGAGCATATCAAGGATGCTACACAATAACTACAAATTCTCCACTCGGCAGAAATGCCCTTTCGCTTTGTTTGCTAGTCGGGCAACCTTGTGCCCGAACTAACGAAGTTTTGTAATCATTTTCATAAAATACCTTTTTCGTTAATTATCTGCGGCTTAGGCCGCTGCATCTAGATTGCATCGACAACACCATACCCTACCACCTACTCTTGCAAGACTCGATGCGTTTATCTCATTGAATCAGTTCCACAACTCACCCAGCCCATCCTTCCAAGCAGGGAACGGAGGATTCTTCAGAAGCTCAGAATACATCTTCAGGCATTTGTTGGCCAGAAGCCGACCTTTGGAGAATATCTCCGGTGTGATGCACTCCAGGCTTGCAGTCACACTCAAATACTCCGTCAGGGTCATCGCCCGTCATCACAGCATAAAGCGTAGGACAACATTTCTCGATCTTCGGCATCTGTACCTGCGGATTTGCAAGACGGTCGAAATAGTTCGCCCAGTTAACGAAAAGCATAGCCCCACTGTCACTAACATGCAACATTGACACAATGACATAAACCGAAGGCTTCACCTTGTAGATCAGCTCCACACAATCTTTTCGGACGCATATCGTCTCATTCGCCAGTTCCTGGTTGAATGTAGCTCCCGCCGTGGATGAAAGAAACTTCCGCATAATAATTTGGTATGTATAATATAAATCAAATATTCTAGCGCTGAGCGTAAATCACTTATTTGCAGAGCGTTAGGGATTTTTAGGTGTTCAATATTTATAGAGAGAGGATGTTGCTTTTAGAACCAGTTCCTCTTCTTATGGTGCAAAAATACGAAAAAAATAAAAATCTACCAAGGAATTTGGTAGATTTTTATTTTATACTTCGGAAAACTCAGCAACCAGTTACTTCGTGAGGGCGAGGATGAAGGTGGAGACGGAGGTCAGCATGCCGAAGAGGGAGAGCCACATGGAGGTGGAGCTGGCGAAGAAGGAGTTTCGCGCTTGGACCTTCTTGGGTTCTACATATACGATATCGTTCTGCTGAAGATAATAATAGGGCGAGTTGAAGATCTCGGCATCGTTGATGTTCAGCTGGTGATACTCACGCTGGCCTTGCGCATTCTCACGGATCAGGAAAATCTTGTCTCGCTGACCATAGAGATCCAGATCGCCGGCACGGGCGATGGCCTCAACGATACTGATCTTCTCATTCGGAGCCGTATAGACGCCAGGCGCTCTAATACCACCCAACATCGCATATTTGTAATTAGACATACGAACCTGTACAATCGGATTCTCCGAAGCTGACATATAAGGCACAATCTTCGACTTGATCAAAGCCTCTGCCTCTTTGGTCGTCATACCTCCTAAGTTAAGGGTTCCGACAACGGGGAAATCGATATTACCCTCGTTGTCCACCAGATAGGTAGAACCACCTTTCAGATTGAAAGCCTCTGATGCCTCTGGTGTCAGTGTATGCACCGTGATGGAAAGAATGTCCTTGGGCATGATCTTAGCATCGTAAAGACCCGTCGTCTTTGACAAATCAACGTTATCCAGATTCTGGAAATAGGTTACTTTTTTGGTGCTCATGCAACTTGTCAGCATGATGCCCATTAACAGCAGGAAGATATTTGTTAACTTTTTCATTTTGCGATTTTATTTATATAGGTATTGATACTTTTTCTTACTCATATCGATGGCATTCA
>Ga0310695_10012039_pt1 | contig 12212 bp, 6 predicted proteins | sample RumenRJG_04DNA_FD_203882 | JGI IMG/M metagenome (GOLD analysis project Ga0310695, IMG submission 203882) | Bovine rumen microbial communities from Lethbridge, Alberta, Canada - RJG_04 (v2) (version 2) | ecosystem: Host-associated > Mammals > Digestive system > Stomach > Rumen | place: Canada... | reverse complement strand
TGTATAGCCGTTTGGAGTTCTGACGGATACGTCAGCCGACACTTTGACGGAAAGGGTGTGGACAGTCTGATTGATACCGCCTTGTTCAAAAGAGCTGATGAAATCGGTATTGACATTTCCAGACATGGAGATATTGACGGGGATTGAAAAACCTCTGCCGTGAAGAAGTTCAGAGCCTGTAAGAGAGCCTATGGGAATGTGAATTTCCCTGTTTTTGATGTCAGAGAGATTTTTTTGAATTCGGAGGGTGACAGCACTTTTCAATTTGTTGACGTTGACGGTATTGGAATTGATAGCGGTAATGCGTGAATTGGAGTAAGAGATATTTTCGAGGTCCTCACAAGTGATTTCATTTTCTTCAAGGATTTCGGCAACGCTTTTGTTAATGGCAGAAGTGGCAAGGGATTTTGCATTTGTTTCAGCGAAGCCGTTTATAATGGGTTTTACACGTATTTCAAGGAAAATGAAAAGGGATATGATAAGAAGAATGGGTATTATAAGGAATTTCGGAAAACGTCTTTTTTTGCAGTGTGGTTTTACGGTCATGGAAAGCACCCCTGTAATATAATATACGGGAGTGCGGAAAATGTTAAAAGAAAAGTGTTTTGAAAGCGATGAGAATGAGCATAAAACCACCGAGAAAGCCTGCGAGTTTTGGATTGGCACGGTTAAAGAAACTGCCGATAAAAAAGCAGATAAAAGAGAGAATAAAAGTTATCAAGCCGATAACAGAAACGGCTTGGAATATGGACAGAACGGAAACGGCATTGATGACAGTAGGCAAAGTAATGCCGACAGCGAGAGCGTCAATGCTTGTAGCAGCGGCAAGGATAAAGAGATTTTTAATATTGACGGGCGGGGGATAATTTTGTGTTTTTGCGTCAAAGAGCATTTTCACTCCGAGAAAAAGGAGTATGGCAAATGAAAGGATATTTTCAAAAGGGAGGAATATATTATTTCCGAGTTTGCCTATACTCCAGCCCAGAACAGGCATAAAAGCCTGAAAAATGCCGAAAAGAAGTGCGGTTGTAATGGCAGAGAGGAATTTATTTTTGTAAGTATTCATTCCGCACACGGCAGAAACAGCGGCAGCGTCAGCGGAAAGTGCCAGAGCGATAAAAACGGCAGAAAAAAAATCCATGCTGTCCAACTCCTTTTTTTGTAATAGGTATGTGGGACAGCATGGAAATATGTTTATAAAGTAAACGTCACTGAAAATTTCCTCTTGTCATTCTGAGGAACGAAGTGACGAAGAAGCTTTCAAAGATTCCTCGCTTCGCTCGGAATGACATAGGGCAATTTATTTTGTCGTTTACTATAATTCTATTTCTTGACCAAGCTTTGTGGAATAGATAATGCACTTTTTGACGGGGATATTAAAAATCTGTTGTGCAGCGATTTTATAGAGGTCAAGTTGTTTTTGATAGCGTATTTTAAGTTCGGAGATGTCTTTCGCATAGTCGGTTTTGTAATCAATGATAATAATGCCGTCATGGTTTATGACAAGGCAGTCCATAGCACCCTGAAGAATTACTTGTTCGCTGCATTTTTCAAAAGGTTCACCGATTTCCTTTGCAGAGATGTTGACGGTAAAGCGGTACTCTTTTTCGACACGTTTGGCAGAGGTGATAAATTGATACGTCTTGCTTTGCAAAAAGCGGTTAATATCGGCTTTGCTGATAACGGCAAATTGTTCTTTTGAAATGCGGTTGATATTAAGGAGATGTTGTTTTTCTTCCATGGGATTTTGTGCAAGCCTTGCGAAATCGGCATACTGTAAGAAAGTATGCATAGCAGTACCTTTTTCTGCACTTGTCATATTTCCCGTAAAGGCAAAAGAGGGCTTTGCGGTAATGATTTCGGAATTGTCGGTTTGATTGTGAGCAAGCGTTGAAGCGGACACTTTTGAGGGAATATCAACCCTTGACTGATATTTGTAAGTTTGTGAGAAACGGCTTTCAAGGAGTTCAAGCAGGCTTTTATCTATTTGAATTTCGGGCTGTTCTGCTTGGGCGATTTCGGTTTTTTGGAGGTTATCGGAGGAGGCTTTGATATATTTCCATTTTGATTTGGTGGGAATGGGGATAATATCATCAGCCCCTGCATCATGGCGGAGTTGTGACATATCGGGGTGGGCGAATGCACACATAAGAACCCAGTTGCCGAGCGTTTTGGCATTTTCAACACAATGTTCATCAATTTTTCCGTCGTTTATTTTTACAAGGGAGGCAATTTCGGCAAGTTTTTGTTCAAAGTTTTTTGACTGTGAAGGAGATATTGAGATAACAGCAATCAATTTTTCTTTAGCCCTCGTCATAGCGACGTATAAAATACGCATGGTTTCACTGAGTTCTTCGAGGTCGCTGACTTGTTTGATAACGTTTCTTTGGAGGGTGTTATATTTGAACATAGATGACGTTTCGGTCATTTTCATGCCGAAACCGAGTTTTTTATGACAGAATACATCGGGAGGGATATTATTTCCCGTCATGTTCATACCTGCCATGATACATACAGGGAATTCAAGTCCCTTTGAATGATGAATGCTGATGATTTTAACGGCATTTTCGGGTTCGGCATCGCTTGCAGGCATGGTTGTACCGCTTTGTTCGAGATAGTCAATATGTCTTACGAAGTCGGAAAGACCGCTTTTTGAATTGCTTTCATATTCTCTGACAAAGCTCATGAACTGTCTTATATTTTTAAGTCTGACAGAGCCGTTTGGCATAGCGTTTATAATAGAAAGGAAGTTTGTTTTTTCAAAGAAAGCCTCGGCAAGTTCGCTTATGCTGGAAGTGACGGAAAGTGTTCTGAAATAGTCCATAGTTTCCGTAAAATCCCTGCATTTGCTTTGCAGGGAGATTTTATATTGCTGTTCGTCGCTGTCGGGATAAACTTCGGTATTTTCAAGGCAAAGATGTATTTGAGAGTAAATATGTTTTGCATTGAAGTGGGATTTGAGGAAAGCGAGGTCATCGGGTGAAAAGCTGAATATGGGGAGAATAAGCAGAGTAAGCAGGGGAATATCAAGCAGTCTGTTGTCAACGGCTTTAAGGAAAGAGATAACGGCATTGACTTCATAGCATTCAAAGAGGTCATAAGGCTGTTCGACATAGGCAGGAATGCCGTAATTATTCATGGTGTCGGCATACTCTTGGGAATGCGATTTCATAACACGCATAAGAATGCAGAAATCGCTGTATTGAGCTTTACGCATAGAGCCGTTTTCGCATACCTGAAAACCGTTTTTAATCATGTTTTTAATCATCTCGGCAATATACTGAGCCTCTTTTTCATAGCAGTTTTGTTCGTCATCAATGTTTTCATCATTGTTGCCTGTATCAAGGAGATGAATTTCCGTTTCCGTATTGTCATAAGGCGGATAGACCGCACCGACAGAGAGTTTTTCACTGTCATCATAGACGATTTCACCGACATATTCGGACATGACTGCCCCGAAAACAAAATTGACGCTGTCGATAATATTTTCACGGCTTCTGAAATTCTTGTCAAGGATAATGCAGGCAGGAAATTCGGGAGAGTCGTGTTTATATAAAAGGGAATTTTTTCTTCTTGCCTTGAAGATTTCGGGCATAGCCTCTCTGAAACGGTAAATACTTTGTTTCACGTCGCCTACGACAAAGAGGTTGGTTTCGTTTTTGGAGATGTATCTGAAAATAAGGTCTTGAATTTCGTTGGTATCCTGAAATTCATCTATCATAATAGCGTCATATTTTTGAGAGATACTCTCTGCAAAATCGCTTTTTTTATCGGAGGAGGGGTTCTTAAGGAGTTTCAATGCAAGGTGTTCGAGGTCGGAGAAATCAAGGATATTTTTTTCTTTTTTCTTTTCAAAGAATTTCTGAGAAAATTCCTTGATAATACCGCACATACAGCGGACAGCGGGATAAACCTGTTGAGTGTCGTTTTGATAGACATCTTCGGAAATGCCGAAAACAGGCAGGAGTTTTTTCTGAATTTCGTCGTCAATGGTATTGAAGCAAATTTTTAAAGTTTGGAGTTCCTCCGCTGAAACAGGGTATTTTTTACTTTTTGGAGGGAGGTATTTGGTTTTCTTGAAAGAGGAAATCAACAAGGAAATATCATTCCGGTTTTTTTGCGAATAGAGTGTTTCAAGCTTTTTGACAAAGAGGTCAAGGGTATTGAATTTATTTTCACCGCTGGTTTCCTTGCCCGTGCAGAAAGCGTCTGAATTGTCCGAAATGATTTTTTCGGCAGTGTCGAGCATCATGTTGAAATATTTAAGGGATTTTTCAAGGGAGGAAAAGGCGATTTTTGCAAAAATGGTTTCGGAAAGAGGAATATCGGGGTTATAGAATTCGGCTGCACGGTCTATCCATTGATTCATGTCGGGGTGAGAACTGCATTTTTTGTATATCTCAAGCAGAGTATTTTCAAGCTTATTGTCGCTTTTGCTGCCCGAGAAAATGGCACTTAAAAGGGCAAAGCTGTTTTTGTTTTCCGCATATTTCTGTTCGATAATATCGGACATAATGCGGTATTTTATAACAGCAAGTTCGGTATCCGATGCAATTCTGAAATCCTGGCTGATGTCAAGGGAAAAGAAGTTTTCTTTAATAAGCCTGCTGCAAAAGCTGTGAATGGTGCAAATATCGGCATTCATAAGTAAAATTTGCTGACGACGGAGGAATGTATCTTCGGGGGATTGTTTGATACACTTTTCAATTTCGGAGTTAATTCTTTTTTTCATTTCGTCTGCAGCGGCATTGGTGAAAGTAACGATAAGCAGCCTGTCGGCATCAATGCGATTTTCCTTACGGGTAAGCATTTTAATGACACGCTGAACAAGGACTCTTGTTTTGCCCGAGCCTGCGGCAGCGGAAACGATAACAGAACCGCCCTCTGCATTGATAGCGTCTTGCTGAGCGGGGGTAAATTTCATTTCAGACATTTTTCAAATCCTCCTCTATTTGTTTAAGAATTTCGTCATTGGAACTTTTTTTGAAATTATTGGATTTTTTGCCTTTTTCAAATCCGCAGACAGTTTTGTAGTCGCAGAATTGGCAGGCATCAAAAGATGATTTAACGGGATTTCTTTCAATATTGCCGTCAAAAAGGGATTGAGCCATTGAAATAAATTTTCGGTCGATATATTTGAATACATTGCCGTATTGTGCAAGGGTGATGAGATTGTCACATTTATCCATATCATCTTTTGCAGGGATATAAATGCCCTTGATTTTATCTTCCATAGCGGAAAGGATTTCCTTGTCTTTGATAAGCAGACCGCTCATTTTAAAGTTTTTCTGTTGTTCATTGGAGTTTTTGGTTTTTTCATCGGGGGAGTTAAATGTTTTTGAAGTAGATTCGGGGGTTGAGGGCATATAGAGAATGCCTGCTGGTGCAAGGGAATATTTGTTTTCGGAGTATTTTTCGGAGCCGTTTTTATCTATTGCGGAGAGATAAAGGAGCATTTGCATATTAAGCCCGTAGTAAACGTCGGAAAGCTTGAAAGATTTTTTGCCCGTCTTGTAGTCGATAATACGGATATACTTTTCATTGTTTCTGACATAGGTATCCACACGGTCAATTTTGCCTGTGACGGATATTTTTTCACCCGTAGGGAGTTTGAGGGTATAGGCAGGTATGTCGGAATTTGTTCCGCCTATTTTCAGTTCAAAGCTTTCGGGCATGAACTGACATACGTTAAATTCTGCAATAAGGCGTTTAAGCAGAATAACGAGATTTCTTTCCATAATTCTGAACTGCATCATAAATCTTTCAAGACGGTCATCTTTACCGCCTATTGCACGGATATAATTTTCAATATGTTTTCTGACGGTATCGGAGAGCTGATTTTCGTCAAAATTTTTGATATTGTCAAATTTTTCTTCTTTAAGGAGATTTTCAAGAACGTAATGCACGACACTGCCGTACATACTTGCGTCCATTACGGCACGTTTTCTCGGATATACATTAAGTCCGTAACGGCAGAAGTACTTAAAAGGACAGCTGTAAAAAGTTTCGGCTTGAGAGGCGGAAAGTCTGATATGTTCACCGAAAAGCTGTTTTGCTTTTTTTGTGTCGGCAATTTTATAAGGTTCGTCTTTAACGGTTTTTTCTATGGCAGTGCAGATATGTTTGAATTTATCTGCATTTCGGAAAAATTGTTTCAAAGTATCGGATTCGGGAGTATTGTTATTCCACTTTGACGCACACTCTTCAAAGCTTTGTTTTGGCGTAAAGTAAATATCTTTCGGCAAAAGCATGGATTTATTGATGACAGAGGTATTTTCAAGGATAGACTGTATTTCGGTGAAGATAAGAGAGGGTTTGAATTTATCGCCCTTTGAGTTGGTGAGATGATAGCTTGCAAAGAGTTTTTCGGAGGGCAGAGAAACAGCGGAATAGACGTTGTATTTTTCAAGCAGGGATTTATCATATATACCGTAATGCAGAGGGAGGTCAAGAGCGAGAAGTGTGGAACGTTCGTTGTCGCTGAAAAGTCCCGAAGGTTTGGGCACGGCAGGGAATATACCTTCTGACGCACCTATGAGAAATACGGCTTTCGGATTTTCGGAAATAAGATTTCCTGCAAGACCGATTGTGACTTGGTCAAGGGTTTCGGGAATATCGGACACAGGGCTTTTTCTTATCATAAGCTTGAGGAGGTCAAGATAACGTTGGCTGTCAATGGATTTGTTTTGGAAAATATGATACATTTTGTCGAGGATTTCCATGGTGATATTCCAGATACGGATTTCTGTTTCATAGGATTTTATATTGCCTTTTTCACGGAACCAGCCTGCAATTTTTTTGAGTTTTTCTTCAGCGTTTACGGCTTGCAAAAGGGTATAGACAGCCTTTGAAATATCACCGCCGTTTTGTGCATTTTTGAGATTGTCGGAAAACTGAATGAGAGGGATAACAGCCTGTTTTCTGAATTCTTCGATTTGTGCAAGTTCTTGGAGGGAGTCCTCGTTTTCGGTCATGGAATTTCCGTCGGGATTCATTGTAAAGGGAGATTTCCACTTTTGTCCTCTTATATCCCACATATAGACGTAGTTTTCAAGAATGCATACATCTTCGGGAGGGAGAGCGGAAAAGTCTGTTTTAAGGAAAGAGAGGATATTTTCTGTTGCAAAAGAGGAGTGTACAACATCGAATGCGGAGAGGATAAATTCTATCAAAGCATGATTTTCAAGGGGTTTTTCCTCGGACATAAAGAAAGGAATGTTATATTTGGGAAATTCCGATTCAATAACGTGCCTGAAAGCGTCGGCATCACGGCAAATGACATTGATGTCATTGTATGAATAGTCATGTTCCCTCACAAGCAGGGAAATATTTCTTGCGACCTGCTGTATTTCGTCATATTCATTCAAGCCTTCATAAAGCTGTACGGCATTGTCGTCATAGGAATAGGTGTCACCGTCAAATCTGAAAAAGGATTCTTCCAAAGCCTGCAAAGACGGTGAAGAAAATCTTTTTTGCTGAGTGAGGTTGATACAGGGGAGAATTTCGATATTATTTTCATTTGCGAAAGCGGAGAGCCTGTTCATAGTAATGAAAGGCTCTCTGAAAATAGAGTTTTCATCACTTTCGTTTGAATTGGCGGAACAGCCGACAGTAATTCCGACATAATCAGCCTGTTCGATTATCTGTTCAACGATTTTATATTCTTGAGCGGAAAAACTGTTGAAAGAGTCGATATATACATGTTTGTTTATGAAGAAGTCGTGTGAACAGAGTATTTGATAAAGTCTTTCCATGTCGTCGCTGGGGTCTGAATAGGCTTCGTTCACGATTATGTCATAAGCCGAATAAATCAAGGCACTTTCTTTGATTTTTTGTTTAAGGTGTTCGTCAGAGATTTTTTCGGCAGTTTCAAAGAGCTGTTCGGGAGATATTGCACAGAGTTTGTATTCATTGACGGCACTAAGCATAAGCTCGGCAAAATCGGCTTTTTGAGCTTTTTTTGCATACATATCGAGTTTGTCGGAAACTTCTTCGGCAGCAATGCTCATTAAGACATTTTTAGCACCGTCATCAATTCTCTGTTTGGGGACTTCGTTGAATTTTTCGGCAAGGTAATCATAAAGTCTGTCAAAGCCGAAAACTCTGATTTTAGAGGCACTTGCAGCCCCGAATTGATTAAGAATTCTTTTCTCGTTGATAAAAGAGCTTTGGTCGGGTACGATAAGAATGACATTTTCAAGATTGGATTCGGCACTTATTTTTTCATAAATTTTATAAGTTTTGCCGCTACCATTTCTTCCGCAGAAAAACTGTATCATAAATAAACCTCCATTTTTTAAGTATTTTCAGAAGAATAAAATTCCTCATTGGTATCAAGGCATAAAGCGGCAAGCCTGCCGCCCTCAAAACACGCACCGCAGTCTATATCAATGTGATTATTTTTGCGGAAGATATAGCCGGGAGTTTCGTTGTCACGGATCATCTGAGTAGGGGTATGACCTGTTATTACAATCGTATCATCAAAGTATTTTTGATTGTAGTTCGGTCTTTCCCAGACGAGTTCGTCAATGGTGTAATCTTCAAGGGCTTTTTCGGGGGAAAAGTCGCCCAGACCTGCATGAACGAGAATATATTTTTGATTATTCACGGTGATTTGTTCATAGGTAGTAAAATTGCCGATATAGTCAATAACAGCCTGTTGAGCTTCGATATCGAGTTTGGCAAATTCCCTTATTGTAGTGGAAAATCCGTTGTATTGCCATGTAAGAATATTATCAAGAGTATCGGTGTCGAGAGCGTCTATGGATTCCTCTGTAATTTCGCCCATGAGAAACGGCAGACATCTCATACCCATCAATTCATGGTTTCCGACAATGCATATAACATTTGGCATTTGCATAATTTTACGGATAATTTTGATAGGGTGAGGACCTCTGTCGAAAATGTCGCCCAGAATATAAAGAGTGTCATTTTCGTTAAAGCCGATTTTATCAAGCAGTTCCATGAATTTGTCATATTCACCGTGAATATCCGACATAACGTATGTCATTAAAAGCACCTCCGTTGTTTTTTTAGGTATTATATCACATAGAACGTACAATTTTTAGGACAATAAAAATGCACCGACAAAAATTTATCGGTGCAGAGAAAAATTTATTCTTCGTCAAAATCCTCATGGAGTTTGTTAAGGCTTGCGGCTTTGAGATAGGCATTGATAAAGCCGTCAATATCACCGTCCATGACAGCGTTTATGTTGCCTGTTTCAAAACTTGTGCGGTGGTCTTTGACCATGGTGTAGGGCATGAATACATAGGAGCGTATCTGAGCACCCCATGCGATTTCCTTTTGAACGCCCTTAATATCCTCGATTTTTTCAAGATGTTCTCTTTCTTTGATTTCAAGGAGTTTTGATTTAAGCATAGTCATGGCAACATCACGGTTTTGATACTGGCTTCTTTCGACCTGAGAAGCAACAACAATTCCTGTGGGGATATGGGTAAGACGAACAGCGGAAGAAGTTTTGTTGACTTTCTGACCGCCTGCACCGCTTGCACGGTAAACGTCCATTTTAATGTCCTCGGGACGTATTTCAATATTGATAGTGTTGTCAATTTCGGGCATGACTTCGAGAGAGGCAAAAGAAGTATGTCGCCTGCCGGAAGCGTCAAAGGGAGATACCCTGACAAGACGGTGAACACCCGATTCACTCTTTAAATAGCCATAGGCATTTTCGCCCTCAATGAGCAGAACGGCACTTTTCAAACCTGCTTCTTCACCGTCAAGGTAATCAACTTCTTTGACTTTAAAATTGTGACGTTCCGCCCAGCGATTGTACATTCTGTAAAGCATTTCCGCCCAGTCCTGAGCCTCTGTACCGCCTGCACCTGCGTGGAAAGTAAGGATTGCATTTTTGGAGTCATACTCGCCTGTAAGCAGAGTTTGCAGACGCTGAGCGTCAAGGTTACTTTTCACTTTATCAAATTCACTTTGAGCCTCTTCGAGAAGTGAAATATCTTCTTCTTCGTTGGCAAGTTCGATAAGTGCAAGAGTATCGTCATAAGCGGCAACGAGATTGTCATAAGCCTCGACTTTATTTTTCAAAGTACCTGTTTTTTGAAGGATTTTCTGAGAATTTTCGGCATCGTCCCAGAAATCGGGTTGAGCAGCCCTCTGTTCAAGCTGTTCGATTTCCATTTTAAGCTTATCAAGACCGAGAGCATTGGCAAGCTCTTTAATATCGGGTTCAAGCTGTTCAAGCTGTAATTTCAATTCCTCAAACTGTATCATAAATATTCCCCTTTAATAGTTTTCTCAATTTATATATTATAAATGAAAAGTTGTCGGTTGTAAAGATAAAAATAATTTTTTTTGCATAGTATTATTAAAACTTTTTCAAAACGGTGATGATATGCAGAGAATAACGGAGATAAACGCATTTGTGAATAACATAGTATGGGGAAAATACACTTTGGTGATACTTTTGGGAGTAGGAATATTTTTCACGGTGAAATTGAGATTTTTCCCTGTTGTGCATTTCGGGACATGGTGGAAAAATACGGCAATGTCATTTTCAAAGTCAAAGAAAAGTTCGGCAGGGGAGAAAATATCACCGTTTCAGGCAGTGGCAACGGCACTTGCAGGCTCGATAGGAACGGGAAATATAGTGGGAGTTGCCAATGCGATAGCATTAGGCGGTGCAGGGGCAGTATTTTGGATGTGGGTGGCGGCATTTTTCGGAATGTCAACGGTATTTGCGGAGAATGTGCTTGGCATGAAGTACAGGATAAAGAAAAACGGAAAATATGTAGGTGGACCTATGTATTATATAGAGAGAGGAATGAAATGCAAATGGCTGGCGGTAATATTTGCGGTATTCTGCACACTGGCGGCATTCGGCATGGGAAACATGACACAGTCAAATTCTGTATCGGGGGCATTAGAAAATTTTGGTATATCACCGAAAATAAGCGGAATGATATTGGCTGTACTTGTGGGAGGAATAATATTTGGGGGAATAGACAGGATTTCCAAATTAACGGAAAAGCTTGTGCCGTTCATGGCGGTAATATACACGATTGCTGTATTGATAGTAATAGGCGTGAATTTCAGAGAGATACCGAATGCATTTAAGGAGATATTTGAACAGGCATTTGATTTAAAGTCGGTTGCAGGGGGATTCATGGGATATGGAATGTCAAGGGCTGTAAAATACGGGATTTCAAGAGGAGTATTCTCAAATGAAGCGGGTTTGGGAAGTTCGCCTATCGTGCATTCTGCATCGGATAGTGACGAGCCGTATCAACAGGGAATGTGGGGGATATTTCAAGTGTTTGTTGATACGATAGTGATGTGTACGTTAATGGCATTGTGCATATTAACGACAAAAGCCGACAAGACGGGGCTTGACGGCATAGAGTTAAGTACCTATTCATTTGAAAGCGTGTTGGGGATAGTGGGAAATATATTTATATCATTGTCAATAGTGATGTTTGCATTTGCAACGCTTGTATCATGGTCGTACTATGGGGAAAGGAGTTTTGAATATCTGACAAACGGGAAATATATCAAAATTTACAGGGTGATATATGCAGTTGTGGTATATATCGGGTGTATCATGGAAATAACGCTTGTATGGGAAATTTCGGACACTTTTAACGGACTGATGGCAATACCGAATTTGACAGCAATCATTTTTTTATCGGGTGAGGTAAGTTATAGAGAATTGTCAGACAAGATTTTGAGCAAGAGATGAATTTTTATATTCACTTTCGGCAGTGACTTCACGGATAATTTTAATAAAGTCGGGGAAGATGATAGGAGAATTTTCGTCACTGAGTTCAATTTCCATAAGAGCCTTGTCATTCCAGAACGGGAAAACGTCTATTTCAAAGTATTGATTTTTGTAAGTAAGGCAGTAACGGTTTTTGCGTATCTGGCGTTTGGAAGTATCGGCAGACATGAGAAGTTTCAAATATTCGTCTTTGGTAAGGCGGTTTTCGATTTCGATGCGTTTAACGGGTGTAATTTCTTTTTTGATAGTTTGGAAATAGACATAATGTCCGTCAATGCCACGCTGTCTTAAACGGATTTGCTGATTTTGTTCGGTGGAATGGAGATAAGTCTGAATAATTTCGACTTTTTCGCAGTTGTCCATATTTTCGAGCATATTTAAGTCAGGATATTCAATCAAATATTTTCTTTCGATTTCGAGAGGTTCGGGTTCGCCTAAAAATCCGAGGATTTCGGTAATA
>Ga0310695_10012038_pt1 | contig 12212 bp, 26 predicted proteins | sample RumenRJG_04DNA_FD_203882 | JGI IMG/M metagenome (GOLD analysis project Ga0310695, IMG submission 203882) | Bovine rumen microbial communities from Lethbridge, Alberta, Canada - RJG_04 (v2) (version 2) | ecosystem: Host-associated > Mammals > Digestive system > Stomach > Rumen | place: Canada... | reverse complement strand
GAGTGCTTCCGCGTTCATTGTACTACTCATCATCGGAGGAATAAATACACGTACCAAATCAAGAATATCATTTTCAAAGTAAGCATTAGCTAATATAGAACTTTGAGTCTGTCCAAGTGCAACTTGAGGTAACATCTTAGAGAAACCAACCTGCATTTGTTCTTTATAAAGCTTAGATACTTCTTTATAATTATAGATAGTAGTATTTAAGAATTGTGCTTTATAATAACATTTCTTTGGAGATTTATTAAAAGGCTATATTAATAAATTTAAAAATGACTCAAACTGTAACAACAAATCATACATAGAAGATTCATCATTTAATATAGAATTATTTAAAGCAGTATTACTATCACTATTGAACTGCATTTGTGAAACACCAGCCTCATTATACACAGTTCTTTCTACTTTCTCTAACTCATCTATATTAGATTGATTTCCTTTATCAGCCATATCTGCAACATCAACATCTGCAAATGTAGTAAGAACATCAATACCTATTGCTTTACCTAACATTCTTACAGCATTATTATGTAATTGCTGAGCTTCATCTATGTCAAAAACTAAATCTCCATTCTTATCTAAAGGCATCTTTTGAATAATAATTTTCAAAAGTTTTTGAGCCATTCTTTTTTTATCTAAATCTTGAGCAGCATCTAAATCAATTATATAAGGAATAACCGATAAGAAAGGTGGATAATCATTATCATTTAAATTAAACTTTACAGTGCAACGATAATCTAATAAATACCAACTTCCAGAATCTCCTGGAAAAGCTTTTGGTAATTTCTTTTTCTTATATAATTCATAGCCTTTCTTAAATTCTTTGGGAAATAAATTTAATACTCTCATTCTTTCCTAGGTATCTTTATAATAACTATCAAAGAATCTCATATCAAATTCAACCGCAGGACGATTATTTACCTAAAATCTAGACCTGCAATAATTAGGCAATAACTACTGAACTACCACCTTACCATTGTTAGAAATTAAATAACCATAGAAGCAACCATTTCTAATCACTTTTAATGCTATCTTTCCACAAAAACGTTTTATTTCAAACTCATCTAAAAATTTTAAAATCCTAAAAAAGTTTGTAAATTGCTTTTTTCTAGTTTTTTCATCAGTAGCCTAATTTTCTGTCGTATCATATAATCCTGCATTAGTATCTAATAATCCAATACACTATTCAATATATGGAGTTACAAACCAATCATATTTATATAAATATGCCATATAGCGACACAATCTACCATAAATACCACTAATTTTATAAAAGTAATTTGAAATAGACCTCATCTATTCCAAATCTCCATTATTCATAGCTTTTAAAACATTATCTTTTGTTCCTAATCTTGGATTAACTTTATTTACAGTGCCATATGATATGATAGCATCATCCAAAGTTTTTAATCCAACTTTTATCTTTCCAAAATCAGTTGGAACATATCTCTCGTCGGTGTCAGTGGCGAAGGTCATTTGAAAACCTTTTTCTTTTATTCTTGCCATTCTATCTTTCATAAGACACCCTCTTAAATATTAATAACCTGCAAGTTTCATAATATAATCATATGTAATTATATCTTCATCCCAATATGGAATTAATATTAAGGTAATATTATGTTTAGCACAATACTACCTTTTTTTCATATCAAAAAACTGTTGTTTCTTTAATCCTGTCATACCACCAAATTTAGGTTTTGGTTTATAATGTTGAATACCTTGATACTAAATCAAAAAATCAATATCCCCATCATCATCAAAGACAGCAAAATCGAAACGTAAAGGATGACCACTAGAACTTACCAAATCTTTAAAACTATATTCTTCTTCAAAATTTAATCCTGCCTAAGTGAGTATATCTTCTATTTTTATCTATCCATAAGAAGCTCTCATAGTCTTTCTCCTTTTCTTAACTAATACTATTTTAAAAAAGGCTAATATTTTTTTATTTATTTTGTCCTTTTAAGAAAAAAACATTAAGTCCCCAATGTTAAATCCTTTTCTTCTCTTTTTTCTATCTTCTTCTTGTTTTATATAATATAATCCATAAATAAAAGCAGAAAATTTATCCTTATTAATACTTCTAGAAGATTGTTTTAAAATAATATTAACACCCTCATTCTCTTCAACAAGATTTAATGTTTGTGCTTTAAGTGCATCTGTAAGAACAAAAGGCATAAGATAATCATTCCTCTGGTCAGGACTCATATTCTGTCCAACTTTTGTTCCCATTAACTTAACTCTAGCTTGAGATTCATCAATAAGCATTTTTATTCTTCCAGAAGAAAGTTGAGTTTTAGCATAGGTATAAGCTTCTGTGTTTATAGGAGCATTAGCTTTTACAAGATATAAAGCGTTCTATTCTACTTCTGGTCCTTTTACCTTTTTATAAAGGTCAACAGTATCTTGAGCAGTACCGCCTTCAACACCAAAAGGTGGAAGTTCATCTCCTGTCTAAGGGTCTATCTGTGCTTTTGTCATAAAATCAATCAAACCAACACCAAGACCGTTAGCATCAACAGAAAGAACGCGAGCTTTATATTTATAATACAATTTTTTAAGTTTTACACTCTGTTCCTCAAAATCCTAAGCTTCATATGTATAAATATTAACTAAACTCTTAAGAGCAGCACCCTGCGGCTGTGGTGTAACTTTAAATACACAAGCTTCTGTTGTACACTTAATTCTACCAACGTCAACACCAATTACATAATAAGCTGACTTAGAAGAACGACCAGAATACTCGTATTCAGGCTGAAGAAGTGTTCTATGCTTGTCGAATTTATCTCCAGAGAAGAAAGCATTTTCTGCATCACCAGACCATATACTTCTATACTATCTATCAAAAGAATCCTAGTTAAATGTGCCAGAAAGTTTTAATTGGTCTACGAAGTCTTCATTTAAAAGACCTTCTTTAATAGGCGTTTCATACGTTCCGCCCATTATCATTGTTTCATCTGGATTTATAATACTCTGCACAAGCATTTCTATAAGTTTATCATAAGCAAACGTATTTTTCCATCCAGCTGTAGTGATATAGATTTGAGATTTATTTATTAATTCCTTAGGATGTCTTGTTCCATCTGAAAGTATTCTATCAACGTTTGTAGTAGGAATAATAACTTCATTAAGAATCTGTCCATCAATAAGAACACACTATTCCATCAAACCACCGGTTCTACGTTGTCCTCTTGACTTTTCACTTGCAGTAAGAATATCAAGAGTAGAACCATTTTTCCAAACATAACGAACATTATCTCTACCTTTTGTAGTTTTTCCTCTTTCCCAGTTTATTTCTTTCTCTAAAACAGGCAAGAGATGACAAATCTATTCAACTTTAGCCATTGTAATACTTGCGGCCTGCTCTTTACCACCAGTTGTAACAAATAAATGACTATTTGGATAAAATGTGCATCTTAACATTAATGCCATAACGGAAAGAAAAGATTTAGAGTATGCACGAGGGAAAGTTGCATAAACAAACCTATGTCTCATTACTACACGAAGAAAAACTCTTTGGTAAAATAAAAACTTAAACGTACTCTCAGGTCCTTTTACAAAGTCAACAAAAAGGTCTGGATACCATTTGAAAAAAGAAATTAAATTTCTAATCTACTCTAAATTATTATTTAACCTCTCCTACGAAATACCTTGTTTTTTATCCTTCTCACTACTAAGCTAAAGGAGTGCTTGAAGACTCAATCAAATCACTCTCCTTTTGTTTTTGTATCTAATTGTTATACGCCTGAATATCCTAATCTGTTATCTAAACATAATCCAACCCTTTTTCTTTAGCTTCTTTTTTATCTTGCTTCTGTTGTTCATTATTTTTAAGTTTCTTTAAATAATCTTCAATTTCACGTTTTAAAGCAGGGTCTTCAAGAACTAAAGATTTATTATACTCTTTTAAATCTTTAATAATAGTATCAACTATATCTAAATCAGTCTACTGCTTAAACTGTGGTATTTCTCCACCATGTTTCTAACAATAATCAACAAGCTAGCCAACCGAATCTATAAACTCACTTGTTTTCTCTTTGTTTTGTGCAGCTGTAAACTTTGCGGATTTCCGCAAAGTATCGGAAACTCTAGCGAGTTTCTGATACCCTTCAAGGTCTCCTTGGTCAATAGCCTGATTCATTTTAAGATTATTTTTGCAAATAAGAATAAGAGTAGAACGAGTATCAGCATCTTGAATATCAAAAGAGTTCATCATATCATTATAAAAAGTTTCAAGCTACACCCATTCTTGAGGAGTATAATATCTTCCCCATTTCATAACGAGCATTTTTCTATCTTCTTCTGTTAAATCCTAAGCTAAATCAGGTATTTCCTATTCAGGCATAAAATTCTTCTCATTATAAAGATTATTTTTTCCAATAGGCTAATAATCCGCGGGCGTCGGTTTATCCCGCTGACGCTGGATATCTGCCTTCACAAGGGTTCGGTACTGGGCTTCAGTAATCTAGCCACGTTCAAATTGGTCTGCATACATTTCCTGAAGGGTCTTGTCCTATTCCGCTTGAGCGGCCGCCGCGAGTTCATGCTATTTTTGAAGTTCCTATGTATCTGCCCAACCTTTATCTTTAAACTGTTTAAGTTTCATTTTAGATAGATATTTACCAAAAACAGTAGTATTATTCTTCTTAGTTGGGTCTTTAGCATAAGCCTTTTCTCTTAAACTATCCCATTCCCAAGGAAGCCAAGGAACATCATATTCTTCTAAAAGCCATACAAAAGTATTAGGGTCCCAAATGTCAACATGCATAAGCGTACAATCTTTACATAACTTTGGTTTAGTACCATCTTTATATGTATAAAACATAGTCTATTCTTTTGTACGACCACATTTTGCACATGTTAATTTTGACATTATTTTTTATTCTCCTTTTTCTCTTTTGTTTTTGCATTTCTACATTCTTTACAAATAGAATAAAATCCGTCCTTTGCAGTATTGTTTTTAGAAAAAAATTTATTATGTGCTAACTTAATTTGTCCACACCGAGAACATCTTTTCCATTTTCCTTTTTCTACTGTTGTATAATACCAAATCAACTATTCTTTTTCCATATACTCTGCAATCATCTTAGGAATTTTCTTTCTCCATAAGGATGAGAGATATTCAACAGAATGAGTAGTTCCGTAAGTTGCTAAAAGTAGATTCTGTATATCTATATTAGATTTTCCATCTATTTTATAAATAATAATATCATATAACATAGGATATTCTTCTTTAAAAATAGTATCTATAGCATCTTCTAAAACAATCATAAGATAGTAAATATCAGAATTGAATCTATCCCAGCAACTTTCCTTTATTTTTGAATAATTGCATAACAAAATAGAAACATGAGTAGGGTTAAATAAAGAAATAAGTCCTTTATTAACCACATCACCTTTCTCGTTTATCTCAATATGGTCTGTTAAATCAAGAGTGGGAATACTACGAATAAGGTTAAGACTATACGTAACAGGACGATAAGCACTTTTTATTACATATTGGTCCTGTCTCATCTAAATAATCTGTTTTTTAAGAAGAAATTTCTTTTTTCCTCTTGCTTTCTTTTCCTGCTATTCAACTTTCTATATCTCTTCTCTTAATTGTTTTAAAGCAGGAATGTTTTCAATATCCTCTGGCGTAATTTGATATTTAGGAGTAAGTAGAACATTTTTATCATTTATAATCATATTATAAATGCCATCTTCACCATTTTCAAATTTATCTACTAATCCCTAAAAAGAAGTTTCTCGTCTGTTTATTGTCACCATCCTATTATCTGTATTAATTGTTTTCTATTTTTTTTCTTTTTTACTCATCGCAAATATAATATAATTGGCGAGAATTTCTAAATATCTATTTGTCAATTTACTTTGAGGAGTGTTTTCAATTATTTTTTCTACTAGCTTCACGCGTTCTTCTGGGTCCTCAATAGAGTAATCCAATCTGATAACTTCTTCAGAACCAGTCTAATTCCCCGCTTGAGCGGCCGCCGCGTCTTTTAAATCTGTTTGCATTGAAATCTCCTTTCATATCAATTCCATTAACTACATTATACCAAAAAATTTTCATCAAGTCAACAGAAACTAAAGTAGTAATCTTTACAAAAATAAAAAAATATGATATAATAAATTATAAAATAAAAAAGAGGTAATAAATTATGTCTGTTATTTATAAATATCCTGTTAAACTTGATATAAACACAAAAGAAGTTTATGTAGAACTTCCAAAAGAAGCAAATGTTTTTTCTGCTCGTTGCGAAGATATGTATGAAATCTACATATACGCAATAGTAGACAAAGAAGAAACAGAAATGGTAAAAAGGGAAGTCCTATGGTGTGGAACAGGCGGTGATTTATCAGAGGAACAAGAGGAGAAGATAAGTTATTATACTTTTCTTGGTACTTTTAAGGCAGGTCAAAGTTTAATTTGGCATATTTGGATTGAACCAAATGAATTTATTTTTTAATCAAGAGAAATGAAAGTAGCAATAATCGCGGCGACCGGTGCCCTTAATTACCGTTTGTTAGATAATAAGCTTAATTAGCTGATAGAAACCTCTGGGTGTTATTTGTTTTATATCTTATGTGGATATATAGAGGGAAGAAAAAGTAATGAAGAAACACTCGGTGAAAAATGGGCAAGAATAAATGGTGCGCCGACTCTATATATCCACGCAAAAACGACAGACCAACTTGTAGACCGACTAATTTTTAGCGCAGATTATGCAATTTTTATTTTAGACGGTAATCCCTTAATTAACAATGCTTTTATGAGATATAAGATGGCAGGAAAGAGAGGTAGTGTAATAAAGTTATGATATTTATAATTGGTATAGTCGCAGTTGCAATTTTAGGAATTATGGCGGGTTACATGATAGGAAGCGGACTTTAAAAGTCTATATATTATATAAGAAAAACCCTTAAACACGATTAACTACTTTTGCCCAAGCGCATGGAGATATTGAACGTATGATAACAAAGAACGAACGCGATTCAGCTAAATGGGTCCGCGCATTTGAAGAGCTCGACGACAATGAGCTTCTGCTCGCATATGAAATCTGCGATAAAATTGTTTCACTTCGAAACTGCCATTGTCGTCTAAACAAAGATAATAAAAAATGGTATGTAATTCCGCCTACGCCCAGCTGTAGATTCTGTGAAAATTACGACCTTGAAAATAGTAGAGTTAAAGATAAATTAAAATGTCCTTTTAAATGTATTTCCTATGAAAAACAAGCTATAGCTTTTTCTAAAGCATGGAATAATAAAGAACATTTTGGAGATATTGTTTATTATAAGGAGAAAAAAGGTTATGAGTATTAAAATACCAAAGAAACCTCTACCTTCTCCTAAGAAGATAGCGACTAGAGGATTATATGAAATTTTATTTCCAAAAACAAAGAAAAGAGATTATGGTAAAAGGGTAAAGAAAGGTAAGTATTAAATATGAGTTGTAGAAAAACGCATGAAATTCGTAGTCATAGAAGCAAAGCTGGATGGGTGAATAAGAACAAAAGTATCTGTAATGACAATAGAAGAAAGAGATATGAATTTAATAAAATGTCTAGACAGCTTGGTATTGGAGATAGAGTAGCACTTGCTGATGGTGCAAAGATTTAAGGAAAAGAAATGAGTATAGGTGATGGAATAGCTGCAGCAGGATTATTTATTTCTTTTGCACTTGTGATAGCAGCAATACTTAGATGAATCGCGGAAAGGTTAAGGGCATGCCCTTCTAAGTTAAGGGCCGCCGCATTAAAGAAGATGATAGTAGAAACTTGGCGTAGGATTAAAGAATTGGATTTAGTAGATCCAGATACAGGGATGATTATTAGATATACAATGAGAACTGATTCTGGTAAAGAGAAATATATTTATTTTGATGATATGATTAATGAAATGTGGGAAGGAGAGAAACCTGAATGGCTGAAGAGGTAAATAGTATTATTGATAATTTATGTGCAAAATTTGGAACAACTTTACAAAATCTTATTCCAGAAATGGCAAAGGCAAATATTGCTGAGGATATTGTAGTAATAATTATTTGTACTATTGTTTCTATTGTTATGTATAAAATTTTCAAAAAAGGTTGGAAATGCTGTAAGGAAGAAGATTATGATAAAGAAGAATATGTCTTCATGACGATATGTGCTATTATAGTAGGAGTTATTTTTGTTATACTTTTAAGTTTTTCTGTTGTTAATTTAACTGGCTGGATAGCTTCTCCTACAGCTAAAACTATTCAGGCAATAATATCAATGATTGATTAATTTTATAGCAGGGTGTGCATGTTTAATAAGAATTGTTTTTTAAATAGGATTTGGGAAATTTATTGTAAATTGTTTTTAAAAAATAACTTGGTACTGGGAATGTCGAGCGCACATCATTTTCAGAAAATCACTAGCAAAATCCCATAAGGTATGCCCCCTAGTTAATGCTGCGTAGTCGCGCCGCGCAGAAAAAAGACCCTCCTAAACATGCCTTCCCATCAAATTGTCGTCGCAGCGTTTTCCTTCCAAACGCTGCGATTTTTTCATTTTCGCGAGTCTGTTAAAATTTTCACAAGCAAATCTGTTAAAAAATTCACAAACCAAAATTCCTAAATTTCGCATTCCATCGCACAAGACGTATTTTGCTTAACCGGCTCAAGGGCAGCGATTGACAAAAATTTAACAAACTACAGAAGCTTTAGTTAGATACATTTAACTTCTATTCAATACATCTAACCAGAGTTAGATACATTTAACTAACGTTCAACACGGCACACTTTGTTAAGAATTTAACAATGTTCTTTCTTTTGTTTAACTCACTACAGCACAGAGATTGACAAAAATTTAACGAACATTTTCGTTAGGAAAATGTAACATTTATTTAATAACATTACTTATTGACAAAATAAAAAAATTATGTTATTATTTATGTAAGATGAATAATAAATAAAACCTTTGAACCAAAGACACAAGAGAAGAGAAGAGAGGAAGAGAGAATGATGAAAGAGAGAACAAACAAACAAACAAAGGACAATAATAACATTGTTATTCAAATAACATTGTTTGATGTAAACAATAAATACAAACCAATAAGCACATTGATAGAAGTAGAAAGTGTTGACTGGTTCAGAGAACATGTAAAAGAATGTAAGCTGACAGCAATGAGGAAGATTTGCTTGCAGAGGGGATGGACAGGTAAACAGCTCCTTGGATACGGATATAAAAAGATAAAAGCAAGAAACTATACTTTGTGGAAAGAACTTCAAAAGAAAGGGGAGAGAAAATGAAAGGGGTTAAGTTTATTATTACAATGCTTTTGCTTGTTACTGCTCTTGTAGGAATTAATACTGCTTTAACATTCATTGATAATACTATCACAAGAGAATGCGAAGTAGAATGTCTTGCAAATAATGTTGCGTACTTTCGGGATGGGGAAGGAAACGTCTGGGGATGGGAACTCGGGAGAGGCGAGGGTTATCATCTCGGACAAAAGGTTTGTTTGTTGATGAACACAAACAACACAAAAGAATTAAAAGATGATTTTATTTTGAAAGTAAGACTTGACAAAAGTAAGTAAATGTGATAAAGTGATAATAGAAAGAGAAAAGGAGAGAAATAAAATGTTTGAAGAAAAGATGGATAAAATAATTAAAAAATACGGTTTTGAAGCTAAAGAAACTATTGCTTTTTGTAAGAAATGTGAAGAAGTAGAAAAAGAGTTTAATAAAACTCATGATTGGTTCGAAGCAAGAATACTTACATCATTGTATCAAAAATTAATGGAAAGTTGAAAAAAACAGTTGACAATTAAACCGGATTGTGATAGAATTAAATCATCAAGAGAGAGGAGAAAAAGAAAATGAAGAAAAAAAATACAATCTTTGCACTTGTTAGATTAGATAATAATAATGACCAGTTTAGTTGTCACATTTACGGAAAACAAACTTCTAATTTTGAAAAGATGAGAGAGTACCGAGAAGAGATAAAACAGAAATATCCAAATTGTAAGGTGTTTATTACCTCAAGAGAAAATGCAAAAGAATACCAAAGTGAATATATAAAATATTGGAGAACACATAAATAAGCGCGGCGGGCCAGTCTAAGGAAGATTAGACTGGCCTTAAGTTTCTACAGGGCACGGCTTGTTAAAAATTTAACAATCTGGGTCTGCGGGGATTGACCGGTCGCCGCGACTTTCAAGCATGGTCGTCCAGTGCCGAAAAATTTTACCACACGGGAGGCCAGTTTGTCAAGCGGAAATTTGCACAAATTTTAGGGCATTTTTTGTCCTGAATTTGTGCATTATTTTTTTGAAAAAACTATTGACTTTTTTCCGGTTTGTGCTATACTATAATCAGAAAGAGGAAAGAACAACACAATCGAATAGGGAGGGCGGACGAGCCAAGCGCCGGTTGCTTTTCTGAAAGACAGATAGTTCAAAAAGAATTAAAAAAAATTCAAAAAACCTCTTGACAAAAGAAACCGGATGTGCTAAGATATAATCAGAAAGAGACAAGAACACACACAAGAAAAGGAGATAAAAAAATGATGATGTACACAGTTCAGTATTTCGATGAAGCCACTCAGGACGATGCAACTCTTTTCACTGGAACTCTTGAAGAATGCCAGAACTACATTCAGGAAGCTTACGAAGAAGCCGAAGACGAATTTGAAACAGAAGCAGCTGATGAACTTTTCATCGTAGAACCTGATGGTTTTACAGTAGTAGAATAAAGAGCCGAAAGGCTCTTTTTTTTATCGCCAAAAGATTGTTAAAAAAATAACTTTTATTTTTTTTTGAAAAAAGGTATTGACTTTTCCGGATAATGTGGTATACTATAATCAGAAAGAGACAAGAACACACAAGAAAAGGAGATAAAAAGATGATGTATGAAGTTTTTTATTACGATGAAGATGTTGAAGTTTCCTACTCTTATGAAGATGATTGGACTGGAGATGAAGACGAAGTTGTAGTTTTTCGAGGAACTTTAGAAGAGTGCATGGAATATGTTTCTACTCACACTGACCCAGACGGATGCTCGCTTTTCATACAAGATGAGGATGGTTTTGGAGTATTCTAAAAAATAAAGAGCCGAAAGGCTCTTTTCTTTTGTTCCGGTCAAAGATTGTTAAATAAATAACTTTTGAAAAGTACTTGACAAAATAGAAAAATTATTGTATAATACAATTAGAAAAAGAAAAGGAGAACAAAAAAATGACAAGAGAAAAAATTAGAGAAGAAATCGAAAAACTTGAAAACAGAAAATTCATGAATAACATGGTTGACAGGTGGACAGCAGCTAATTATCAGATTGATAGAGAACTAACAGAACAGATAAGAAACTTAAAAAATCTGCTTGACAATTAGAACAAAACATGATAGAATAAAGGTACAAAAAGAAAAGGAGATAAAAAAATGAGAAAACTGGTCTATGTTGGTAAAGATAAGTACGATACAATCGTAAAAACCACTTCTTTTGATGAAATGAAATTCTGGAAAACAAAAGGGTTTGAATTTACAGAAGTGATGGAAGATATTAAAGAAGAAAAGAAACCTGACCTTGACAGAATTGCAAAAGTAAGAGAGAAAATGGGACTTTGAAAAAAGTCCTATTTTTTTTGAAAAAAGTGTTGACAAACCTTTCCGGATGTGCTATATTATAATCAGAAAAGGAAAGGAGAACAAAAAGATGACAACGAGTAGACACTACCAGATGGACAGACAGGAAAGAGAAAGAGTCATCAAAGAAGTTATCGGTTATGGTAAAGTTGTAAAAGTTGTTTTCTTCGAAGGTAAACAGGGCGAAGAAATGCACGAGATTACAAGTACAGGAATTATAAACATCTACAACGTGAAAAAAGGCAGACTGATAACAAAGAAAATTGCCAGACCGGGACAGATTAGAAGATACTACGAAAAAGGAAAAGCTCCGAGATTTTTAATTGAAAAAGCTATTGACAATACAGTAAAAAACAGTTATAATAATTTATAGAAAGAGAGGAAAAGAAAAATGAAAACAATTGGAGTTAAAAACCCAAACAAAAAAGCTGTAAAGGCAAAAAATAATGTTTCAAGGGTAAGGGTAGATTTCAACACAGGAACAAGAACACATAAAAGCAAAAAAGATTATGACAGAAAAAAAGAAAAACTTTTTTGCAAAAAGTACTTGACAGACTAAGCCGGATTTGATATAATAAAATCATCAAGAGAGAACAAAA
>Ga0310695_10012037_pt1 | contig 12213 bp, 13 predicted proteins | sample RumenRJG_04DNA_FD_203882 | JGI IMG/M metagenome (GOLD analysis project Ga0310695, IMG submission 203882) | Bovine rumen microbial communities from Lethbridge, Alberta, Canada - RJG_04 (v2) (version 2) | ecosystem: Host-associated > Mammals > Digestive system > Stomach > Rumen | place: Canada... | reverse complement strand
TGATTTTTGTGAAATGCAAGCTGTGTCGCAAAAGACATTTTTGTATTTGTTGACCATTTGGGCAGTTTCGCGGACTGGATTGGAGTGGGCTAAAATCACTTTTGCATTTTTGTATTCAGAGAAAAATGGCTCGAATCTTGAGGGGAAGTCGCATTTTTGTGTGCCGCAATGGATTAAAACGGATTTCTTTTTGTCGTCTGCCCATGCGAAAATCTGGTGTAATGCTTTAAGGTGCGCTGAATTGCTTTCGTCCCAATTTTGTCCTGCAGGGTGTAGCTTTATGCCGCAGTAATCGAACGAAGCTACTGCAGATTCAACGCTGATGTTTTGCTCGGCATATTTGGGAATAAACCAAAGATATGGCTTTGTTGTGAGAATATTCGACTTGTAACTTTGTGCATAGGCGATTTCTTCTTCCACACCTTTTAGTTCTGCGTCATCTCGACAGCTTGAAGTGGAAGAATATCGGATTTCAGTGATTTTGGTTTGTTCTGAAACAGCTTCGATTAGCTCGAACAGTTCAAGAGCTTCGTAGTAGATTTCGTTGAACTGCCCGATATGAACGTGATAGTCGGTCATTTATTTTAATTGCTTACAAACATCTGTAGGAAGCTTTGATAAATTTTCAGAGCCTATTCGATTATCTATATCAATTATTATTTCATTCCTATCATCATACAAGTCATTTTCTTTTCTATGATATGAGACAATAACCGTTCTACCTGCTATTTTTAGCTTCAAAGCTTCTTCATTATCTGCATAAACAATATTATTATCTGATAAAAGAGCAGAATAATCATATTTTGTTGACCCCATTTAGTTTACCTCCATAAATCAATTTATTTTTTCTCACAAAACCTCACAGCTTTTTTATTCTGTGAGGTTTTGCTCATAAAAACAACTTTAGCACTGTCTCCATATGTGATTTCCAGAAGCTGTGCTAGGACATCTACCTGTAGCGTTTGGGAGTGGTTTTATAGAATTATTTACTGTTCTTCCACATTTAGAACATTGCCACATCGTTCCCATAAACACACCAGTTCCCAAGTTCACAGCATAAGCTGGCTTCACATTCTTCATGTCTTTCATATCTAAAGACCTCCAATCATATTTTTAGCAGACACAAAATCTGTTAATCTCTGAAAAAAATCGCTGTAATTGCAATACAGGCAAGCGAAGCAAGGAAAAAGAAAGTGTTCAAACCTCTACCTGCATCGCTGTTCTCTGCTTCCTGAACGTTGTAAGTCCCCAGCTTCTGATTTGCATAGCTCGAAACTCCGTCAGCAATAGAGCCAAAAACGGTTTGAGCAAATTCGCTGTTGCCTGATATTTTTTTTGCAATACCACCAAAAAAGCCTGATACTCCGCCTTGCATTTCTGCTGCATTTCGTTTGTTCTCTTGGTTTTCGATTTCGATACTAATCCACAAGCACACACCGATTATCGCTACAATGCCGAAAATTAGCAAAATCCACCACTTCATTCTGAAAGAGAAAAACGCAACCCATAATGCACCGTAAGAGAAAAGAAGCGTTAACCAGCCTTTTTGGGCGAATGGCTTTTTGCAATTCAGCAATGCACCGAACGACAACACATTTAACACAATCAAAGCAATAATAGAAAACATATAACACCTTTATAAGTCAGTTATTATTATACTTTGTATTTTTATTTTGTCAATTAAAAATTTACAATGTCCAATATAAATTGACGAGAGGCGTTTATGTTTGGTGAACAAATAAAGAGTTTAAGAATGTGCAGAGGACTGAACCAAGTTGAAATGGCTAAGATTTTTGGTGTAACAAAGCAGAGTGTTTCAAACTGGGAAAATGAAAACATAATGCCGTCTGTTGATATGCTTGTAAAAATTGCTGATTTCTTTAATGTTTCTACTGATTTTTTGCTTGGATTGACAGATAAACATGCTCTAAACACAGACGGACTGTCTGAATTGCAAATTGCACATATCCAAGCGATTATAAATGATATTTTGCAGGTGGAATGTTGTGAAGTTGGATAAAACTAGCTCGCATATAAATTGCCTTACTGCGAGCTAATTATAGAAAAAACTATTTCAAAAGATTTACATCGATTTCGGCAAAGTCTGCGGCTTCTTCTGCTGTGTGTCCTTTTGCCATGTATTTTCGTGCAAGCGTAATCAATCCCTGCTGCATACCCTGTTGCATGCCTTGCTCAAGACCTCTTTGCAAACCTAACTTGAAGCCTCTTTCTTCTCCTGCTTCGATACTGGATTGACGATCTCGCTCATAAACTTCATAGCGATACTCTTCTAACCATAAGTCACGATTTGCACTTATTGAAGACAAAGTTTTTTGTGCTTGCATAAGCCCTGCCTCCTTTTTTGTAAGCTCTTTGATTAAATCCTGCTTGTGAGGATTATCCGCTTCTTTCAAGAAAATTGCCCAGTTTTCTAAAGCTGTATTTTCTTTTATAGACATTTCCTTTTTAATGACTAAGGGTAATTCTATAAAAATAACGTTCAACAGATTTGCTAGTCGTCTGCCTGTTTTTGTCTGCATATAAAAATGATTTATGCCAGTATCAGCAAGCGACTTTTGTTCGTCATCATTTTTATAAACAAAATCAAGAACAGATATTTGATATACCTTCGGAGCTTTTTTCCAGTTATCTCCTTTTTTCAGTCCTGATATTTCAAGTCTAGAAACTTGATGTTCAGCTCTTGCTCCGTAGTCGTAAGCCTGATTAAACGCCTGCATTTCAATATTCACATGTTGTCCAGTATCGAGCGTGCATAAAATGTCATAGCTAATTCGCCTTTGTCCGTCAAAAAGCTGTGGTGCGTCGTTTGGCTTTAGTTCCACTGTTTCAATTTTGCTATTAGTGGCAGCTTCAAGGAATGCATGCAAAGCTTCTCTTGAATCCTGTGTGTCTTGGGTAAAAAGAGCCTTGAATGTGGAATCAATACGAGGATTTAATAACGCACCAGTTTTCATTCTGTCAGCGTATTCATTCTCGTCCTTGTAATCAAAAATATCCATAACTATATTATATACTTATATTTCTGTTTGTAAAAGGCATTATATGGCTTTAATAAATAATCCCCGCGTATTTCAGCAGGGATTGTTTTTATAGAGTTAGAACACTTGAGAAAAAGTTACTCAACTTTTGAGTTCACGGTCTTTTCAGTTGTGATTGCTTTGCCGTCAGCGGTGAGATTTACACCGTTCAAAGAGAAATGTTTGTCTTTGATTTCAAGCGTAATCTTTTCCAGCTTGTCGATGTTGATTTTCTCTGGCTTTTCGCAAGGCTCGCTTCCTTCTGGAACAATGAGCGTTCCCGGTGCAGCCCAAGGAGCAGTGAGAAGCTCAACTTTCTCTTTGCCGTCTTCTGTGTAATCTGCTGCCAAAAGCATTCCGCGGCTTTCAACTCCCTTCATCTTTCGCGGTGCGAGGTTTGACGCGATAATAACGTGCTGACCGAGCAATTCGTCTTCTCTCAAATATGGGCGAAGTCCGCTCTGGATAATGCGCTCTGTTCCGCTTCCGTCGTCAAGGTGCTCGATGTAGAGCTTGTCGCCTTGAGGATTGCACTCAACGCTCAAAATCTTTGCGACTTTAAGCTCGATGTATTTGTTGAAATGCTCAATAGCGTCAAAAGCCTCTGGCTGTTTTTCAGAAGCGTCTTTAGCTTTTGGTTCTTCGTTCTTAGAAACAGGCTTTGTCTGCTCTGTCACCATGAGCGCTTCCACATCGATTTCACCAGCAACACAAGGCACTGTGATTTCCCAGTTTTCAAGAACTGATGGGTGAACTTCGCCAAAGATACCGATAGCCTTGCCGTTTGCCATAATTTGCGCTTGACGACCAGGGATAAAGCGAGGGTCATCGGCTTCTTTTACGATATATTCGTGGTCAAGGTAGTAGAGAAGTGAAGCAACCTCTGCCGCTGCCTGATTGAAGTTTGCATTTGCGCTTGCAGACAAGAAACCAAGGCTCTGTACCGTCTTTGTTCCTGTAACCTCTTCTGGTGCGATGTAGGCGATTTTGCCGATTTCATAAATCTTGTGAGGATAAACAGCGTTTGCGCTCAAAGATTCAGACTCAAGCAAAGATGCGATGATTGACGGGCGGATAAACTGATAGTTTTCGCTCATCGGGTTTGCAATCTCGATAACATCTTTTCCGTCGATGTTCATGTTGTCGATGTAGTGCTTTTTGCTACCGAGATAGTTGAAAATCATCTCTTGATAGCCCAAGCCTGTCATAATCGTCTTTGCTTTGCGGCTGTAAATCGTGAGAGGAAGCAAGCGACCGATAGTAAAATCGTTCGGAGCTGTTGGTGTGAAATAATCCAAGCCCTGACCAATCATAACATCTTCAATAACGTCAACTTCATGCAAGAAATCGTTTCTGTAAGGAGCAGGGTAAACAGTGAATACTGTGTCATCGCCGTTTGCTGCGACTGTTACAGTGTTGCCCATCTTTTTCAAGGCTGCTTCGATTTGTTCGACTGTCAACTCTTCGCCGAGTTTCTTGTTTATTGCGCTTTTGCGGGCTGTCGTTGGCTTTTGGAAATAGAAAGGAACTGTGATTTCTTTGCCGAATCCTGTTTCGTATGGGTGTACGACTTTGACCGCTTTGATTTCATATCCTGCGTCTGCAAAGTCGCAAGCAACGATATTTGCTGCAAGGATAAGGCTTTCCATCTCGCTACCAGTGAGTTCAACGAGCAAATCTTTGTCGCCCACTTGAACCGCACCGAGCTTTGCGCTGTTGATAATCGGAGCCATTGAAAGCACTTCGCCCGCGTCGTCTGTAAAGAGTGGGAAGCGAGGTAAATCCTTCAAAATCCAGCCGAAATCTTTTCCTTTTGGGTGTTCTTCAATGATTTTGCGACAGCTCATAGGCTCATCAAAGCCCAATGGTGTGAAGAATGTGCTTTCTGGGTCAACAGCTTTGTAATGTGCAGGCCATTTGATTTCAGCCTCACGATAAACACCCATAGAAATGGTTTTGCGCTTGCGTCCGAAATTCCAGCAGAGTTTTTCCTGTGTCTGAATGATGTCTTTTAGCATAGCGTCGTCGATAGGCTTGCCAGAAATCATAAAGCTGACCATAAAAGGACGAATGTCTTTTAAGTTTTCATCAACTGTGATAACACGGTTTTCGTTGTCTTTTATGCAGCCCTCTTTTGACATAAATGTGCTGTAATCGGCAGATTTTCCGCCCTCATATTCACGCAAACAGCGAGCAACTCCGCCAGTTGACCATAAATCAGGGCGGTTAGTATCGTTAAGTTCGATTTTGATAACGCGTTCATCGTCGCTCTTTGTCATATCAGGCTTTTCGTCAAGCTCTGCTTTACCGTGTGTAAGTTTTCTCTCTAAAGTATCGTAGTCCCATTTTTGACCAACGAGATTGAAGAAGAGTTTTTCGTTCACTTCTATTTTAGGCATTTTTATAACCTCTATCCCTTCGCTTTTATTCTCTTTGACTGCGAGAATATAGGGTAAGTATACCGTAAGATTTTGCCGTTGTCTATTAGTTGATTTTTAAAGCTCTCTGCTTTATGCTATAAATAAGGAGGAATAATCGATGGATAAAGGTAAAAAGGCGTTTTCAGCTCTTCTTTTTCTCTTTTTTGCGACGGCGATTTTTGCGCAAAACAAGCAGACGATAAAAGTTGATGAGTTAGAGTTTTCTATGGTCGAAATCAGCGGTAAAAACTTTGCCATCGCCGAAACCGAGGTAACACAAGATATTTATGAGCATATTATGGGCGAAAACCCGAGCCATAACGTCGGCGAGAAGTTCCCCGTTGAAAACGTGAGCTGGTACGACGCGATTGTGTTTTGCAATTTGCTTTCTGAGGCGACAGGGCGAAAGGCTGTATATAGCGTGGACGGAAACAGCGACACGGAGTCTTGGGACTATTCAGCACACGGCGGCGCGGGCATTTTGGGCAATGTCGAAATCGATTTGAGCGCAGACGGCTTTAGATTGCCGAACGAAGACGAATGGATTTATGCGGCAAAGGGCGGAGAGGACTTTTTGTATTCTGGAAGCGATGACGCAAAAGAAGTTGCGTGGTTTTCGCGCACAAGCGGCAGTTTCACGCACGAAGTTGCGAGTAAAAAGCCGAACGGATACGCACTTTATGATATGAGCGGGAATGTGTGGGAGTGGTGCAACGACAAAATAAAAGGCACTCGTTTCCGAGTCAAAAAAGGCGGTTCGTGGTCAAGCGACAAAGAACTTTGCGCTCTTTCTTTCCGTGGCTTGCATTATCCTAGCCGCTATCAGCCTTGCTACACATATTTTAATATGGGCTTTCGCTTGGCTTTCACAAAATAATACAGAACAAACAAAATGAAAAATACAATAGATATGACAACAGGGGCGGTGTCGCGTAACATCGTCTATTTTGCGCTGCCTGTGTTTATTGGCAGTATGTTTCAGCAGCTTTACAACACGGCGGATTCTCTTTTCGTCGGAAACTTCATCGGCTCTCGCGCACTTGCCGCAGTGTCGTCGGCGGGATACTTGATTTTCTTGCTCGTAGGATTTTTCGACGGCGTTTTTATGGGAGCGGGCGTCGTTATCGGTCATTTCATCGGCGCAAAAGATGCCGCGCAGACACAAAAAGCCGTGCATACCACCGTTTCGCTCGGTTTAATCACTGGCGCGCTCCTCACGGTTTTGGGCATTTTCCTCGCCCCCGTGATTTTGCGCTTAATCGGCACACCCGACGAAGTTATGGCAGAATCCCTCGTCTATTTCCGCATTTACTTTTCGGGAAGCCTCGTCCTCGTCTTGTACAACACATTCACGGGCATTTTGCGCGCAGCAGGCGACAGCAAATCCCCGCTTTATTTCCTCATCGTGTCGTCGGTCGCGAACATCGCGCTAGATTTCTTCTTTGTCGGCGTTTTGCGCTTGGGAGTCGGCTCTGTCGCGCTTGCAACCGTCATTTCGGAAACATTGAGCGTCGTTTTGTGCCTTAAAAAGCTGCTCACGGTCGAGGGAAGCCACCGCCTTTATCTCAAAAAGATTTCTATCGACATAAGCCTTTTCAAAAAGATAATCCGAATCGGAGTGCCGTCGGGAGCGCAAAACTCAATCATCGGCTTTGCGAACATCGTCGTTCAGTCGCACATCAACTCATTCGGCGCGCTTGCGATGGCGGGACAAGGCGCATACAGCAAAATCGAGGGATTTGCTTTCTTGCCAATCACAAGCTTTACGGCGGCTCTGACAACATTCGTTTCGCAAAACATCGGCGCAAAAGAGTTTGACCGCGTCAAAGAGGGCGCAAGGTTCGGCACGCTTTGGACTTGCATTTTGGCAGAAGCAATCGGACTTGTCACATTCACCTTTGCGCCCCTTTTGGTAAGCTCATTCGACTCAAATGCCGAAGCCGTCGCATATGGAGTTTCGCGCGCGCGAGTCTGCTCGTTCTTTTACTGCCTTTTGGCGTATTCGCACGCGCTTTCCGCGATTTTGCGCGGGCAGGGCAAGTCAATCGTTCCGATGGTCGTCATGCTCATCTGCTGGTGCATAATCCGCGTAACGATTTTGACAATCGGCTTTATGTTCGCCCATTCAATCCTCATCGTCAACTGCGTTTATCCGATAACGTGGGCACTTTCGACGATTTTGTTCACGATTTACTATTTTTCTGCGGATAAAAAGCGACTTTGAACGAAGTCAGCCATTTCTACATGAAAAAAGGGCGACTTTGAGCGTTTTTTGTTATTTCTACGTAGAAATGAGCAACTTCAGTCAAAGTCCGTCAGTTCTACGCGCGAAAATGTCAAAATCAGTCAAATTCCGTCAATTTCCGCTGGAAATAAGGCGACTTCATTTGTTTTTTCGCTTTTTCCGTGTGGAAACGAGGCGAAAACAGACGAAGTCAGCCCATTGCACTCGAAAATTGTTGAGAAACAGGCTGTGCCTGTCAGAGATATTTTACCATGAGGATTTCGGCGCGGAATGAGCCGTCTTCTAGGCGGAATGATTTGTCCAAAACGCCGTATCGCTTGAAGCCGCATTTTTCGTAGACGTGGATTGCGCAAAAGTTGTCTGAGTAAACGCCTAGCTCAACTTGTGTGTAGCCGATTTCTTTTGCGATTTGCAAGGCTTTTAGCGTGAGAAGAGTACCAAGCCCGTTGTTGCTTTCGCTTTTCGAGACCGCCACGCCAAAAGATGCCCTGTGCCGCGTCTTTACTCTGCGACAGGAGCAGTCGATTTCCGCGCTCGCAACGACATCTCCGTCGAGAAAAGCTGCGATGATAAAGCTGTCTTTGCTTTCGTTGACGGCGTTGATTAAAACCTTTTCTTTTTCAAGCGAAAGTTTTTCGGCTTCGGCGGCAGTTTTGACGAGGAAGTGCGTTTCTGCCGTCGTTTTTTTTGTGTGTTGCAGCAAAGCGAGCGCGTCGGCTTCTTCGGGGCTTTTGAGAAGTACGGTTTTTCCGTTTTTGAGTGTAAAGTATTGCGCTTTAACGGTCATTCTTTATTTATCGGAAAATTTCTTCTTTATTTCTTTCCCTCAACTTCATCTAAAAGAGCCTCATAAAGAGTGATGATGTCGTTGTTTGTGTTGCGGAGAGTGGACGCAATGCGCTTTGCGATTCGGAAAGTTACGAGATAGCCAAAGCGAGGTTCTTGCTCGCAGATTTTCTCGTAATCCTTGCCTGTCAAAACCCAAGTTTTGCAATCTTCGAGAGCCATAACCGACGCACTTCTTCTGTCCGAATCAATCAGCGCAACTTCGCCGAAAAAGACATTTTGCTCTGCTTTTAGGTTCACGACGGCATATTTTTCGTCGCCTAACGTGTTTCGCAAAACCTGCACAGAGCCAGAAGCGAGAATATAAAGCGTGTCGCCCATATCGCCTTCTCGGATAATCATCTCGCCTTTTTTGAACTTCTTTTCTGAAAGCAAGGCGGCTAAATCTTCCAAAATCCGCTTGTCTTCGCTAGAAGAGGGTAACAAATCTGAGAAGATTTCGATTTTAGCGAGCTTTTCTATCTGGTCTTTTTCAATCTGCATTTTGTCCTCCTGAGCGTCCTTTTATAAAGACAGCACGGCTGTTTGGCTTTATGACGTAATCTGCGCTTGGTGCAATTACAGGGTCGTTGCTTTTGAGTTCCTTGATTTTCTTCAAGTTTGCAACGATTTTCTTGATGTTCGGTGTTTTTTGCGCTTCACGAAGAGCTTCTGTTCTGCGCTGGTGGAAGTTGCCCGTGTTTTCGAGAAGTCCGATTAAAACCGCGTCGCTTTTTAAGGAAGCGCGATAATCTCCGTATTTTTTGCCAACAAAGCTCATAGGAATATTTTCGAGGAAAATACCCGTTTCGCTGTCGCTTGAAACAAGCTCGGTGATAATCTGGCTCATACCAATTCCGCTAGAAGCTGAAACAATGAGCTTTCGCTCGTAATCGTTTGCAAGAATGATTTCGTCGCAGTGAGCCATTTCAAGATGTCGCTTGAACTTTGAGTCGATGAGTTCGGCTGCAATATACAAATCGGGATTCAAGTTTGTCATGGTGAGAACTGCAAGAACTGTTTTGCTGTCGGTTTCGAGTTGGCTTAGCTTTTGAGATTGGTCGGAGATGACAAGAGCACGGTCGGCAAGGTCAACTTTGGCTCTTTTTAGCGTGGTTTCGTCGGAAAAGTCGCCTGCAACGTAGTTAATGCCCTTGAATCTGATGTCTTCGCGAAGGCTTTCGATGTTTTCGCTTTGCGCTTCGTTGATAAGAACGATTTGGTCGGGTGTCAAATCTTCGTTTGTTTCAAGCACGCTTTCGAGTATGCGCTCAAAATCATTTTTGTAACCGCAAATGATAAAATGGTGTGATAAGTTTTTCAATTTCGCAAGCCCCTTGTCTTTTTTCATCTGCGCTTCTGTAAACATAGAAGCGATTTTACCAGTCAATGTGGAGAATACCAAGATACCAGAAATCAAGATTACGAAAGAGCAGAAACGACCTATTGGTGTTACAACACAAATATCGTAATAGCCCGCAACGAACGCAATCAAGAAGTTCCAAAAGGAATCTCCCATTCCTTCCATCGTTACTCCCGCTTCATAGCGATAGACGATGATTATCATCGGCACCATTATGAAGGGAAACGCTAACACCGCATAGGTTAGCGGATTAAAGAGTATTGATTTCATAAACCTAAGCAGTTTGTACCGCTTTTTTGCATTTTTCTTGCTCATAATCTATATTATAACGCACTTAGCCGATAATTCTTAATATGATAGTACATATACGGATTTTATTTGTTTGTCATGGTAATATTTGTCGTTCAACAATGGCTCAGTCTATGTTTAATCAAATGATAAAAGAAAGAGGCATAGAAGAAAGATTTTTGGTGAACTCTGCTGCAACTAGTACGGAAGAAATCGGGAACGGAATGTATCCGAAAGCCCGCGCTTGCCTAAATCGCCACGGAGTTGAAATCACTGTGCATCAAGCGGTTCAACTAAAGGCTGAAGACGCTCAAAGATACGACTGGATTATTGGAATGGACAAGGAAAATATGCTTTCCTGTTACAATATCTTGAAAGATAAAGCTGTTTATGTAACTAGTGCAAAGGTTAGAAGCGTTTTTGAGCAAGACCCTGCAGCTCCTTATTCTGCTGACGGAATGATAAAAGCGAGAGTGTGTAAGTTGAAAGATTTTGCAGGTCTTAACGCTGAAATTGCAGACCCTTGGTATACTGGCGATTTTGAGCGGACTTATTACGATTTGAAACATTCATTGGAAGCATTGCTTTCAATGGTCGGCTGACGGCTTGATAAAAAGCGCGAAATATCGTGATTAGCATAATCGGAGTGAATGCAGGATTTATATACTGAAAGAGCTTTTCGCGGAAAATCAAGATAAAAAGAGATAAATAGACGAGAGAAAGAAAGTAGCCTGAGATAATCGGGCTATTTTTTTCTTTATAACAAGAAAATGCAAAGATGATGTTTGTGGGCAAAAGCCAGAGAAAGTTGATATTACCCGCAGTGATTGCGTTTTTACCGAAGAAATTAAGAAACAAAATAAATAAGCCGAGAGAGCCTGTGATGAAGAAAAAGAGAATATCGAATGCTTGCATAAGGCTTGAAGCAATGCGATAGGCCGTTAAAGTTTTTTCATTTTTGTGAGAGAGCAAGTAGAGAGAGGGTTGTAATATAGTTGCACACATAGCAAAAGCCGCAAATAAAAAGAAAAACAGCTCTGGAGCGTCTTTATTTTGAGAAATAGAATTTTTAGCTTGTGTTGGAGTAGAAATAATCGAAGTATTTTTGATTAGAGAAACGGTTTCGCCTTTTTGATTTTTAATCTTTGAAATGGAAACTACGCTACGCAAAATATCTGGCATAAAAGTCATATTGTAAAGCTCGCTTTTTCTGTCGGCAACAGAGCCTAAAACAAAATCTGCTGCCAAAGAAGCCCAAGGCGAAAGTTTAGATTTTATAAGAAAGCGATAAGTCAAGGGGGAAGAGTCGCGATAGAGAAAGGCATTTTCTGGAAGCCCTGTTGCCCAAGCAAGTTTTATGACATCACGGCATTGAGTTGCGCAGTTGTTTTTTGTCAGCTCGTAGTTATCGCTTCTGTTAGACTCTTGTGTTTTCCATAAAAGATATGAGTAGATTTTTTCTTTGTCTTCGCGCGAAATGTTTAGTTGCTGTTCGATGACAAGGCGGTTTTGATTTTTCAAGTCGTAAGCAATGACATCGTTAAATCGGGCAGCTCCAGCTTTTGCTAGTGGCTTTGAATAGAGTAGGGAGAAAAGCACAGGAGGAGAGTCTATATCTTCTATTGCGGCGAAAGTGAAAAGTTTGTCTATGTTTTTTACAGGGTCTGAAACGCGGATAGAAGAATGACCGAAAGTGCGGTAAAAAGGAGTGCTTGAATCGAAAGTAATCAGAGAAACTTCTGCAAGAGAGGACAGCGAATATTGCGCGAAGTTCTGCTCATACGGCGAAACATACGCCATATTCTCCGCGCCAAAGGCAAGCGAAAAGAGCGAGAAAAAGAAGATAAAGAAACAAATCCGCCGAACAAAAGCAATCATCTATAAAAATATCGGCAGTAAAAAAATGTTTTTTGTACGCAAAATAAAATCTTTTTGTACGCAAAATAAAATCTTTTTGTACGCAAAATAAAATCTTTTTGTACGCAAAATAAAATCTTTTTGTACGCAAAATAAAATCTTTTTGTACGCAAAATA
>Ga0310695_10012035_pt1 | contig 12214 bp, 16 predicted proteins | sample RumenRJG_04DNA_FD_203882 | JGI IMG/M metagenome (GOLD analysis project Ga0310695, IMG submission 203882) | Bovine rumen microbial communities from Lethbridge, Alberta, Canada - RJG_04 (v2) (version 2) | ecosystem: Host-associated > Mammals > Digestive system > Stomach > Rumen | place: Canada... | reverse complement strand
TACTCGCTGGAGATTGAACTGCCCGTTGGATATTTTTCTCACGCTCGGCAATGTCCAAGCAAGCTTGCATTGCACTCGCTTAATCGAAAAAGTGCCGAGTGTCCGCAGAACATCGCTGTGTTCGGACACCTCACACGAAAAGATATTGACACCGACAAAATCTTTTTCAATGCCGTTCTGCAAGACACCAAGTTCCGTAAGGTGGGTGCCGTGGTCATCACAGGCATCACCAACGAAAGCGTCAAGGTGCAGTTCCTGGAGAAACGCTCGTACCAGAACTTCTATCCACACTTCGATGAGACCTACATCGATGAGCTGGATTTGGGCGAGTGGCCACACATATTCCCCGACAACATTTCGTCGGGTGGAATGTCGGGACCTCGCCCAGGATGGGAGGATGCTGTCTATATGACACCGGTGGCTCGCCCATTGATTGAGGCACTTGACTATGCGCAGTGGACAAACACTATCGGCTCGCTGCGCAACGGCGATGTGAGCCGCACGATCACTGCTCCCGCAGTGCTGGCGCAGTCACAAGCCCCAATGGTCATTGTTCAGCAGAACAATGACCTGCGTGAGACGCTGGCCCGCTTGAACGAAAGGCTCAACGAGCCATTCGTCACCGTGAACACCATCACTGGTGACATGGGCATCAAGCAAGCCCAAGATGATTACCAAAGGCTGATGAATAACAAGTCACCAAAGAATAAACGCAGATAGAGGAAAAAATTAGTCAATTATTTTTTGGTATTGAAAATAATACCTATCTTTGCACTTGAAAATGAATAAACAAAAAATCATTATGCCAGAGATATTCAGGTTTTTCGGATTTTCGTTTTTCTTTTATAGCCGTGAACATGAGCCGATTCATGTCCACGTTGAGGGTAACGGTGGATATGCAATCTTTGTCCTTATAGACAATCAATTTGTCTTGCGCGAAAAGGTAAAAATCAAAGCTTCTGACTTTAAGAAGATTAAATCAGTTATTGACGAAAATGTTGATATTATTATCAACCGTTGGAATGAACATTTTAACAAATGAGGAGGATAAAAAGATGAGAATTGTTGAAATATGGTTTGACGCCGATTATATTTACGGCAGGGACGAGAAAGGGGAAGTTCTTCGCCAGTCTTTGTTATGGTATCCACGTTTAAATGCCGCAACCGATGAGCAACGCAACGATTTTCTCATAGGCCTTGGCGGCATACATTGGCGCAACATTGACGAAGATATAAGTTTCGAGAGTTTCAAATATGATGATGCCGAGCCGACAGCGTTGCAGAAATTTTTCCTTACGCACAAAGAAATTAACGTCGCGGAGTTTGCCAGGTCATTAGGCATAAACCCAACTTTGCTCAGGAACTATATAAATGGCTTCAAAAAGCCTTCGGCTGAGCGTGAGCAGACAATCCTTGCCCACATTCACAAATTAGGCAAAGAAATGGTTGCCGCTGTTTTCTGATTCCTACCAATTCCAGCAAAATGTGCTGATTTTGAGATTTTTCTGTGGCAAAATGATTTCCGTAATAGATTGCAAGCGTACTTGCAAGTGGAATGTTGCAAAGGGTTGCGAATGACACCGAAATGTTGCAAAATTGCTGTTTTTTTTGGCGATTTTAGTACCATTTAGGTACGAAAAAAGGCACTGATTCATTAGCTATCTTGCTAATTTTCAGCACCTTTTCTCTTTTCAGTCGGGATGACTAGATTCGAACTAGCGACCCCACGCCCCCCAGACTTCAAGAATGCCACCTCAAGGTAGGTGTTATACAATTAGTTAGAATCACATATTATTCAGTCGCTCGTCTAGTCGCTCGCTTAGACGAGCGACCTCTATTTTTAACTGTTCGTTCTCGGCTTCCAGCCTCTCAATCTTTTCCTCTTTCTTCTTAAGAAGATCCAAGAAATTTGAGACAATTGCTTGCTCGGGAGAAGCAGCACTTGCCATGTCAGCCACATCAGGAATAGAATCGGTTGCCTGGTCTATTCCTTTGGCTCGTTTGTTTATCTTCTTTTTGAGGTTAGGATTGGCTACTTCACTTACATAGTCAGTTATGTTTTCGACTCCGAGAACCGAGGCAACTTTCTCAATAAATGCCTCTGGAGCTGATGCTTTTCCTCGCTCTATCACGGAGACGAAACCTTGAGGATAACCGGTCAGTTCCGCAACTTTTACTTGCGAAATATTTTTTTCTGACCTAATCCTTTGTAAGTCAAGAACTCGCATAATTGTGTTAATATAAGCGTAAAAATTTGTTCATAATTTCTTGCTTATATAACAAAAAATATAAGTACATTTGCAGTCCCGATTTTGTTACATCATGCAAGAATTGTCTCTTTGACGCTGCAAAGTTACAAACAAGTTTTGATATAACAAAATTTATAAGGCTTATAATTTCTTTTATAATTCATTTTTTTCTTATGACACTTAGAGAATACTACCAATCGCTTAAGTATCAGCCATCTCCAGCGGCAACCTTTGTTAAGGAAATAGCCGCCCTATGCAATAGAACGGAGATAGCTGTGAGAAAGTGGCTCGCTGGCGACGCTGCGCCTGATGCTTTTCTCCAAGAGAAAATCTCTGCTCATTTAGACATTCCAGTCGATGAGCTGTTCCCGAAGTCTGTGTCCAACAATAACCCCAGGAGTGATGGTGACGATAGAACCTAAAATCAGCATGGCAGGTCGCTATACAATAGAGGAAACCTGCAAACTTCTAGGTATGCATCGCAGCACCCTGCATCGCTATACAGCGAAAGGCAGGATTCGCTGTGGAGTGCGACGTTCAACCATGCGGAAGTTCTATCTCGGCAGTGAGATTCTTCGCTTCTGGAAAGCTCAGTTGTAACTATGCCGGGGTATGTGTTTTTACATAGGGACATCGACCGTCATTGGGTTTGGTCAGATGGACGCACTGCCCACCGATGGATGGACTTGATTATTCAAGCCGCATGGGAGAATAAGACAACTTTTTTCGGTGGTGTTCGAATTGAGCTGAAACGTGGGCAGCTTGTAACAACCACAAGGCTGCTAATGGCTAGATGGAGAACCAATCCGAAAATGGTGTTGAAAGTCCTTGATATGTTCGAGAAAGATAAGATGATTCGCTGCAAAAAACTCAGCGATATGACGATAATTACCATCTGTAATTTTGACGCTTATCAGAGCAATGTGAACACCTCTTTTGACCAAGAAAGCTATCGTGTTTTTTCAGCAGAAATTGAGGGAGCTGGGAAGCACGAGAGGAAGCGTCAAAGGAAACAGACTAAAGAAAATAATAAAGAGCAAGAAAACAAAAAATCAAAAACAACAACTGTTGTAGAGAGCGCGCCTACCCACGAGGAGGTTTTTGAAGATTTTTTTAATGCTCAAATAGCTGTTGAAACTTTCTGCAAGAATGAATCAATAGACCTTGAGACGTGCAAACAACTAGCGCAAGAAGTATTGAATGATTGGGTACTGAGAGACGAAGTCCATCAGACATTGAAAGATGGAAGAGAGCATCTGCTCAATCAGTTGAGAATAAAAATATCCATTTATAAACGAGAACAAAAAAGAAAGCATGATGTTTTGGAGAAAAAAGGAACCGGCTCGCATAAACAAGACAGCCGAGGAATGGAGAGCGGAGCTGGAGGAGGGAGTGAAACGAATCCTCTCGCGGGGGTTAAGCACTACACCGCAGACCTTACCAGAGATTGATTTTGAATTGGAGAGGCAAAGATTAAACGGTGCTTTTGCCAAAGTTGAACCTCGATTCGACCCCAAAAGAATTGACAAGAATGTCGTTGACTCAATTTTCGCATGGATTTGGCGCAAAGATGAGTTCAACAAACTGAATCTCGATTATGACAAAGGTTTGTTCTTATATGGCCCTCTAGGGCTTGGCAAAAGCCTTACCATGTTTGCCCTGCGGCAATACATGAACTGGGTTAAGGCTCATTATGAGCAAAAGCGAGGCGACTATCGCCTTTGCGCTTGGATGAAATCTGCCAGTGAGTTAGCTAACATTTATGCGGTTGACGGACAACCGGCATTGTTAAGTTATGCCGCACATGATGTTAATCTGGTGATTGACGAGTTCGGGCGGGAACCTTGCCCTGCTAAATACTTCGGAACTGAAATGAACGTATTGCAGTTCCTTTTGCAGCTTCGCTATGACCATAGACGAAGCAGCATCACTCACGTCACCACCAATATGAAGCTTGAAGACATCGCCCCAAAATATGGAGCGTATGTTGCTGACCGCTGCATTGAGATGTTCAATTTCATTGAATACAAAGGCCAAAGTTTCCGTAAAACCCTTTAGCCGTCTTTCAAAATATGATTTACCGCCACTAAATTTGTGCATCTAATGGCAGCAAATTCATTCCCAAATATGAGCGACATAGTGATTTACTTGAAGTTGGACCCATATCTGGCTCAGTGGCTCACGCATGAGCACGGTGGCAATCCTGTCGTTTTCCCGAAGAACTCGGCTGAAAACGACATATTAGAGTTAGGCTTGACTCTCAAGCCATATTTTGCCGCACCTAATGAGCCAGGCATTGACAAGGTTCCCATTTCGGTGCCATACTTCAAGAGCAAAGATGTACGCTCATACAACTACCTGCCCCCTAAAGGACGCAGGGCACTTGCGAGGTGCATACGCACTCGATTTGTGATTTCTATGTGGAATGATCTTTTCAAATTCGGTAATATCGGCAAACGCAAACAAGATATTATTTGGACTTGGATGGAAGCGCATGGCATTGAGGCAACGGACACAAATTGGAATACCATTGCCAAAATCTATATGCGGAAACGTTCCGTCTACCGCAAGCAGCAATGGCGAGATGCTAGAAAGCCTCATCCCACATCTCCTTAATAAAGGTTAAAAGTCATACGACTTAGTCCCCTCGAAAATAAACAATGCCACGCACTGCCACACACTTTATTTTTTAGATTATGATGAACAGTTATTCACTCCCTGGTATAAAATTCATCGGTTTTGTAAGTGCCGAGAATTTACAACGCGAGATGATGTTCAAGCACCTCGCTGGAATTCCTGTGGGCGTTTTCACAGACATAACGCCAATAGCGTTTTGCGGTGTGCCCACGTGCGAGGCTGTTTCGACCTACAACAAGAATGGCCGCATTGAGCAGACTACGCTGCGCTTCAGGACCCTCGATGTGCTGCCGACAACCCGACACGTCGCTTTTGTCGTCACTGACTGCAATAACCAGTCATACATCATCGGGCAACATGAGAAGCCCCGGCCTATAGTAAAAGTCACTCGCGACACTGGAACGCCAAATGGCGATCCAGCGGTCGCCACGGTCGAAATCACGCTCTATGCGCAGAAATCGCTTATCCCATGCGCAATCACATAAGCAGAAAGAGGTAGAATTTTCTCATAAAGTGAATTTTTAAGGTTAAACAAATCAGCGTATAAATTTGTTTAGGCGAGACCGTCGCTGTGACAGCGGCGGCTCGTTGTTTTATCACCTCACCTCATGTAAAACGTGATTAGTGGCGGAGCAGCCATTCCGTGCAGTCGTCCATATCTCTTGCTGACAGCCTTGATGTCGTAATGTAATCGGAATGGTGTCGGGCTAAGCGTAATTGACGCACACAATCCTCGCTGCTCTGCTTTTCTTCGCTTACTTGCCGCAATATCACGGCTCTCATTGACTGCCGAAGTCAGTTGCCTTCTTGCTGGAAAGCATCGGCCTTCTGCTCATCACGGTTCTCATCGGCTCGGCGGCGTGCATTGAATCCTGCTCTTTGAACTCTCGCTGAATGACTCGGTTGCCCTTGTATCTTGATGTACTCCTTTGCTCTATGCGGTGAACGGCAGACTTGATGAACTAATCGGCAATTTTGCTCAAGGGAGTGCTCCGTGGCGCACAATGTGCGTGCGGCGAATGTTCCCACGCAGAGGACACTTCCTCGGGTGGGCGATTGCCCCAATCCACACCATCATTTTCCTCCTTCGTGATTGTGTTCTCGGCTTTATGGCTCATTGGACGGTGCTTTGTTGGGCGCAACCGCTTACTGCTTCTTTGTGATTGCTGCGCTCTCCATGACAAAATCTATCGTTACACATTCGCTCCTTGTGGCCATCAGCCCTTATTGGCTTTTACGCTGCAAAGTTAATGTGCCGTCTTAACACGCAAGGACAGGCTCTGTTGACTTCGAAAATAATGAAAAAATTTGAGACCGTGCCGGCTAAAATTTTTCGGGCCCGCAAGGGGTAATTTTTTTCGGTCAATCCTGGCTAAGTGTTCGCCGTCGCACTTTGCAGGCAGTGTAAAAGCTCAAATAAGAGCGATTACAAGTTCACTGATTGTTTCACAATAAATTTTTCACTGTCATGGAGAAAAATCACAATTTTTCAGAAGCCGCAAGCGGTGCTCAAAGCACCCAGGCACAAGAGCCTGTAAAGGCTGTCGAGAACAATAACAATCCCTTCGGAGTTGAGGAAGTGGATTTGGAGCTGTACATCGCTCACCCAGATGAGGAAGTCCCCGCTCTCTACGTAGGTACATACGGGGCATACGCCGCCGGTTCGCTCCGCGGAGCATGGGTCTCACTTGAGGCTTGCGCCGATTACGAGGAGTTCATGATGGTCTGCCGTTGGATTCACCGCTTTGAGGCAGATCCGGAGTACATGTTCCAAGATTTCATGGGCTTCCCCGGTCAGTTCTACCGCGAGGGTTCTTTCAGCGAGCAGGATTTCGACAATGCACGCGAGTTCGCCGAGCTTGATGAGGATGAGCAGGAGGCTTTCGAGGCTTTCCTCGAGTGCAAGTACGGCAGTTACACTGACTACGACAGTCTCTTTAGTGAGTTCCGTGATTCCTATTGCGGAAAGTGGTCAAGCGAAGAAGAATATGCCGAGCAGCTTGCTGATGATTGCTGCATGCTGGAAGGCGCACCCGAGTTTTTGAAGTCTTACTTCGATTACAAGGCCTTCGCGAGAGATTTGTTCATGGATGGCTACACATACTGGAATGGCTACGTCTTCCGCGATTAATCACTAAGTGTTTCACATCGGGTGAGGTGTCAAAGCCTCACCCTTTATTTCACAAATGGTGTGTCTTTTACCGCAGAGATACACCTTTTTAATTTTGTGGCAAATTTAGATTACATCACTATGCCACAGACCGAATATAATCTCCACCTCAAAGGCTACGTCGGCGGTTACGACTTCGACCGCGACTATGTGGACTATGTGCTTGCCCAACGAAAGGACAAGCCGGTCCACGTGCTGATTGACAGCCTCGGCGGCTCACTCGCAACCGCCCTATCCATCGCCAGTGCCTTCAAGAACCACGGCGATGTCACTGTCCACTTCGTGGGAATGAACGCCAGCGCAGCCACCATCGCTTCGCTCGGTGCCAAGCACATCTCCATCGACGCTTCGGCGATGTATCTGGTGCACAAGTGCAGCACCGAGTTCTTCGAATGGGGAAGCCTGAACGCCGACCAGCTCGCAACTGTCCGGGACAACTGCGAGGCGGCAATCCGTGATCTGAACAAACTCGACAACAATGTTGCCTCGATGTATTCCGCCAAATGCAGCAAGCCTCAAGCCGACCTGCTCGAGCTCATGCGAGAGGGCGGCTGGCTCACTGCTAAAGAGGCGAAGGAATGGGGATTTGTCGATGAGGTGACCGACCTCGGAGAGTCCAAGCCGGTGCTCACCGACGCTGTGGCTTCGGCCATGGCGGCGGCTGGAATGCCCATTCCCAATGTGCCCACCGACAGCAAGGAAACGCTCTTCGCTCGTTTCCTTGCCTCAATCGCCTCGCTTTTCAAGCCCGCCAAAGCCGAAGCCGCTCCAAATCCACAGGACGACATCGAAGTTAGTCATAACATGAATACACCATCTTCCAACACTCTCAAACCATCCACAACCATGCTCCAGTCCCTTTCGCTCGTGGGCGAAGTCCTCAACATCGAGGGCTTCGCCGTGGGCGAGGACGGTGTGACGCTCACTGCCGAGCAAGCCATCGCCATTGAGCGTGCGCTCGCCGAACGCGACAAGCGCAACACCGAACTCGCCGAGCAGGTCACGGCTCTCAAGGCCGCCCCTGCTGAATCTTCGCAAACGGTGGTCGACGCTGCAAAGCAGACCGCCAAGTCTCCCTTTGACGAGTTCGCCGGAAAGGTGAACTCCGCAAAGCAGCTGTTCAACCTCGTTCCCTAACCAGTCACTAATAATCATCTATAATCATGGCAGGACAACTAACTATCACCCCCTCGCTGGAACAGTTCCAAGAGGCGGCAACCAAATGGCGACCCGAGCTGCTCATGCAGCCCATCATCGGGTGCCAGGACACCATTCAGCACATGACTCCCAGACCCGGCATCCGCTACAAGGAGAACGTGGGAGCCATCAGCGGCGACGCGCAGTTCGGGCCCTATAAGCCCTCCCGCTCCACTGACTTCAATCTCAATGTGAAGTACAGAACCCTTGAGACATACATGGGTTCAGTCCACTGCAAGTTCGAACCGAACTCGGCAGCGTCCACTATCCTCGGATACATGGCCGCCACCAAGGGCGACGGCCAGATGAAGGCTCCCACGGCACTGCATGTGCTGACTTACATCGCAAAGAGCTTGTCGGGCAATCTCAACGATGCCATCTGGAACGGCGAGCGCAACCCCAGCGGTGACACCACACATGACTTGTTCGACGGCTTCGACACAATCACGCAGATGGAGATTGACGCTGACGAAATCAGTGTGGCGAACATGAACTACATGAAGCTCACCGAGGAAATCACCGCTGCCAACGCGCTCGATGTGGCTAAGGAAATCCTCTACTCGCTCGACCCTCGTCTGCGCGCCCAGGATCTGAACATGTATTGCTCGCAGGACTTCGCCGACAAGTACAACGAGGCCATGCTGCTCACCCACGGAGGCATCAACTACTACAACCAGTTCAACCAGAACTGCGTTGAGGGAAGCAACGGCAAACTGCACATCATCCCGCTGTTCAACAAGGCCGACAGCAAGTTCATCCACGTCACGCCAAAGAGCAACATGCTCGTGGGCTACGACCAGATGGGCGACGTGGAAAGCGTCATGGTAAAGGAGTACGAGCCCTTCATCCTCTCGTACATCGCCACCATGTTCTTCGGAGTGCAGTTTGAGTCCATCGACTACCGCAAGCTCAAAGTCATCGAACTCGCAGACTGAACGTGATTTCACTCATCTCTAATCATTCATCACTAATCACGAAGTAATAACAATGGCAACGAATTGTACCAGTATCATCAGATCGCTCGCTTGGTGTCAGGGAACCCCCGAACTCCCTGGCATCAAACGGCGCATATACTACATCGGAAAAGACCAGATCGTCAAGTGGCCCACGCTCAACCATGACACGAGGGGGCGTCTCGTCACGGCGGCTTACGCGGGCAACTTCGTGCTCGCTGCCGACGCGACATGGAAGTACATCGACATCCTGCCCGACAAGTCGCAGCTCACCAGTGAGGCGCAGGGCGAGTACCCAAGCATGACGCAGCTGAACAAGCTCACCGCTGTTCACCCCGGTGTGGGAATAGAGGCTTCGGCTCTTGCCGCCTATGTGAACAACAACGACTGCGTTTTCCTCGTCGAGACCGTCAGAGGAAAATACCGCGTCGTAGGCAGCGAGGCATGGCAGGTCAAGTCGACCGTGGCGCAAGACCTCGGTCAAGGTGCCACCGGCACCACCAGCACTACGCTCTCGGTGGAGGCCACCGACGAGTGCCCCGCTCCCTTCTACTTCGGCAAGATCGAGACCGAGGACGGCATCATCCAGCCCGAACAAGCCCAGCCGGCTAACAGTGGCGTAGCCATCGAGTTTGACGGCTCCACCTACACCCATGACAACATGGATGACTTGTTCTCCGCCGTCGCAGAGGACACCGACATGACGGCTGCCGAGGTGGAAGCACAGTATGAGGCGATTCTCGAACAATATGCAGGTGACGCGGCACTCGCCGCAGCAGACTTCATCGAGCGTGTCGCCGAATGGAGACAAGCCGCTCACTCTGCCAACCCCTAAGGAATGGCTGACACCATTTCTTCGCAGGTCGAGGGTGCTGCCGTCGATATGGGAGAGATCTTGCGCGACATGACCTTTCCTGTAGCCGACCTCAGTTCCCTCGATTTGTCGTTAGGCGAGGCTGCACCCCAGGGCCACACCCAACAAAAGGATTTGTTTGCCGTGCAGCAGCGCAAGGCGTGGGATAAATCCACCGAGGCAAGGTGCGATTTCTCCTACAAGCTGCGACTCACTCGCCGTAGCGACATCAACTTCATCTCCATCTGGCAAAAGTCCTTATATGGACGCACACTCACCGACATCAAGGGAGACCCCGATATGGTGGAGTTTTTTGCCAAGAGCATTTGCCCGGTCATCAAGGAGATGCTCGGCTACAACCTCAAAGAGGGTGATTGGTGCATCTGCACTTCGCCGAAACGCCGCCACAAGGTCAAGAACTTTGCGACGCTAATCAGCGAGAGACTTGCGCAAATGCTGGAGATTCCGTTCTACGAGGATGTGGCATTTTGCCACACAAAGCAGCGGGTGAACGCGGTTTTTGAACTCAATGTGCTGCCTAAAGAGCCTAACATCATAGTCTATGATGACTTTGTGACAACCGGGCAGACATTGGCGGCGATGCGCAGACTGCTCCAGCCCCTCGGCAAAAACCTTTTTTGGGTGACGAATGTGAATAACAAGTTGTAGTTCAACTAAATAGAAAATATGGACGCAAAATTTACACAGCAGATACAAGATTGGCTCAACCTGCCAGCGGAGCAGCGTGACAATGCCCAGGGCGCATTGCTCCTGCTCAGACTCACTGGCAACCAAATCCAGTACCGAAATCTGATGGCGAACCCGAAGCGGAACGCCCAGTTCATCGAGTACCAGTTGCAGAAACGGCTCAACTTCCGCTTGCAGAAGCTGACCCATGAGCAGGTCGAGGAGATGCAGCAGCAGGTCGATGTCATCGCCAAAAAACTCACGCCTAACACCGGCGAGAGTTTCAAGCAGGGCAAGCGTGACGACCATGACCAGCTGCCCGACGAGATTCAGGCCCTCTATGTCGAAAACCTGGGCATCGTGCAGAAGATGCGCGAACTCCACTTGAAGTTGAGATCGCTCTCTCTCGAAAAGGCACCATGCCCCGACAGTGAGCGATACCCGTTCCTCAAGGAACTTATCGCTCTCGACAAAAGGCTGCACTCGAATTGGGAAGCCTATGACCACTACACCGGCTCAGACGGTGAGGCGGTCATGACGGCTGACGCTCGCGAGGAAAGCCGAAAGGCTGTCCGATTGATAAACCTTGCAAAAGGTCGCTACGCTAAAAAGCCAAGCGAGGAACTGAAAGCTCAGATCCTCGCGCTTTACGGCAAGGTTATCAATCCAACCGACAAGCTCGCCGCCGAACTCAAAGATTTGGGAATCCTTTGAGCATCGTAGCCGTCAAAAACATTGCTACGCTTTGGTTTTGACTCTTTGAAATCTCGGAAATTGGCACAAAAGTAGTGTTTTCCTATGAAACGCAGTGCGTCTATAGAGGATTCCTTGAAGCCGATACGTGAGAAACCGTATCAGGCTTATCTCTCCAACGCCTTGCAGGTGGCGGACGTGCTCGACTGGGTGCTGCAACAACTCGGCAAGTCCGAGGTGTGGCAGACATCGTTCTCAATCAGTGAGGAATTCATTCGCCGATTGTTCTTCATCGAGAAGTCCGGCCTCGTCACTCGCTTCAACCTCGTGCTCGACCACAAGGCCACCAACAAGACGCTCAAGCTGTGGGCGTTCATCACGCAGGTAATCTCCACCACCTACCTTGCGGACAACCACAGCAAGGTGCTGCTGGTCAAGAGCGAGCGCGGCGAAGTGGTCAGCATCATCACATCGCAGAATCTCACGCGAGGCAACCGCTCGGAGAGTGCCGTGGTCACTACTGACCCTGAACTGTTCGCCACGCTCCACGCTCAGATACTAGATTTAATCCGCAATCATTCCGTTCCTTTGAACGACCTGTTTGCTCAAAGACTTGCCCAATGACCTATACTGAAGAACAACTGAAGCAGATTGAGCAGTTCGCTTCAATCTACCTCAAAATATCGGACATGGCGGTGATTCTCGGCATTCCTGCCGAAGTTCTCCGCGAGGACATCGCTGACCAATGCAGCGAGGTGAGCCAGCACTATCGACG
>Ga0310695_10012031_pt1 | contig 12216 bp, 7 predicted proteins | sample RumenRJG_04DNA_FD_203882 | JGI IMG/M metagenome (GOLD analysis project Ga0310695, IMG submission 203882) | Bovine rumen microbial communities from Lethbridge, Alberta, Canada - RJG_04 (v2) (version 2) | ecosystem: Host-associated > Mammals > Digestive system > Stomach > Rumen | place: Canada... | reverse complement strand
ATCGATTAGAAAAGGGTGTTTTCTGATCTTCAGTATCGCGGAAGATGCCGGGGGCAGTAGACGACGGCACAGATGTCCTGAACTTAGTATTCGGGATATTGCTTATGCAGATCTGCATGAGTGAAGCGCCACATAGAAAAGGAGAGAAGTGTATGAGTCACAGACCTGTAGTTTTAATGATCCTGGACGGATACGGCCTGAATGAGAATCCTGAGGCTAATGCTGTTGCTATGGCAAAAACGCCTGTTATGGACAGGCTGATGTCCGAATATCCTTTTAAAAAGGGATATGCCAGCGGCATGTCGGTAGGACTCCCGGACGGTCAGATGGGCAACTCCGAAGTCGGCCATATGAATATGGGCGCAGGGCGGATTGTCTATCAGGAACTGACCAGAATTACAAAGGAAATTCAGGACGGCGAATTCTTTGAGAATCCCGAACTGCTGGCCGCAATCAACAATTGCAAAGTGAGGGGTTCCGACCTTCATTGTTTCGGTCTTCTGTCGGACGGCGGTGTACACAGCCACAATACGCATCTTTATGCTCTCCTTGAAATGGCCAAGAGAAACGGCCTCGACCGCGTATATGTGGACTGCTTCCTCGACGGGCGCGACACACCCCCCAGAAGCGGCATCGACTTCCTGGCTCAGCTGGAAGACAAGATGAAAGAGATCGGAGTGGGCAAGATCGCTATGATCAGCGGCCGTTACTACGCCATGGACAGGGACAACAACTATGACCGTGTGCAGCTGGCGTACGATGCGCTCACAAAGGGCGAGGGTGTCAAGGCGGCAAGTTCCGCCGAGGCGATCCAGGCTTCCTATGACAGAGACGAGTCCGACGAATTCGTGAAGCCCACAGTCATCATGGACGGAGACAAGCCCGTTTCCCTGATCAAGGATAACGATTCCGTGGTCTTCTTCAACTTCCGGCCCGACCGCGCGCGTGAGATTACCCACTGCTTCTGCGACAACGATTTCACTTTCTTTGACAGAGGCCCCAGGAAGAAAGTTTTCTTCGTCTGCTTTAAGGATTATGATCCCGAGATCCCCAATAAGGAAATCGCTTTCAAGAAGGTCGATGTCACCAATACATTCGGTGAGTGGCTTGCCGCTCAGGGCATGAAACAGGCCCGTATCGCCGAGACAGAAAAGTACGCCCATGTCACTTTCTTCTTCAACGGCGGCGTTGAGGAGCCCAACGAGGGTGAGGACAGGATCCTGGTTCGTTCCCCCAAGGATGTCCCCACTTACGATCTCAAGCCTGAGATGAGTGCCTACGGTGTTCTCGACAAACTTCTCGCAGCCATCGAGTCCGACCAGTACGATGTGATCGTCATCAATTTCGCCAACCCCGACATGGTCGGCCACACAGGTGTCCTTCCGGCTGCGGTCAAGGCAGTCGAAGTCGTCGACGACTGCGTGGGCAAGGCTGTTGACGCGATCGTCAAGAAGGACGGCGTCCTCTTTATCTGCGCTGACCACGGCAACTGCGAGCAGATGATCAACTACGAGACCGGCGCTCCTCACACTGCCCATACGACCAACCCGGTTCCTTTCATTCTTGTCAACTACGACAAGGATTACACCCTGGCTGAGGGCGGCGTCCTGGCCGATATCGTTCCTACCCTGATCCAGGTCATGGGCAAAGAGCAGCCCAAGGAGATGACCGGGAAGTCCCTGCTGATCAAGAAATAAGCAGATGACCGGATAGTTCCTGCTGGTCAAGAAATAAGCAGATGACCGGGAAGTCCCTGCCTGTAAAGACTTGAGGCTGCAATCTCCGGCGCTGCAAGTACGTCTCCTTCGGGATGGCGTGTTCTGTAATGACCCGGACAGCCTCTGTGAGGATAGACGGCAGGCAGTTAAAAAAAGATCATTTTTTCATCAAGATAATGGAAGCCCCGACCGCATTTGATTGCGGACGGGGCTTTTTGCCGCTCTGCCCCAACCCGTCCGCAGCCTGTGCGCCAAAGCCCCTGAGGGTGGGTACAGACACCAAACAGGCGTACATATTGAAAAAAACAGCTCACATTTGCGCATATATTGTATTTTTTTGAGTAATATTTGATGATTTTTATGTTAAAATGGCAAATCAGGTATATTCAAATCCTGTGAAATGAATTATTATAGGTATGTATGTTTAGAGTGGCTGATGCTCGGATTTTCTGAAATGAGGAAAGGATATGCTGCCGGATATCCGCGAAACAGTTTTGATCCTGATCCGGGAAGAATATGACTGTGAGCGGGTCAGAACGGGAATTACCAGTGTGCAATGAACATTTTTAAGAAGAAGGACACCGGGGAAACAACTCCGGAAGGCGTCGGAAAAAAACTGAACAGATTCCTTCGGAAAAATGCCGCCGGGGAGAAAGACCTGGTGAAGACGATCAGGGATCGAAGAAAAGGCCTGGGAAACGGGAGGATTTTCAGTAGCAATTCTCCGGAGCCAGGGGACGAAAACCCGTCCGGAGGGAGCGATGGAAAAAGAAGCGGCTCTGCCCGCAGCTCGGTGAAAGAGAGACGGGAGCGCAGGGTGAGCTGGTGCTTTATGCTTCCGAGCGTCGCGGGAGTGGCCCTGTTTTTCCTGATTCCTTTTTTCGTTGTGATCTATTACTCGATGATAGACAATCCTGTGAGACACCGCTTTGTCTGGTTTTCAAATTACGTAAAAGTGTTCGGCAACAGCGCGTTCCGGCTGGCGTCATGGAACACTTTGAAGTTTTCTGTAGTGGCAGTGCCGCTTGCAGTCTCCCTCTCTTTGCTGCTTGCGGTAGTGATGGAACAGAAGCTTCCCTGGAAAAGCCGCTTCAGGTCCTTTTTCCTGAGTCCCATGATGGTTCCGACAGCGTCCGTCATCATGATCTGGCAGATCCTCTTCCATTATAACGGGCTGGTGAACAGTGCCTTCGGGGGTATCCTGGGAGGGAAGATCGACTGGCTGAAATCCGGCTACGCTCAGGTTCCTGTCATTCTGCTGTTTCTGTGGAAGAACCTGGGATATAATATGATTTTGTTTATGTCGGGACTGGCCAATATACCCAGGGATCAGATTGAAGTCGCCAAGCTCGAAGGAGCCACGGATTTTCAGATTTTCTGGCTTATTAAAATACGTTATCTGTCATCGACCATCTTATTCGTCACGATCATGTCTCTGATCAGCTCATTCAAAGTGTTCAGGGAAGTGTATCTGATGGGCGGTGATTATCCTTATGACGCGCTGTACATGCTGCAGCACTTTATGAATAATACTTTTAAATCTCTTGATTATCAGAAACTCAGTGCCGCCGCGGTCATGATGGCGATCTTTATGATTCTGGTGATCGGGGCCCTGTTTCTGGCGGAAAACCGGTTCGGGAAAGACTTGGAGTGACTCCGGAGACGATTTGCCCTGCAGCCTTTTGTCTGCTTATGCCTGCGGCTGTAAACAGGAGATTAACCACAAGTATAAAAATGGAGATCTGTTTTGTCATCGAAAAAAAACAGGAGAGCCGGTAACGGCTGGGTCAGAGACCGGAAAAAATTCGGGGCGGGTCCGCCCGTCAAATATCCTTTCTCAGCAGAAAAGAGTCCGCAGGATTCAGAAACCGGAAACGGTATGGAGGCGGGGGAGGTCCTGCAGGAGGAAGAACCCAAAGACATTCCTGAGGACGGAACCGGAACGGAATCCGGGGACACTGAGCAAGCCGGGACAGGTGAAGAGTCCGGAGACATTCCAGACATTCCTGAAGGAGGATGCGGGACAGAGCCCGGGGACACTGAGCAAGCCGGGACAGGTGAAGAGTCCGGAGACATTCCAGACATTCCTGAGGACGGAACCGGGACGCAGTCCGGGGGCAGTGAGGAGACAGGGAGCCGGGAAGAACCGGATGAAATTCAAATGCCGGATCCTGAAGATGAGGACATCCTGCAAAGCGCCTTTCCGGACCGGCAGGATTTTGAAGAGGATCTGATACAGGCTCAGGACAGCGAAAAAGTTCCTGTGGTTACAGAAGAAGCTGCCGGCCAGGCCGATGAGGACAGCCGGCTCAAAAAGTATATGACCCGGGAGCGGGTGGACAAGATCCATCTGGTGCTCCGGACTGCAATAGCCGGTTTTTTCGCTTTTCTCTTCCTGATGCCCATTGTACTGACGATCACGAACTCTTTCATGACAAGTTCCGAAATCAACGCCAATTACGGAATGATTTTCGCCAAGAGCAACGGAGTCCGCGTATTTATCAGCAAAACCGTCAATCTGAAATTTATTCCGGATATTATTTCCTTCGACCAGTACTTCAAAGCGCTTTTTTTGAGCCCGGAGTATCTGATGAAGTTCTGGAACTCATTTTTCTATGTGGTTCCGATTGTTATATTTCAGCTGGCTGTCGCTTCCCTTGCCTCCTATGGCTTTGCCAGGTACAGGGGGAGGGTGAGAGAAGTTATTTTCTTTTCCTATATCATCCTGATGCTGATGCCTTATCAGGTGACACTGGTACCGAATTATCTGGTGTCGACCTGGCTCAATATCATTGATACCAGGTGGGCGATCCTGCTGCCGGGATTCTTTTCTCCCTTCGCGGTATATATGCTGACCAAATATATGAGGAGAATTCCTTCTTCTATTTATGAAGCCGCAGAGATTGACGGCGCCGGGGAGTGGCAGATCTTCACCGGAGTCTGCCTGCCCAATTGCCGGGGCGGACTGGTATCCATTGCGATCCTGATTTTTATTGATTACTGGAACATGGTCGAGCAGCCGCTGATTCTCTTGTCGGACGATCAGCTGCACCCTCTTTCTGTGTTTTTGTCCCGCATCAACGCGGAGGAAATCTCACTGGCTTTCGCGGTCGCGGTCATCTATATGGTTCTTCCGATGATGGTGTTCCTGTATGGAGAAGACTATCTGGTGGAAGGAATCATTTATCAGGGCGGTATCAAAGAGTGAAAAAATCATCGATACGATATTTTTCACTCAGGATGTTTGTGCCGCGCGGCTTATTTCACAGAGTGCGGTCCATGAGCACTGCTGCTGCGGCAAGGCTGCCGCGCAGGTTACTGTCACCCCGGGGGTGTTTACAGTATCAAAGAATCGGACGGAACATATTCCTGGAGGAAAAAAGAGAGTATGAATATCGAAGATAAAGAACTGGAGCAGTTTCGAAAGAGCCAGAGGCGGAAAGACATTATAAAAAATATCATAATCGTATTTTTGCTGATCCTTTTGGCGCTGACCCTCTTTTCGCGTACGATCATGAATCTGACTCTGCCGGAAGTGGCGACTCATGTGGTTGCTGAGGGGGAGGTTTCCCCTAAAATCCGCGGTCAGGGAACAGCCGAAGTGGACAATCCTTACTCTGTGACGATCTCTCAGTCCAGGACCATTAAGAGCGTTGCTGTCAAGGAGGGGCAGGTAGTCAAACGGGGGGACGTGATCTATCATCTCGAGGACACTGAATCCGAAGAACTCAAGACGGCAAAGCAGGAGCTTGAGGACGCTAAAGCCAGTTTCACAAGGCGTATCTTCGACGGAACTCTCAGCGACAGTGATATCACGAGACTTCGTGCCGGAAACTACCGCTCCGAAGATGAGCTGCAGTCTGCTGTCGGTTCGATCAACAGGCAGTATGAAAGCGCCCTCCGGGAAAAGAATCTGGCCACCGCGGAATATGACAGGATCAATGCGGAATACCAGGCGGAAGCCGAGAAAGAATCAAATAGGAATAGTAATGACTATTATATCCCCGAAGAACCAGGAAACGGAGGCGGAGCTGAAGCCAGCAGCCGGACCGGCTCTGTAGCACAGGCATCTGTGGATAAGGATAAAGACACGGGCATAGCCTCCGCGGATTCGAAAAAAGAAGTTGACGAAGAGGACTTAGTATTTGTGGCTTCAAGCGGGTCCACTTCATCGAAAAAGATCAAAAAACTCGCCAAGAAGCTTGAGAAGGCTACTCTCCGCAAGCTTGAAGCGGACCTGAAATATGAAGAGATTTCCGCGGAGAGGGAAAAAATCCTCAACATTGTGAGCGCGGAACTGGACCTGAAGGGTTTTCAGGAAGCGATCAATAAGGCTCAGGCCAAAGTAGATAAACTGCAGAAAGAGGAGATCGGAGCATCGATCAAGTCTCCTGTCGACGGCACAGTAACTTCGCTGAATGTCGGCGCCGGAGAAATCACCTCTGCCGACAGCCCTGTCGCTATCATCAGGATTAATGGCAAGAAGCTCACAGTCAGTTTCTCTGTGACGAAGGAGCAGGCGCAGAAACTTAAAGCCGGCGATGAGGCGTCGCCCCAGAATTCCTGGGAATATGATGACAGCTTCAAGGCTGTTCTTCGCCAGATCACTGCCGACAGCAGTGATCCCCAGAATTCAAGACTGCTGAAATTTGAGATCGAAAGTGATACTGTCACTGCCGGAGATATAGTAAAGCTGCAGATTGCGGAGACATCCAAGGACTATGAACTTGTCGTCCCCAACTCGGCGATCCGCAATGACGCAAACGGAAATTTCGTTCTTCTGCTGAGGACAAAACAGAGCCCTCTGGGGAACAGGTATTATGTCTCAAGGGAGAATGTCAAAGTTCTCGCCAAGGACGATACTAATTCCGCGATCAGCGGGGCTTTGGGCGCTTATGACTATGTGGTCACCACATCAGATAACAGGATGCTGACATCGGGAGATCAGGTGCGCCTGAGCAATGAGGTAGACCAGGATGAATGATCCCTGCCGGAAAATACTGACTGTAAATCCGGCGGGATGTGAACCGCAAAAGTACGGCTGTCAGCCGCAGTAAGTGATCCGGGATAATTCGTTGGCTGCTGTTCACTCCCTCCACAGGGTGTGAACAGTTGCTTTACGTGCAGTCATACACAATAGCCAAGCAAGGATGTAATGAAAAAGACAGACACGAAAGACAGCAAACTGAATATGCGGCTGTATGGGGCTGTCAGGGGCGGAGCCCGCAGGGCTGTATCCTGCGCGGGCAGTATTATACGCCGGCTGCGCATGTGGCAGAGAATCGGGCTGTTGATCTGCCTGGTCTTCTGGATTACTTCCTTTGTGATCAACATCGTGTGCGGAAGGATCGTGAGAGGAATGGAGGACCAGACCTTTGCGTCCAGGTGGACACAGGAGCAGGAATACTCCCAGGTCAGCGCCTTTTTTTCCGATGCTGCTTTTGCTTCTGACGAGACTGTAGAGGCGATGCGGATGTATCTTACAAACAAGCTGACATCTGATTCTTACGGACTTTCAGAGCAGGAGATCGAGAACGGGGCCAGCATGTTTGACGTTTCCTACTGCGGTCTCGGAATGGCAGATCTTTCCACCCCCGAGGATTCAGTGACAGTGACTGCGGTCGGTGTCGGCGGAGATTTTTTTAATTTTCACCCGCTGGATCTCATGTCCGGATATTATTTTTCCGAAGATGAGAGTATGCAGGACAGGATCCTCCTGGATGACAGGACGGCGTGGAGACTTTTCGGCTCTCCCTATGTCGTAGGACAATCCGTGGATATCGGAGGAACGCCGCATTACATAGCAGGTGTGTTCAGGGCACCGGTAAAACGCTTTTACAAGCAGTCCGGAATGGGAGATTTTCTTGTCTACATCTCCTATGATTCGCTATGCAAATATACACAGAGAGGGACTCCGTCAAACGAGGGAAGCCCTGAGGATATGGATGACACCATGATGGACGCCCTTGCACCCGGCGTGGATAAAACGGCTTCTGCCGGGATGACAGGCGGGAAAATGGAAAAGGGCGCAACCACGCTTACCGCGTTCTCCTTTATCCCCGGGAATGTGGTTCCTTTCAGATCTGCTCAAAAAAGCAAAAGGGCGCAGAATGGCTCCATGAAAATGCAGGTGCCGCAGGGTCTGCCGGCAAAGGCGGACGAGAAAATGGCACTGGTCAGGAACAGAATCCTTCCTGTGCTTTGCCCCGATGCGTTATGGAAACCGGTGAATCTGCCGGAATCCGGGGCGGGGGAACTCCGTCCGGTCTCTGCGGAGGCCCGGGCCGGGGAAGCTGCGGATCTGCTGCCCGGGAAGCATCAGAAGGCAGGAGAGCTTCTGGCTTTTGAAAGCGTCGATGATCTGGCAGGAGATGATTTTGCGGAGGAGACCGGAGATGATCCCGGGGGTGATCCCGGGGAAGGAGACCCTGCCGGGACAAATACTGACGCCGGGAAACCCTCCGGTCAGGATACAGAGCCTGAGGATGATGACAAGATCACAAACGATGACGCGCCTGTCGGAGAAAATCTGAACGGCGGGGGAATGGGAAATGGAAATAATTATCAGCGCGGAAGCGGTGACGGAGATACAAAACCCGAAGTCAACCGGTCAAGGATCAGCTGCTATGAGGCTGCCATCCCCAACCCCATCACGAATTACGCACTCAATACAATGGTCTCATGTCTGACGGAAGCAGGTGTGGACAATAGTCAGACTGTGATTGTTGATAATACTTCCAGGTTTGACACCTGGCGGCTTGCCTTGATGATTGCCCAGCCTGGACTCAGAAGCATGCAGTCCATATCGATCCGTTATCCTTACTGGGAAAATGTGGCCAGGGCATGGGAAGATATAATGATTCCCTTTGCCTTTCTTGAATTGTTCATGAGATTTTCACCGTTTTTATTCCTCCTGTTCCTTTTGTTGTGGTATGCTACTCACAGAAGCTGGACAATGGGCGGTGTGATTGAGACTGTTCGTCAGAGAATCTATGACCGCCAGTCGGAGAAGATTTTCGGCAGTGATACCGATGAGGATGCTTTGCTGACCGGCGAGAAGGACCAGGCAGAGGCTGCTCTTCTGCCCGGAGAGACTCCCTTCAGCGGGGAAGACACAGATCTGTTTAAAAAGACAGACGTTCCCGAGGGCGGGGAGTCAGTGCCGGAGTCCCCGGAAACCAAAACCGGGAAGGCCGGCGGCCCCGAGGGTGGGGAGTCAGCGCCGGAGCCCCGGGAAACCGGGAAGACAGATGCCCCTCAGGACGGGAATTCCGCATCGGAGAAATCACCTTCGTGAAAATCTGCCCGCATACTTGTGGCCATAGGCGGGTGCCTGCAAATGCTCGATCGAGTCCGGCATTTGCAGCCCTTTTCTCCGCTGCTTTAATCATGCTTTGCGGGCACAGCGTGTCGACAATATGGAAAGGAAGAACATAGTAACATGAAGATGAAAAAATCGTTCAGACGTGCTCTGGCACTTATTCTGACAGTCGTCATTGCTGTTTCTCTTGCAGCCTGCGGCGGCAAGGGCGGCAGTGAATCGGACAAGAAGAAGGGAAATTCAGATAAGACTTCGTCCTCTTCAGGTCCCGCTATGCCTGAAGTGACTTCCAAAGACGGCGTGGTCAAAACTGTAGAGGCAAAAATCGATGATCCTGAATTCGAGGCGGACGGACTCCAGGTTCTCGCCATGGAAAAGGACAGGATTTATGGCTTCAGTTATGTTTACGAGAGTGAAGGCTCCAACGGAACTGAGCTGGTCAGCTTTAAGCCGGACGGAAGTGATTTCAAAAAAACTAAATATAAAGTGGATGAAGCGAACGAAGAAGTCAGCGCATCTGCCTTCTATGACGGGAATTTTCTGTTAGTAGTGTCACAGTTCTCGAATTCCGAAGCACTGGACTATGTTCTCGAGAACGGCGGAGAAGAAGGGAAAGACGTAGAGGTACCGGACGAGCTCAGCGAGGACGCCACCGCGACTTTTGAACTTCGCAGTGTAACGCCGGAAGGCAAGGAGAACTGGGCTGTCAAACTCGAACCTGAAAATAAAGATTACTTCTTTGTGAGCTCGGTCTGCGCCAATGAAGAAGGCGTGATGGTCGTATCAAATGAGGGCGTCAACCTTTATTCTCTCAAGGACGGATCCCTGATCAGGAATATATGCAAGACGGATCCGGATACTTTCGAAGGCATTCTCTATGTCCTTACAGACGGGACTGTGATCATGATCGATGACACGACCATGAACAATAAGGTCAATGTATACAACGAGAAGACCGGAGAATTTGTCGAAAAGCAGGTGCTCCCCTCGTCTATGCAGAGCGCGATGGTCTTCCCCGGTACAAAATACAGTTTTTATCTGGCAGGAGATGACGGTGTTTACGGAGTGGATCTGAAGAGCGGAGACATTACTCCCGTTGTCAATTATGTCAATTCCGATCTTGACCTGCAGGGACTTGCCAGGCTGGTCGAACTCGATGAAGGCCGCCTGCTGATCCAGGCTTACGAGAACGATAATTCGGTTGGAGTGTTCACACTGGAGCCGGTCGCTCCCGAGGATGTCGAGGAGAAAAAGGAACTCACACTTGCGGGATACTATATGGACGCCGAAGTCCGTACACAGGTGATTGAGTTCAATAAGACCAACAGCAAGTACAGAATCAAGATCGTGGATTACAGCCAGTACGACCTGGAGTCGGACTATGATGAGAACAATGTCGACAATGACACGACAGGACTTACCAGACTGAATACGGACATCGGTACCGGCAATGCGCCCGATATCATGCTCCTCTCTGCGGGAATGCCCATAAACAGCTTTATTTCCAAGGGCGTGCTTATGGATCTCACAGACAAGTATGAGTCCGACAAGGAAATCGACAAATCCGATTTCCTGAAGAATATTGTAGATGCTTTCCGCACGGACGGTAAGATGTTCGTGGTGGTCCCCAGCTTTACGATCGTCGGCGTCTCCGGCAAGACAAAATACATCGGAGACGGAAAGGATCTGACGCTTGAGAAAGCCAAGAAGATCGCCGCTTCCAAAGGCATAAATGAAAATGCTCTTTTCGGACTGGCGGACAGGGCGGGTGTCTTCAGCTCCGCCATCGAGTTCTCCGGAGATCAGTTCATTGATACCGAAAAGAATACCTGTGACTTTAATAACGAGGAGTTCCGCCAGCTGCTTGAGTTTGCGAAGAACTGCCCCGAGACGATCAGCGAGGAGCAGTATAACGATTATTATACTCAGTATCTTTCCGACAGCGCTCTGCTTGCGGTACAGTACATTAATTCGATCTTCGATTATTACTACATGACCAGACAGCTCTTCGGCGAGCTCAATGTGACCGTCACAGGCTTCCCTTCGAAGAATAATAAAGGACCGATCATCGCGTCCTACAATGAATTCGGAATCAGCAACAGCACTTCCGAACCTGAAGGCTGCTGGGAATTTGTCCGCCGCTTCCTTCTTCCTGATTATCAGATGAGTATTGAATCGTCTCTTCCCATCAGTGAGAAAGCGATCGATGCGCAGGGACAGAGGATCATCGATCAGAACAAAATGGACGCGGAATCAGAAGAGGACTCTGATCTGCTGACAGGCGTGGACTATGAGGATGATTCGGAAGGTGAAGTCGGAATCGCTGAATCCGCTATAAAAGACGGAACCTGGGAAGAGTCCGAGGAGCTGACAGGAAAGCTCGTCAGTGAAGAAGAATTTGACGGTACTCACGAAGAATACGAACAGTATCTGGCTGAAGAGGCTGCGAATGCGGAAACGGCTTCTACATCTGCACTCGCGGAAGAGGTCGTGATCGGCGAAGACGAGATCATGGATAATTCCGCTGATTTCGGGGAGGGGCCGAACACACTTCCCGAATTTGGCCAGAGTGATATAGACGCTGTCAAGAACATTCTGAAAAGCATGAAGTACCAGGTTAATTCCGAGACACAGATCATGAAGATTATCAAGGAAGAGTCTGCAGCCTACTTTGCCGGTCAGAAGTCGGCAGAGGAAGTTTCTGACATTATCCAGAGCCGTGTACAGGTCTATCTGAAGGAGAACGAGTAAGGGACCTGCGGAACGTACAGACAGATTACCGGCCGCAAAGCGGTGTGCCTCCGGCAGGCGGATTATTTTCGTCTGCCGGAGGCGTCATGTTGATTTCAGATAAATGACTTGACGGTTGTGACTCAATGACCTTTTGCCACTGATAGTCAGGACCTGTCACGAATTAATCCAAACATCCTGCCTGCCTGATTTTTCGATAACCTGGTCAGAAAGCCTTGTTTTCTTCCCTGTTCTCAAAAAATCATTGTGCGCAGGCTGCATAGTACATTTCGTGACAGTTCCTTACCGGTAACATACTGACCGGCGGAAAGCCGGCGGGTGACCGGAAGCCCGCGCATCATATGGATGAGGATTTATGCAAAAAGAAATTACCCAGGACAAAATCAGAAATTTCTGTATTGTTGCACATATAGATCACGGCAAGTC